>Ga0256407_10009487_pt1 | contig 13930 bp, 14 predicted proteins | sample RumenRJG_04DNA_FD_193489 | JGI IMG/M metagenome (GOLD analysis project Ga0256407, IMG submission 193489) | Bovine rumen microbial communities from Lethbridge, Alberta, Canada - RJG_04 | ecosystem: Host-associated > Mammals > Digestive system > Stomach > Rumen | place: Canada: Alberta... | reverse complement strand
TAAGAGGGGTCAAAGGCAAGTGCCACAAAACCGCGTTCGGCCATCCGCATGGCATATAGTCCGCTTGACTGCTCCTTACAGGCTCCAAACGGACCGCTGCCTGATTCTTTGTTGCTTCTCGTATTTCTATCATATCAAACCGTCATTCACAATCTCCTTATATTTCTTGATGGCATCCCTCATGATTTCGTCATGGTCAAAAGCCAATTCTGGTAATGCTGAAAGCGGAAACCACTGTGCCTTAGCCGCATCATCCTGCCCTATGACAGCCATCGGTGCGTCAACGACAGCGAGATAAGCCACCGTGATTGTCCTCCCTCTTGGGTCACGGTCAACTCTGGAGTAAGCCCCTATCTGATGCACCTCACTCACCTTCAGCCCCGTTTCCTCCTCCAGTTCCCGGAAAGCGCATTGCTCCGTCGTCTCATCCATATTCATGAAACCACCGGGGAGCGCCCAGCAACCCTTGAAGGGTTCGCCGCCACGTTCAATCAGCAGCACCTTTGGCTCTGCCTCCTTTGTGATAACTATGCAGTCTGCCGTCACCGCTGGCCTTGGATATTTGTATGTGTATGCCATATTTTTTATTTTTTCACGCAACTTTCGTTTAATATCGCTCGCAAATCGCATCTTACCACCAATTTGCGCGTACGTTAATCTCGCTTGATTTTCAGCGCGTTACGCTCGACAGAGTGTGTAATTCGCTCGCAATTTCGCTCGTAATCGCTCGCAATTTTTATGTTTTTGCGAGCGACCATATTGAGGCATTTCCTACTGTCGTGTTCACAATATCACCTTCGTCCATCGAGACCTTTTCTACCGCCATTGAAGGTTGTGGCTGGATTTTTCCGTCAGCTCTGATTGCTGCCACATTCTTCAGCAACTCGTCTGTCACATTCAGCCCCTTTACCCCGCCATCATTTGCGACACCTATAAAACAGATAACCAGACATCCGATAGTCAGGTAAGTCATTGGCAAATGCGCAAATCGCCTGTCCGAACTTATCCGTATTTGTGGTTGAAATAGTCCTCTCAACCCTGTCACTCTCTAAATCATTGAGCAGTGCTCGTATCTCATCTTTCGTCATATCTCGTCTTCCTTTATTTCTATAACGTCTTTATCCGTTGCGATATTATTGGTGTAATATCGTTGTAGTCGAACGTATCTGTAATGATTACTGGCATAGTATCAGAAGACTATTTGTTTTTTACGACCTCCCAATAACCATCTTTTCGACCATCTTTGCGGACAACAATCCCCATTGCTTGAAGCTGAGAGATATGTCGCTGGAGAGTTCTGAACTTTATGCCAGTCTTTTGCGCCATTTCACTGGTCGTAATAGACGGGTCGAATAACATTTCTTTTACAATAATCTCCTGAATATCAGATAGTTCTTTTACGCCACCTTTTACGCCACCTTTTACGCCACTTTCGGCATCTTCTTTTACGCCATTGGTGTCAATTTCAATCTCTTTCTTGGCGAAATAAGGATGGCAAGGAATGTCTATCAGAAAGTACGTCCTTTCCTCGTCAGTCTCGATAGTCGCCCTAGGCGAGCCATTGGCTTCTAGTTCCTCCTGCATCGTTGGGATGGCATAGCTCTGACCTTGCAGACCCACGCCTTGACCCATGATAGCTCCAAACTTGCGGTAAGCGATGTAGGCCGCCCCGCCGCCGTGCATTCCCTTCAGGTTGCTGCCAAACACAAAAATCTCGTTCGGCTCCAACGATGTGATAAACTCTGGCGTTGTACGTTTCTGTTCCATATTTTCTTATACTAAAGATATTTTCGGCGAAGGCTGCGATTAAGCGAGAACAGAATGATGCTTGCATCAATTCTGTCGAGCGTGAGCAGGCTCGCATCATGGATGCAAATTTACGAAAAAAATCTCATTCGCGCTTAATTTTTTCCGAAAAAGATCTTCAGAAAGACTTCCCTTTTGATGATTACTTACTGCCTTAGCAACTTACTCCCTGTCTTTCTGATTATAGACAAGACAATAGAACGCACAAAAAAGGCTGGCAGCAGGTTTCAATGTCTGCTGTCAGCCTTTTGGTTAGAGATTAGTCAGTTCACCGTTCGTCAGAGCGCTATCGGGCCGTAGCCCATGCAGCTTGTGGTGCTCAGTGCCGTGATGATGGAGGCGATGATGCTGCTGATAATCTGGAGGATGGTCTTCCACGTTTCCTTGTTGTTTTTCATGGTATCAGATGTTTTTAGGGGTTAAACTATTTTTTCTGAGTCCGAGGGCGAGGTTTGCCCTCAATACCCTCAGTGTTCAGATTTCATCATTCATCGATGCTGCCAGTGCCGCCTTCGCTGCCTTCATCTCCGCCAGTAGACCCTCCCCCGCTGTTAGTGCCGCCGCCATTGTTGGGAGTTACTGAGCCGGAACCAGTGCCGCTTCCGGTGTTCGAACTGCCACCGCTGGTGCCGTCGGGCTGCTCATCCTGGCCCTTCAGCCACTGCTCGATGTTGATGAACTCGGCCTTCTTCAGGAACTCGCGACTGGAGATGTTCTGCTCCTGCTCCTGTTCGGGCAAGAATCGGATGTGCAGCGCCTTCAGGTGCTTCTTTACATCGAAGTCCTCCTTCTTCTGGGCGCCGCCCTTGGTGTTCTCCACCGTGCAGTAGAACGTGCCGAGGCCCTCAATCTTCACCTTCTTCGACTCGAGCAGCATCTCCAGCAGACAGCTGCGGAACTTCTCCAGCACGCCATAGACGACGTCGGGGGTGTAGATGCTTCCGTGCTCCGAGATGTGGCTGGCCAGCTTTCGGGTGTTCAGCGTCTCCAGCGTCTTGATCTGGGCGAACCACTTGCCGTAGGCCGTGCTCTTCATGTTCGTGTTTTTCTTTACTTCGTACAAAATCTTTGCCATAACTAAAATGTGTTTTTGATGGTATTAGACTCAATTTCGGCCAGCTACATCGGGTGGCCGAATCCCGCTTGTGTCTCTCATTTTGAGTGCGCGCCTGTCTTCTGATTGACTTCGTCCATCTCTGTCGCGACTCGGCCATTTGAAAGCGAGCTTTCATGGCTCTCGCTGCTCCATCGATTGACATTGCAAAGGTACAACATTTTTCGCCATGTTCCAAATTTTCGCCTCCGATTTGGAGCCGTTTTCAGCACCAATTCGCACGATTTTGACGAGCCGTAATTTCGTGGTCTCGATGCCGTAATTTTCGACCATCGAGTATTACTTTTCGTCGCCAGCGGTCAGACACAGCGTCTGGCCGCAAATAATGACGGAATGACAATGACAAAATGACATTAAGCACCATCCAACATATGTACCTTTACATTAAATAATAATATAATTATAATTATATTATTATTTATTAATATCTAACCATACTCTCACCCTGTTCTTTCGATATAGGAACCTCCTTAATGTCATTTTGTCATTTTGTCATTGTCATTTTAGCATACCTTCCTTGATAGCTGTAGTCCTATGGTGTCTTAATTGGCTCCATGTATTAAATAATGTGTTTTTTTCTGCGGGAAATGATATTATTCTCACAAAGTTTTTGTATTTTTGCAATCAAAATTGAGGATGTAATGAGCACAAAGTTATCCATACAAGATGCATTGAAGCGTGTCCGTCTGCATACTGTAACGCTGAAGCATGAAGAGAATGCAAGGTTTGTAAGAGCCTTACAGGAGCACATAAAGCCCAGAGACCAGATAACTAATTTCAAAGAGAGTGTGATGGAATCTCATGTGCGAGACTTCCTGATTGATGCCTTTTACAAGGGGGAGCATTGCATAGGAAAAAAAGATGAGAACAACACCGACCTGTGCATATTTGCAGAAAACAGCGAGGATTCGGCGGCTCAGGTCTTAATAGAGTGCAAGAATCCTAAGCCAGACAATCAAGAGATGATTAATGACGAACATCTCAACCGAAAAGCGCTTCATGAAGTTATTACCTATTACATTGATGAACTCTCGCGTGGCAACTATGAGGTTAAGTATCTCATTGTGACAAATGGATACGATTGGTATATCTTCGAAGCTCTGATGATACGTGAACTTATCGCCACTAATGAACTCGTCAAGAAATACGATGCTGTGAAAGCTCCGTCAATGTGGAAGTCCAAGGCAGACTCCTTCTACAAGCAGGAAGTGAAGCCTGCCGTAGAGCGTGTGCTCGATAAATTAATATACACGGGATTTTCTATTGACAAAGCTGAACATTCACCAGGTATCAAAAGCATCTGCAAAATGCTTAGTCCCTATTTTCTGCTCAAGCAGTCATATAACGACAAGTATGCCTTGAACGAGCGTTTCTATAATGAGCTTCTTTACATCATTGGCCTGGAGGAGAAAAAAAAGAAAGGAAGACCCGTTATTACGCGCCGTGAGGACAATCGCGAGACGGCATCCTTGTTGGAGAACACACTTCACCAGCTGTCGGATTTCCCCAAGTTTACATGTCTCGATGAGGAAAGTCAAATGGACTTAGCGCTGGAAATGGTGCTGATGTGGGTGAATCGCATGCTTTTCATTAAGCTGGTAGAGTCGCAGCTAGTAAACTTTAATCAAGACGGGGAACAATACAAATTCTTTTCTAATAAGAATATCAAGGACTACAATGACCTGAACGAACTGTTCTTCAAGGTACTTGCTGTCAGGGAAGCTGATCGGGAATATCTCAACCGTGAGCAGGAGAATGCTTACAGGATAGTTCCTTATCTGAACAGCCGCTTGTTCGAACTGTCCAAGATAGAGAATGACTTCTTCCGCATTTCAAGCCTGAAAGTGGAGAAGATGAAGTATTTTGAGAAGACCGTACTGGCTGAGGATGCAAAGAAAAGCGCAAAGGTAGACAACATAAAATATATTGTTGACTTTCTCAACCACTATGACTTCGGTGCCGACTCGAAGGAGATGCTGAACTTTGACCGCGAGGAAAAGGAACTCATCAATGCCTCAGTACTTGGAAAGATATTCGAGAAAATCAATGGCTATAAGGATGGTGCTGTGTTTACGCCATCGACGATTACTCAGTTCATCTGTCAGCATACTCTTGAACGCGCTGTGGTGGAGAAATTCCAAGAACAAGGGTGGGAATGCTCTACTATGAAGGAACTGAAAGAACTCATCGGCAAGGATAACCGTGAGCAAGCCAACCGTATCGTGAACTCTGTTCGTGTATGTGACCCTGCTGTCGGTAGCGGACATTTCCTTGTTTCGGCTCTAAACCAGCTTATTGAAATCAAATATCGTCTGGGGATTATGCTGGACGATGAGGGACTGCCTGTGAAAGGATACACCATCAAGATTGTTGACGATGAACTTGTAATCCGTGACGAAGAAGGCAGGCGATTTGCCTATAAGCGCAACACAGGAACGCTGGAACTGCAAAAGGTGTTGTTCCGTGAAAAACGTGACATCATAGAGAATAGCTTGTTTGGCGTGGATATCAATCCAAACTCCGTGAACATCTGCCAGTTGCGTCTTTGGATAGAACTTCTCAAGAATGCTTATTACGATGAAAGCAATCATCTGGTCACGCTGCCTAATATCGACATCAATATCAAGTGCGGCGACAGCGTTGTACATCAAAAACGCCTGACTGACGACTTACGTGGAGAAATGGCACGTGCCCGAATGAATGTCCAGGAATATAAGCAGCTTGTGGCCGATTACAAAAATATTCACGACAAAGAGAAGCGTAAAGAGAAAGAGGCGCGGCTCAACGAACTGAAAGAGAACATACTCTATGTCATCAAGAACGATGATGAATTGTATCGGAAGCGTAATAAAGCCCAGGCGGAATGGAATGAGCTTACTGGTGCAATGTATGCAGATGCACTCAATTGCGAGGATGACAAGAAAAACGAGAAACTCCAAGAGAAGATAGCAAAGTTAAACGAGAAAATTGAGAGATACAATGCGCAGATAAGGGAGCGTGAGGAAATGTATAGGCAGGCTGTAGAATGGCGTTTCGCATTTCCGGAAGTTCTTGATGACAACGGGCGGTTTGTTGGCTTCGACTGTATAGTAGGCAACCCTCCATACATATCAATTTCCAAACTGAGGGAGGTTACCAAGAAAGCACTCTCCCGTGGTGGCTACACATCCTATGACAGCAATGGTGACATCTGTATGCTGTTCTATGAATATGGAATGGAGTTGCTTAAACCCCAGGGACTGCTCATGTATATCACGACTAACACCTGGCTGCGCTCTGATTCTGGCGGGGGAGTCCGGCAGTACATGTATGCCAACTCAGACCCCATGCTGCTCATTGACTTCAAAGATGCGCAATTGTTTGACAATGTAACCGTTGCCACCAATATCCTGATGGCCCGCAAGTGCAAGAACAGCCACAAGACTATGGCTTGCGAGATTCATGACTATAAGAAGAAGTTGAACCTCGACTCATATATATCAGACAAGCTTGTAGAGAACAATTATGATGCCGAGAATCCATGGGTCGTTCTTTCTGAAGCCGACAAGCGTGTCTTATCAAAAGTAGATAAAGCCTGCAAGAAGGATCCAGATTTTGCTCCTACAACCTTATATTCCATGGGATATAAAATCTATCGAGGGTTTACTACAGGCCTCAATGAAGCATTTAGCATCAAGGAAAGAAAGGAACTTGACCAGCTGACAGCAGAAGAGCCGAAGTCCCGGGAAATCATCGTTGATATGGTGCGGGGTGAAGACCTGAGTAAATTCAAAATCAACGACCACATTTGGCTGCTCAATATCCATAATGGCTTGAAGAAAGATGAAGAAAAAGGAGAAGAAGGTCTGCCAAGAGTCAATGTAGGTTTCTATCCTGCAGTCAAAAGGCGGCTGGATAATGAGAACGTTTATCCCAGACTGGTCAAGAGGGAAGACCAGGGTGACACACCCTACAATCTCCGCAATTGTGCTTATCTGCGCGAATTCGGGAAACCGAAGATTATGTGGGGAGAGTTGTCTGACAAGCCTAAGTTCGCATACGACAAGGATGGTCGATACTATTGTCTAAACACCGTTTTCTTCTTCACTGGCGAACGACTAGAGTATCTGTTGTGCTACCTCAACTCATCAATATGCGAATACATCTTTTCCAAGCGTTGTACCACTTCCGGCACGGGAACTATGCGATGGTTGAAATACACTGTAGAACGAATCCCTATACCACAAATGTCTGAGGCTCAAGAGAAAACAATAGTGGATTTGTATCACGAGTATGAGAACACTTCAGACGAAAATATATTAAAGAAGCTCAATAATCTCTTCTGTCAAAATATGGGTTTGGATGAAGAAGATACTAAAGTTATTGAAGGAGTTATCAAGGGATGAAGCAAACAATGACAGCCAGCGAGTTGCTGGCACAGATAGAGCGGAAATACTTTCGCGGGGCGCGTCTCACCAAGGCGAGCCTGCTGGAGGGTGACGAGCGCAGGGCATACAGGCTTGCGCAGGTGGAGCGATTGCTGACAAAGAAGAATGCTGGAGCCTTGTGGGCTATGTACCTGTCGGATGAGTTTTGGACGGCTGACGAGGGCAGGAAACCGATGCATGAGGACGACCCGCTGATGACGTTGGCAGGTCAGCAGACACTGACCGACAGGGAAATGAACCGACTGCGGTTGATACTCGAAATAGCTGGGCTGTGTCACGACCTGAGCCTGCACTTCACGTTCGACCTGAAGGAGGCCTTCGGCATCAGGAAGAATGATTTCTGGGTGTCGAACAAGCAACTGGTGGAGTGGCTCACTACGACAGAGTATGAGCACGTAGCGATGCATACGGCATACACCTTGAAGAAACACGCCATCAGCGTGTATGAATACGGTCATTACCTGCCGGCGCAAGATGAACTGGCAGAACTCTACTCGATGGAGTATCACGAACTGGTTCGAGAGCCGTACAACACCAACATGCCGCCTCGTGCGTATGTGAAGATTATCCTTGACGCGATACTTCGGATTGAGCGGCACTGGAAGCGAGGCATGAGGCTAAAGCTTAGGCCCGACCTTATCATGCTGCATGATGAGATATGTGGCGTGATACCCCTGCGGTTTGACCGTGGTGTGCTTGAGGCTGCTCAGACGCTTTACGACTATATGGACACAGAACTGCAAGGGCGTCTGGTACTGAAAGAATACAACTACAACGCGGCTTCGTGGGACGAGCAGCCTGAGTCTGTGAAACGAACCACCAGGGAGGTAATGACGCGTTTTGCCGAAAAGGTGCGCGAGGTGCGCTCAAAGTATCTGGCTAAGGGCTGGGTAGAGGATGACTCGCTGGCGTTCAGCTATCTGATGGCTCATGGCGAGCGGTGCGGACATGGCTGGTGGCGCGAGGAGGACGATGCCCTATGATGAGCAATAACCGGGCAGATTACGGCTCTGCTTCAGAGTGGCTGTCGGCATTGAAACAGGACGAGTTGTGGCTCTCGCAGTTGCAGCAGCTCGAAGCGCCGTCGGCAGACAGGGCTGCACTCCGTGACGCTGCCTTGCGGAAGATTGGCCAGACGCTGACTTTTGAGTTCTGGGACAGCTACGGTCACCGGGTGGAGCCTGTGGTCAGCGAGGTATGGGAGATAGCCGAGCTGACCTTACCAAAACTGAAGATACAGACCATCGGCATGCTCTCGATGGAGTGGCTGGAGAAGCAGGAGAAAACCGATGGCAATGCACAACAAGGTAATGGCAGTCAGAGCGGACCGACTGGCAAGTTGGCATCGGAGGAGGCCATGAAATATTGGAAACGGTTGCAGCAGAAGGGTTTCGTGGACGAACGCTGCCAGCTGAAGCAGGATACGACGCGCAAGCAGGCAATGTATATCGCCGAGGTGTTTGCCGAGCGGCTGGGCATCAAGTCGAAATGGAAGACGTTTGAGCGGCTCTGGGGCATCAGCAATCTGGCGCAGGAGAAATGGGATATGCAGGAGACGGGCGCCACGCCCTCACGTTCGTACGAAATAGACAGGATTTTCGAGGATTGACATAACGCGCTGATTATCAGCATAGACATCCCCTATATAGGAGCTATCGATAGGCCCTATATAGGGGATTTCTCTATTTATTTCGCCGTAACTTTGCACCGTCTTCCGAGATAAGCAGCCAACGAAGTGAGCGGGCTATCCTTAGAGAAGCGGGAGCAAGAGAACGCGTATGATAGCAAATATTTTCTTTGACAAGTGGGGCTACAAGCAGCTGAAGAATGAGGCACGCCAGCAGATGGCACTCATCAGCCGAAGCCGCAAGGGCCATCGGGGAGGTAACGGGGCGGCAAGCCAACCTTTCTATGCCAGGTTTCAGTAACCACACAACAGTTAACACATTAGTATTAATCTGAGACGAATGCAGAGGGTGAGGGGAGTCTCGCGAGTGAAAAGGTACCAATTTCAGCACTCCGGCATCATCTCGCAATCGAATCAGAAAAATGACACAGAACGATTATCAGAACAACAACAAGAGGTATCAGGAGCAGCTGTTGCTGCAGGCCGTGAAGATGGACGGCAGTATCAACTTTCAGACCAACGGCGAAATCAACATCTATCCGTGCCCGTGGGAGAGCGACAAGGAGGTGACTGACGGCGCACGTGTTCGCTATCAGGCTGGTATCGAGGTGGATGCCGACGGGCGCACTATAGTGAAGCGCCATAATGTGGGCATGAACGGGCCGATGTACAAGACGCTGTACGAGACGGCTCACGGAGCGGTGTTGTGTACGCGAGGACGCACCAAGAGCACGCGCCGACCCTCGGAGGAGAAGATTGTGGTGAAGCTCGTCTTTCCGCGCCGCTATGGGCTGGCTCTGACGAAGGCCATGTATCAGGAGGAAGCCGACGAGATTATGTCTTACTTTAAAACCAGAAAGGAGGAAACAATATGGAAATGATTTTGGAGCGATTGATAGCACTCAACACACGTCAGACTAAGGAGCAAACCAGGGCATTCGTGAAAGAATGCCCGCTCAAAGACTACGATGCACTTACTCAGTCACCTCGACTGAAACAGATGGCTGAGCGCATCAATTCAACTGATGATGACGAACAGCAGAGGAAGTTGAAGTCGTGGCTACCGTTCCGCTGTCCGCACTATACCCAGTTCCGTGATGATTATCGGGATCGTGAGCACATCGTAGCTGAGAGTTTCACTTGGCAGACGTGTATCGATATCGATGACCCAGAGTTGGTGGAGAAGGCCAACGAGATGTCTGAACGGCTCGATATTGAGATAGGTGGACGTTGGCAGGGGTTGATGCTTCATAAGGATTACTCCATCCGTCGCAAACTTCACATCGATATTCGTCTGCCATTGGGTATGACCGTTCCCGAAGCTCAGCGTGAGTATTGTAAGGCGCTTGGAGTTGCTTGCGACACATCATGCTTTACCCCGGAGAGGTTTATTTATATCTCGCCAGCGAGCTTTGAGATCTATCGTGCCGATGGTTGGTATCAGCAACTTTCAGAGGAAGAGGTGGCTGCGAGGAGAAAGGCCTATACCGATAGAGGTCTGAGCATTGACGGTCGCACGGAGGATGGTTCTTACTATGATCCAGGTGATGATGGAGATTCTCCTTCACCTGCACCCGTAGCACCTGCCTTTGCTCCCGATGCTCCTGCAGAGAAGGCTGAAACTAAGTTTCCGCAGGAATTCAAGGGCGTGCCTTATACATCTATTATATGTGAGTACTGGCATCGCATGGGTGGTGAGCCTACGGAGGGCGAGCGTAACGATAAGCTGCACCAGTTGGCGGCTAACCTCAGAGCCATCTGCGATAATTCGGAGGACTGGCTACTGGAGGTAATGCCTCGATATGGGCTCTCTGAGCAGGAGATGCGGAGCATCGTACACTCTGCCTGCAAGGAGCCAACGAAGGGTTCGCGGCTGATGAAGCAAATCGTCAATGCCCTCGAAATTGGAATCTCTTCCGAGGAGGCCGAGGATGCAGAGGCTGTGGCTGCTGAGACAGGGGTGAAGGTGAACGTAAAAGCCTTGCCTGTTGGTTTGAAGGAATCGCTCGTTGGAGTGCCCGTGTCGATGCACATGCCTGTCCTCTGCGGTGTGCTGCCTATTGCTGCTGCTTATGCAGACCAGGTGCAGATTCAGTATTGCGATGGCAATTTGCAGCACCTTGGGCTGATGTCTATCATCCGTGGTGAGCAGGCATCGAACAAGTCGGTGATGAAAAATGCCGTAGATGTCTGGAAACGTCAGTTTGACGAAGAGGACAGTCTTGCCCGCAAGCGCGAGGAGGAATGGAAGGAGCGCAAGAAAGGCCGCAAGGCCAATGAGAAGGCACCCGAAGACCCACACGTCTTGATAAGGATGGTGCCTGTGACTGTATCGTGCTCCACGCTGTTGAAGCGATTCAAGAATGCACAGGGACATACTTTGTATTCCTTTGGTGAGGAACTTGACACGCTCCGAAAGACGAATGGTGCTGGCTCATGGAGTTCGAAGTACGACATCTATCGTTTGAGTTTTGACAAGGGTGAGTGGGGACAGGACTACAACTCGGATGCCGCAGAATCGGGTGTGGTGAAGGTAGCCTACAACTGGACGCTGCTCGGCACCAACGGAGCCATGCGGAAGTGCTTCAAGTCGGACAACATCGAGAACGGCCTCAGCTCTCGAATCCTCGTTGCCGAGATGCCTGATGCCTCCTTCTCGAAGATGCCCAAGTTCGGCCGCCGTTCAGCAGAGGATGAGGCTCGGATTCAGGAGGCTGTCACTCGTCTGCGTTCCTTCTCAGGATTGGTTGATACCCCCCGATTGAGGAAGGCCATCGAGCAGTGGGTGGAAGAGAAACGTGTGGAGGCCGCCAAGGACATTGACCACGTGAAGGACACCTACCGCAAGCGTGCTGCCGTCATCGGCTTCCGTTGCGGGGTCATCTTCCATCTGCTCAGCGGTTGTACTAAGGAGAGCAAGGCTTGTCTCGACTTTGCCCTGATGATGGCTGAGTACTGTCTGATGCAGCAGATCAAGACATTCGGCGAGGCACTGATGAGTCAGTATGTAGTGGCCAGTGACGATTGCCAGCGATACGGAGAGAACAAGTCCATCTTCGACCAACTGCCTCCTGCATTCTCGCTCGAAGACCTGGCTGCTCTGAAGCGTGACAACACACCCCGCAACTCGCTCATCAAGATTATCTCCCGATGGAAGCGTGACGGCTGGATCGGCAAGACCGGCCATAACCGCTGGAACAAGGTGGCGCAGGCATCCGCGACAAAAATGACAATGACAAAATGACAAAATGACATTAAGCCCAATCGAGATTATGGAACTGATATTAGAACGTATAGCAAAACGCAAGACCTACACTATTGGTAGGCTGTATATCCGTCGGCAGGTGATGGATGAATATCTGACCGGCACAGAAGATGATTATTTCTGCGACACACTCGAACCTACTTGGCGCGACTATGCCAATGGTGCATATAAGGTGAAAGGCCGCTCGGCCATCCCCGAAGGCCGCTATGCCGTGGTGATCTCATTCTCGCCGAAGTTTAAGCAATGGCTACCGATATTATTAGGTGGCCCCGATTTCAACCGCAAGTGGCAGGGCATCCGCATCCATGCCGGCAACTGCTCGGAAGACACCGAAGGCTGCATCCTCGTTGGCAAGAACCGTGAAGTCGGCAAAGTGCTTGACTCCCGAAAGTGGCTCTACGAACTGAAGCAGAAAATCGTGGAGGCGAAGGACAGAGGCGAGGCTGTGTGGATCACCATCAAGTAAAAAATCTGCACTATGAAACATCAGCCCGGCATGGCCATCTATCGAGAGGTGGCGGTGCCGGGCATTATTCTTTTCCCTCGCAGTCCGTCGCTCATTATAGCTCAGATTCCAGATACATTCTCCCAGAACGGCATTAACCACCGTCTCAATAACTGAGCGTTTCCTTAGTATGAGCTTGTCATAGAGGTTCATCAGCGAGTTCTTCATGTTTTTCTTGATCTTCGTGACCAAATGTATGTCGTCAACAAACAGCATCTCAAAGAGGTCCTGACTGATGTATCCCCTGTCGGCAAAGAGCTTGCCAAAGAGTTTCTCCGTAAAGCGGCTGTCCTTCAGCGGTGCCCTGTCATCCACATTGCCCGGCGTAAGCTGCCATTGTATGATTTCTGCCTTGTCGTTGATGACCAGATGCAACTTGAATCCATAGAACCACCCCATGGTACACTTGCCCTTGGACGCCCAGCCCTTCATTGTCTTGTGCATGTGCATCCGCTTGATGTGGCACGACACCAGCGGTGTGGAGTCTATGATGGAAATGCCAGTACACTTGCCCAGGGCGCAGGTCTGAAGGAACAGCAACAGGTGAAGGGACACTTGTGCCTGCCGCTCCACGAAACGGTTGTAGGAGACCGTATGGGGAAATTCCTTGCGCATATGCTGGCAGACGTAACCGAGGTAGAAGGACTTGAGGTCGCGGAAATGCATGGTGTGGAACAGCACCAGTATCGTCATTACCTCGCTGTCGGAAAGGCGGCATGGACGGTTGCGACACCGCTTGCCTGAGGTGTCAACCAGATGTTTTTTCAACTCTGGAGTAAAATATTTGCAGAATTCGTCGAGAATACAGAAAATTTCTATTAAATTTGCAGTCGTCATAGGAGTGAGTATTATTTGTATTTGTTTGATTTTCACCTATAAAGGTACAAAAAATATTTCACTCCTACAACTTTTTGCGCACTTTTCTTACGTCGAACTCACGTTCTTCTTAGAGTCTTCTTACCCTCTTCTTGGTCTATTCTTACCCTAACGAAAGACTTGACTTGACTTCTCGAACCTCTCCCCAAGGTCTCGGTTTGCTCTCTGCTCGGTCTATGCTATGCCTTACGCCCTTGAACACATCCCGCGAAAGTTCGTCTAACCTGTATATGTTCCGTTCGTCATCTTGTATCTTTATGTTCCCTTTTATGTTAAAACTTAACTCGTCACTATTCTCATGTTAAAGAAT
>Ga0256407_10009486_pt1 | contig 13930 bp, 8 predicted proteins | sample RumenRJG_04DNA_FD_193489 | JGI IMG/M metagenome (GOLD analysis project Ga0256407, IMG submission 193489) | Bovine rumen microbial communities from Lethbridge, Alberta, Canada - RJG_04 | ecosystem: Host-associated > Mammals > Digestive system > Stomach > Rumen | place: Canada: Alberta | collected... | reverse complement strand
TTATCAAAATGAAGAAATAAAAAGTTATTCTAAGCCAAATATTATTAAAAAGAAATTTAATAATAATAATTTTTTATTATTTAATAATGATAATGAAAATGAAAGTCAAATTAATTATTTAATGAAAAAAAAAAATGAACTAGAATCAATGAATTATAATAAACAACAAAAACAACAATTTTTTATAGAAAGAAATATTAATAAAGATCGTAATAGAAAAAAAAGTGTTGATGAAATAAATTATATAAATAATAATTATAATCAATTTAATGAACGGAATTACAATAATAATATATTTTATTAATTTATATTTTATATAATTATAATATTGTTTTCATTCAAAAAAAAATTAATGAAAAAAAATATAAATAATATTATTTTTTCATAAATCATAAATATTATTTTTTTTAATTATATAAAATTTTTTATTTTTTTTTTAAATTTATTTTATTTTAACTAAAAAATGAATTCTTTACTATTAAATTCATCATCAACAAATATAACAAAAGAATCAAATACAAAATTTATAGTAAAATTATTTGGAACTCAAGATCATAATAATTTAAAAGTAACATCAACAACAATAACAATATCAAAAACTCAATTAAATAAATATGAAAAAAAAGGACAAATTTCAAAATGGATTTTTGAATTTGAACAAATATATTCTGAAGACTCTGATTTTGGAGAAATTTTTGAAGTTGAAATTTATAGTTCAGATTTTCTTTCTTTATTTAATAAACAAAAAATAAATCGAACATTAATTTGTATTGGTGAAAAATATGATAATTTAAGTGAAGAACCTTATCATTCTTTTATTCAAAGTTGTATTAATGAATGTTTAAATAAGTTTAATAAAAATAATTCAAATTTAATTCCTGTTATTTCTTTTGTTGAAATTACGAAAAATAAATTAATTGATTATTTTAATGTTGATGATAATAATTTTATTATTAATAATCCTAAAATTTCATTTTTTAAAAATGATATTATTATTGAAGGAGTAAAACAAATTTCAATTGATTCATATGAAAATTATAATACTATTATTAAATATGCAAAAGAAAAAATTAATTTAATTAATTTTCCTAATAATTATGTTGAAAATAATGAATCTCTTTCACAATTAATTACTATTAAATTAATTAATAAAAATGATAATGAATGTTTTTCCAAATTTAATATTTTATTATATAAGGCATATGAAATTAATAATTTAGGAAATGAAAAATATAAAATTTATACTAAAGATAATTGGGAATTTTTTAATGGAATTTTAAATAAAATAAATTATAGAAGTAGTTATATTATAAAGTATATTAAAGATACTTTAATTCAAGGAAAAAATATAATATTAATGATTTTACCTTGTGATTATTATTATATTATTTTATTACATGATATGTTAAATTATATTAAAACTAGGAAATTAGTAATTGAAAATTTTAATATAAATAATAATAATATTAAAGAAATTAAATCAAATAATTCTCCTAATAACAAATTTAATAATAATATTAATGATTATTATATGAGTTTTGGTACAAGGAAAGAAAATAATTTTATTGATATTGATGATTATAATGATTTTTTTGGAAGTTGTAAAAAATTAAAATTAAAAGATAATACAATTATTAGTGAATCAGGAACTTGTGAATCAACTTTTATTTCAACTGCTAAACATGAAAGAAAGAATTTAAATATTGAAAGATTAGAAAAAATTGTAAATAAAAAACAAATAAATAAATTATTCAATTTAATGGATACTTTATTTTAAAATATTAATAAATAATTATAATAATATTTATTATAAATAATAAATAATTACCAAAATTAATACAAATAAAAAAAAATATATATAAAATTTTTAATTTATTATATTATATACATTATAAAAAACTATTATTTAAATAGAAATATTAATTACATTTTCTTCAATTTCAATATTATCAAAAGAATATAAATTATTATCATATGCATAATCTCCAATATTATAATTAATTAAACTTTCTTTTTTTTTTAATATACTATTTTTTTTATATTCTAACAAAATATCATAATTTAAACCTTTAATCATAAAATACCAAATACAATTCCAAAATAAATTTTTATATTCAATTCTAAATTTTTTTAAATTAAGTTTTAACCCATTTTCATTTAATAATTTTGGACAATAATACTTATAAATATACCAAGGTGAAAATAATTGAAATTTATCTATTTTATAATTATCAAATTTAACTTTAATTTCAGGATTTATTTCTTTTTTACATTCTGGACAAGGACAAGTCATTAATTTTTTATTTAAAGAATCAAAATTCATTGAAATTAAAGTAAAATCAAATTCTGTTTTACAATAATTACAAGTTAATTTAATTTGAAATTTAATTTCTTCATTTTCAAAACCAAAAGTTCTTTTTTTTAATTTTTGATTTATATCTTCATTTAATTCAAATAATTTATCATTATCAATTTCTTTATAATAAATAATATCTGTTGTTGCTATTGATAATTTTTTTGTAAAAGATTTTTGAAAAGATATTTTTTCTAATTTTGAAGTTAAATAAGAATAATGTATATAATTGTGTTTTATAATATTATAAAATTTAATTAACATATATTCAGTTCCATATTTATATAAACAATTAAATAAAATTGAATATATTATATTATCTTTAAAAGTAAACTTATTTAAATTTTCTAACATTTCATAAAAGCGAATTTTTTTTTCTATATTTTCATTATAATAAAATGTCATACTAAATATTATAAACCAAATTAAGAAAATTGAATCATTAATTTCATTTTTAAAATGAAATATTGAATCATTATAATGGAATTGTTTAATAAAAAGTCCTTTATAAAATTCATTATAATCTCTTTTTAATAATATGTTTTTTAATAACAAAGAATATTCTTTTTCAAATTCTAAAGAAGGATATTTTAATTGATTATTAAAATATTTTTTATTAAAAAAAATATTATCATAAATTAATTTTGGGAAAAGAAAATAATGAAATATAGATTTTGAATTATCATATTTTTGAAAATATTTTGAAAGTAATAAAGTATTATTTGAAATATAATTTATTTCATAATCATTAAAATTATTATATTTAGGAATTTCATTTATTATTTCAATATTTAAACCTAATATATTTAAAAAAAATGTTTTAATATTTTTTGACAAAAATCCTTTATTTCTCTTAAAAGCAATCTTTTCATCAAAATACCAAAATTCTAATTCTTCTTCATTAAATTCATGATAATATTTTCTTTTTAAAAAATCTAAAAATATTTTAGTTTTAAAAAAAGCATTATAAAACTCTTTTTCTTCATTTTTTACATTTTCAAAAAATTCTTTTTCTTTCCATAAATCATTTAAATTAACATTATCACATTTTATTTTTTTACAAATTTCAATAACTTCTTTTTCTTCATTATATAAATAATTATTATATAGATTTAAAATAGATACAATATAATAAAAAAAAATTTCTTGAATTTCAATTGAAATTTTTTCATTATATTCATCACTATTAGAATTAATCTTTAATTGATTATTTTTTAATAATTCTTCTAATCTATTTAATAATTTATCAGTATAATAAAAAGGTAATTCTATTTTTTTAATATTATTATGATTTTCTTTATTTATTTCCTCTGATAAAATAATTTCATTTTTACCATTTTCAGTTTTAAATTCTAATTTTCTTAAATCTTTTAATTTAATTAATTTTAATGGATTTTTTTTATCACAATATAAATTAACTTTTCCTAAATCTATATTACATATTAAAATATATTTGTTCAATAAATTAATATTAAATGATTCAAATATTTTCATATTAAATGTTTGATTAATTCCAAAAATAAAACATTCTTCATTTTCAATCATAGCAGAATTTATTTTTGGTAAAATTGAAATATAAGGATATTGATATTTTAAAGGATATAAAAAAGAAATAAAACTTTCAATTACATTAGTTAATTTTTCTTTATTATTTGAAAAAAATAAAATAGGATATTCTAAAATCATATATTGAAAAATACGTATTATATCAATTATTTGAAAGGAAAAAATATATTGCATTTTATAACTAAGAATTTGATTTTTATTTAAAGGACTTTGTTTAATTAAAAGTTTCATATTATTTAATTCATATTTAAATCCATAAATTCCTTTTGGTGGAAATGGTATTTCTAACATTAAATTTTCTATAATTTTTTCTATTGGAATATTTCTTTCTTCTTTATCTAAAATATATCTTAATAATAATTTTAATATTATTGATTTTTCTTCTGGAAAAGGACATTTTGAACTTAAACAAATTACTTTTGGAATATAAATTGAATTAAAATAATTTTCTTTTGAAATTTTAATTTCTTGATTATTATTAATAATATTATTATTATTGTTTTTTTCTTTTAATGTAAATAATTCATTTAAACTATGACTATAATTTTTTATTTCTTTTGCTGATTGAATATGACTAATATAATTTTTTCCTGATTCAAATATATTTTCTTTATTATCAAAAATATTATTATTTAAATTATTATTTTTAATATTATCATTTAAATTTTCATTATTTTTATTAAAATCATTTTTAATATTTAAATTTTCATAATATTGTTTACATTCATAATAAGAAGATAATTGTTCATAAAATAATAAACAAGTAAAATAAATTTTTTTATTTTTATATTTTAAATTATCTAAACTAAAATGAAAAATTTCATTTTTAGGAGGACAAATATGTTCAATTAATTTAAATCCATCTGAAAAACAATGTTGTAATATTATTTTTTCATCAATATTAGATTGAGTTTTATTAAAAGGAGGAAATTTACTTATTAATGTTGGTTTTATTTTTTCATGTTCTCCTTCATATTTTGTTAAATTATATAAATAATTTGATATTATTGTTTCTGTATTTAATCCAAAAATATAAAAATAATCTAAAAATGTATAATTTAAAGATGATATTAACTCTGTTATATTTTGATTTTTTTTTATCATTAGATTATTATTTATTAAATTTTATTATTTTTTATTTTTTTTTATTTTTTAATTTTTTTTTTTTATTTTTTTTTTTTTTATTTTATAAGATTTAATTATTTCATTAATAAAAATAGTAAAAAAAATGAAAAATCCTTTTGAAGAAGGAAGTAATAAAATTCCATTTAATCCAAATGAATATATGGATATAAATGCAGTATTTGATTATGGAAATTTTACACCATCTGGAAATGATAAAAATGAAAAAGAAAATAATATTCCAAAAATTAATAATAATAATAATAATAATATGATTAGAAAAACAATGCCAAATTATCCAAAAAATAATATTGAAAATAATAATAATGATAATAATTTAAATAATAGAAAAACAATGCAAATAAATTCAAATGAAAATAAAAAAAAAATATTTGAAAAAATAAATGAACAAACTATTCTTCCTTCAAATGATGATGATAGTTCAGATGATTTATTAAATTGTTCAAATAATAATTTTATTGTATCAATAATTAGAGATTTACAAGGTGATTCAGATAAAAGAGATATTTCAATTTTAGAAGATGATTATATTAATCCAAAAATTTTTAGATTTGTTCAAATTGATAATATTAAAAAAATATTAGAACAAGCAAATAAAAATAAAAATAAAATATTAGAATTAAAAAATTTAATTGATAATTATAAATTAACAGGAAGAAATTTAGATTTAATTTCATCATTAGATAATTTATTAAAAAAAAATTATGATATGAAAAATAATATTATGAAAAGTGTATTAGAAAATTTAAATATATATGAAAATATTATTTTTAAATGGAGAGCAACAAAAGGAGATAAAGATTGTTATTATCGTTCAGTAATGTTTTATTTTATAGAAAGTATTATTTTAGAAAGAAATATTCAATATTTTATTAATTTTTTTTATGATGTTTATATTTGTACTCAAGAAGAATATTTTATTAAATTATTAGAACATTATAAAATTAATATTGAAAATTTAATTTTAGTTTTTGTACTAATTTATTATGCTTTGAGTTTAAATGATATTAAAAATTCAATTTTAAAATCTTATTCAATTTTAATTAAAGTAATTAATAATTTCCCTGATTTTGATTTAGGAATTATTTTATATTTAAAATATTCAATTTATAAATATATTCAATTTAATGAAGGGAAATTATATACAAAAGATTTTTCTGTTAATTTAAATAATTTACTTCCTGAAAAATATCAAATTGATGGTAAATTTTTATATAAAGAATTTTATGAAAAAGATTTAATTCCTTTAAATAAAGAAGCAGAAAGAATTATTATTTATATTACTCCTTTTGTTTTAGGAAAAACAATAAAAATATATTCATTTGATTTTATGAATAAAGATTCTAATACTCTTCAAGAAATTCCATTTGATGCATATTCTAATTATATTAATAAAGAAAATCCAGATAAAAATGAAATTTGTTTATTATTTATTAATTCACATTATGATATAATATATCCAAAAAATTATTTTGAAAAATTTAAAAATTATTTACTTTTATTTACAGATTTTGATAAAGTACAATTACAAAATAATATTAATCATTCATCTCCATTTAAAACAATGCAACCAATAAATAAATATCAAAATAATAATAATAATAATAATAATAATAATAATAATAATAATAATAATAATAATAATAATAATAATTCTCATTCAATTCAAAAAGCAATTTCTTCAGATATTCCTAATAAAATTTTACCTTCAGAAATTTCAAGAATGTCTGGATTTGAAGAAGAAGAAAAAAAAGATATTTTTTTTTGTCCAATTTGTAAAGTTGAAGTAAAAAAAAATTTCTATTGTGATAAATGTAATACAAAATTATTAAAAGATTGGTTAAATAGTTCATATTGTAATTATATAAAATATAATATTGCTAATTTAATAACAATGAAACAAATATCAAATTTTAAAGAATTTATTAAAAAATATCCTTTAATAAATTATCCAAATAATCAAAAAATAAATTTTGAAGAAGGAAATAATTTATTAATAAATAAAATTGATATTGAAACACAAATAAAAAAAATAAAAAATAATTTATGTTTAGGTTGTTTTAAATTTTTTCAAATTAATGAAAATACTTTTTTTTTCCAATTACCTTGTAAATGTATTTTTTGTTCAATTGATTGTTTAAAAAAATTTATAAATGCAATTCCTTTTAATAAAATGAATTTTTATATTTGTGCATGTGGCGAACAATATGATTTAATTAAATTAAAATATTTTGTAAGTTTTCTTAGTTCTCATAATTTAATTAAAGCAAAAAATGATTTTATAAGATATATTTATAATACTATGAAAAATAAATGTGCTAAATGTAATAATATTATTAATATTCAAAATAATCAAATTAATATTATTGAAGTAATTGATATTGAGGCAGAAAGAATTTTTAATATTAATAAATTTAATCATTTAATTTGTGATAATTGTTGGAAAAATATTGGAAATGATAATTCAAAATTTGTATGTGAAACTTGTAATTCAATTCATTTTATGAGTAAAAAATCTTCTTATAAAAATGGAAATATTAGAGAAAATTGTAGTATTTTTTAAAACAAATGAAATAAAAATTAAAAGAATAATTTTATAATTCAAAAATAAAATTTGTTTAATTTTATTTTTAAATATATTAGTTGTCTAATTAATATATTAAATAATTAACCATAATCTCATTTATTATTTATATTAAATAATTTTTTTTCCCTTTAATTGATTTTTTTTTTTATTTTTCTATTTTTTTAATTGCTACAAATTTTTCTTTTTTTATATTTTTTTCACTTTTCATTGACTTTAAAAAATCAACAACATTTAAATTTTTATTACTTTTAGCAGTAGAAAAAGTACTTTTAACAGGTAATTTAATTAATTTTGTTTTATTACTTCTATAACTTTCACAATTAAATTTTTCATTAATATTTTTCTTTCCAATTCTAAAACTATTTTTAAAAGTTTTTCCTTCAACAGAATAATTATTATTAATATTAATAATATTAATAATTTGTGAATTTTTTTCAGTTTTTGAATCTTTAATTCCTTTAATATTATTATCACTATAATCAGAATTATCATTAATATATAATTCTTTTTTTTGAGAATTATTTTTAAAATTTATAAAACTTCTTCTATCATTATCAAAAGAATCAATTAAAGGATTTTTTTTTGAATTTGAAGTTAACGCTCTTTTTGTTATAATATTTAAAGCTTTTATATCTCTAAACATAAAATCTTTATTATTATTTGATGAAATATCAAATGATTTTGGAATATTTTTTACATTTAATATTATATTTGTTATATTTGTTATTTTTACATTTGAATTTGTTGATTTATTTTCTCCTAAATTTTTTAATTGTTCAAAATTATAATCTTGAACTATATCTTTTAATTCATTTTCATCTATATCACTATCTTTATCTTTATCATTTTCTTTTTCAAATTTTATCTCTTTTTCCTTTTCTTTTTCTTTATCTTTATCTTTATCAATTTTAATTTCTTTTTCCTTTTCTTTTTCTTTCTCATTTTTAATATCTTTAGATTTATTATTTTTCTTTTCATTTTTCATTAATTTATCAAATATTTTTTTTCTCTTTTGAGTAATTAACATTTTAGTATTTTTATTTAAATTATTACTTCCACTATTTTTAGACTCAGAACTATTATTAGATATAATTTTTTTAGAATTATTAATACTTAAAGAAGAATTTGTTTTATTAATATTATTAGGTGATAAAGTAAATGTATTTGAATTTGAAATTTTTAAATTATCTTTTGAATTATTTTTTGAATTTGAATTATTACTTGAAGAAAGTAATTTACTAACATTAATATTTACAATTGAAAAATCATCATCTGGTCTAATAAAATTAAATTATATTTTTATTATATAAAAATATTTTACGAATTACTAATATCTTCATGTTTACTTTTAAGTAAATTTTCTTTTATGTATATTTCATTTTCTTGAGGAATATCTTCTTCATTTTCTTCTCCTATTATTTTACAATCGTAATGAATTCTTTTTTTAATTGCACTATTTATTCTTATTGGATCACTTTTTTTAAGTGTTGGACCAAAGACTTTATTAGTTAAATTTTTTTGTTTTTGAAATTTTTGTTTATTCATTTTTTAATTAAATATATTTTTATTTATTATAAAAATTTAATAAAATATATAATATTTAAAAATAAAATATAATTTTTTTTATTTAATTAAAATAAAAAAATAAAAATAATATTAATAATATTTAAATGAATAGATTATTTATAAATTTAATATTACTTCCAACAATATTTATTTTTTCAATTCCTTGTAATATAAATGATTTTAAACAAATATTATCATCATGTGATTTAAATACAAATAAAAGAAATATTTTAATTACAAAACATTCAACTTGTGAATTAGAAAAAAAATATGAACCTAATAATATAATTTCAATATATTCTACTCTTCCAGAATATAATATATCTTGTGATTTAAATTGTAAATCAGGTGAAATATTAAATTTTAATCCAATATTAAATAATATTGAATGTATGAAATGTCCAAATAATACTTTTAATATAGGAAAAAAATTAATAATTAATCATTGGAATCATCATATTTTAAGGGAATTTAGAATTAAATGTTTTTCTATAAATGAAAATGAAAAAATAAAAAATGATTTTTGTACATCATTAATTATTAATGAAGATGGTTCAAATATAATGACTGGAGATTTAATTGATAATAATTATAATATTTATTATATTCAAATTATATATTTTTTTAGTTCAAAACAATTAGGAAATTTTTCAATTAAATTTAAATATGATTCTATTAATGAAAATAATGAAATTAATGGAGAATTAAATTTATATTTTGATTATGAAAAAATATTTGTTGAAAATAATAATAATTGGCAAATTATTACAAAAAATTTTGAAAAAGGTAATCATCAAATTTTAATATCATATTCATTTAAAAAAGTAAAAGATAAAAAATTAAAATTATATATAAATAATTTTGAAATAAATGGAATAGAAGATTTAAAATGTAATAAATGTATTAATTCAATTTCACCTAAAGGAAGTGATAAATGTTATTATTGTTCTCAAAATTTTTTTTATAATTTAACAAGTAGAAAATGTGAAAAATGTTCAAATGAAAAATTTTCTCTTCCTGACTCATCATCATGTATTAATAAAGAAAAATGTTCAATTTATGATATTGAATTAATTGATATTGGAAAATGTGATAATGAAAAAAGAATATTAAAATATAAAATAAATGATAATTATTGTATTAATGATAATAATATGAAATTAAATGAAGAAGTTTCTTGTTTATTAAATAATAAAAATCAAAATGAAATTAAATGTGAAAAAGATAAATTTTTCATAACTAAATTTAATTATGATTTTAAATTAATTTTATTAAATGATTTTTTTAATGTTGTTGATGGATTTTATTCAAATGGAAATGAAATTTATTCAGGTTTATATAATGGAAATATAAAAAAAACATTAATAAAAAATTTTAAAACGATATCAATAAATTCAAGTATAGAAATTGATTTAGAATTAAATTTAGAAAATGATGAAATTTTTATTATAGAAATAAATAATGAAATAAATAAATTATATACATCAATCTCAAAATCTTTTACTGAGAAAATAATACTTCCAATTAATATTATTAAATTATCTTTTATTTATACTAAAAATTCATCTTTATTAAAAAAGAAAAATGGAGTAATTATTAAAAAATTAATTTTTTATGGAAGTAATATTGAAAATTCTGAAAAAATTATAATTAATTGTCCTGAAGGTTATTTTTCTTCAAAAGATTGTAATTCATGTTATAAAATAATTAAATGTTTACCTTATACTTATTATGAAAATAATAAATGTATTTTAAATGATGTATTAATAGAAAAAAATGAAAAAATAAGAATTAATATTAAACCTTTTAAAGATTATTATAATGATTTATGTAATGAAGAAAATGGAATTTTATGTTATGAAAATTCATTTATTAAAATAAATTATTCTCATTTATATTATAATGATTTATTTTTTATTTCATTATTTAATCAAAGTACTTTAAATATTTCAAATATATATAAATATAATATTAATCAAAATTATTTTAAAAAAGGACAAATTTTTGCATTATTTACTGATATTAATAAAGTTAATAATTTAAATTTTTCTGGAATAAATTTACCTTATATAAAAATGAACATAGGAAATTATTTAAAAAAAGTCTATTTAGCAGAAAATAAAGGATTTAATAGTATAATATTAGAAATGGAAGATGGTGATTATTGTTTATCTAATAAAAATAAAAGATATAAATCATATATAAATTTAAAATGTAATAAAAATGATATTTCTTTTCCAATATTAAGTAAAATATTAGATGATGAATGTATTTATATTTTTGAATGGAAAAATCCTTTTTTTTGTAGAAATTGTATTTTTAAAGATTTAAAATTTATATTACAAAGTGAATGTAAAAATAAAAAAAAAGAAACTTATTTTTTAGAAAATGATAATTGTTTAATTTTTAATATTAATGATGATTTATTTGGTTTTGATAAAATTGAAAATGAAAAACTTTTAGATTCTAATTCAAAATTATATAAACAAATTTTTGATAATGATAATATTGAAAATAAAGATTTAATTCATGAAGATAATAATTTAAATAAAAATTTTGATCAATTTGATTATGTAACAATTAAATCAATTAATGAAAAATGCAATTTTTTCCCATATATAATATTTATTCCTTTAATTTATATTATTACATTTTTAATTTTAATAATTGTATATTGCAAATATAAAAGAAAAACAGATACTTATATTAGACTTGATGAAATGAATAATGTAATTGATTATGATAATTATTAATATTATTTAATAATTTATAAAATTCAAAATATTATATATTATATTTTCTTTTAAATGGAGTCAATATCTAAAAAAATAAAAAATAATCAAAGTGAAGAAAATATATTAAATCAAAATATTTTAGAAGAAATAAATATAAAACAATCAAATTTAGATGATAATAAAATAAATGATAAAAATGAAAACAATAAATTAGAAAATAATAAAAAAGAAAATAATATTATAAAAAATAATAATTTATCTGAAAATAAATTTGAAGATATCAAATTAGAAGAAAATAAAATAGAAGAAAATAATTATGATGATATAAATATAGATGATAATAAAATAGAAGAAAATAATTTAGAACAAATTAATTTAGAAGATGAAGGAAAAGAAATTGAATTAGAAGGTCAAATAATATTTCGTAGAATTTTTGGTAAAAAATTAGCAATGATATCATTAATAGATTCTTCCTTATCAAAAATGACAGAATGTGTAACACATGATTCAATAATAATAAAACAATTAATAATAGGTGATATAATAAAAATAAAAGGAAAAATATCATATCATAAAAAAAAGCAAAAAATAGATATTTTAAATATAACTTTTTTAAAAAAAGGAAATTATCAAAAAGATATAAATAAAAAGAAAAAAGAAATAATATCAAATATATCAAAATTCAATACAGAAAAATCATTATGTATATATTTCAAAAAAGGAATAGAATGTCCAAATAAGGAAAAATGTAATTTTCGTCATTTTTTTAATAATAAAGAAGAAGAAAATTACATAAATAATAATAAAGAAAAACAAAAAATTGCATATAATAAAGTACATATTGGAGATATTTTTGAAGGAGGAGAAAAAAATCATAAAACAAAAAGAAATTCAGAATTTGCAGATTTTATAATAGAAAAATTTGGTTTAGATAATTTAAAAAAAGGAATTATTTTAGATATTGCAGGAGGAAAAGGAATTACTTCTTTTTATTTAACTTATAAATATAAATTAAATTGTTTAATTATTGATCCAAGAGGATGTGAATTACCAAAAAGATATAAGAAAATATTAAAAAAAGAAAATTTAAATTTAAATGAAAAAAGAATTTTTTTTAATTTAAATAATTGTGATAATTTAATTAATAATTGTTGTTTAATTATTGGAATGCATCCTGATGAAGTTACTTGTGATATTGTTGATATTGGATTAAAAAAAAATATTAATTTTGCCGTTGTACCTTGTTGTGTTTTTAATATTAAATTTCCTGATAGGAAATTAAAAAATGGAAAAAGTGTTATTGAATATAATGATTTAATTGATTTTATTTTAGAAAAAGATTCACAAATTCAAATTGGTTATCTTAATATTGAAGGAAGAAATAGAGTTTTATATAAGAAATATGAATAAATTTTATTTTTTTTTTTTTTTAAATTTTTTTTTTTTTTTTTTTTTTTTTTTTTTTTTTTTTTTTCATTTTTTGATTTTGTTTTAGTATAATTTTTTGAATGTAATTTTTTTATCTTTTGTGAATTTTTATTTTTTCTATTTTTAAATATTTTTTTATGTAATTTTTCTTTGTTTTATATATTTATTTTTTTAAAAAATATTTGAAAAAATGGATTTTTATTATGGATTATGGAAATTCTTATTTTTTTTACAAATTTTGGAAAATATATTCTTTTTTTCTTTATTAGGTATTGTTATTTTAATAATCTTTATTCCACTTTTAAGAATTGTAATACCAGTTAATGCTATAATGAAATTTTGTATATTTTATATTTTAATTCATGCTTTTGTTCTTTTGTTACCATTTACAAAAAGTTTTAATGAATATGATACTTCAATTATTTATGATAATGATTTATAATTAATTATAGATTTATATATATTAATAAAATTTTTTTATTTAAAAATAAAAAAATGAAATTTAATTAATTACTAATCATTATTTCTCCAAAATGAAATAAAGATTTAATG
>Ga0256407_10009485_pt1 | contig 13931 bp, 7 predicted proteins | sample RumenRJG_04DNA_FD_193489 | JGI IMG/M metagenome (GOLD analysis project Ga0256407, IMG submission 193489) | Bovine rumen microbial communities from Lethbridge, Alberta, Canada - RJG_04 | ecosystem: Host-associated > Mammals > Digestive system > Stomach > Rumen | place: Canada: Alberta | collected... | reverse complement strand
CTATGATACGGATGAGTATGAGTACACCATTAGCCGACTTTCAGAGATTGAGCAGTTGGAGGAGAAAGCAAGAACAGCGAATGCCACGCAGAGTGCTATTCCAGCCCCTTCGGTGCAGACCTCACTGCTCATGAAAACCGACAATGGGCTATACATCAATATCCATGAAGCAGCCTTGGTCAACTATTCGGCGATGCATCTTCGGTTAGTTGACGGATTGGCTTTAGAAAGCCACCTTACCCCCGATGCTCGCGGCATGAAGGGCTATCTGCGTTGTCCGGCAAACACCCCGTGGCGCACCATCATGGTCACTGATGATGCTCGCGAGATGCTGGCTTCACGGCTTATTCTTAATCTCAACGAGCCCTGCAAACTGGAGGATACATCATGGATTCACCCCGTGAAGTACATGGGCGTGTGGTGGGAAATGATGACGGGAGCTTCGACCTGGAACTATGGTGACTATCAGCCCGTTGATATTGATGAGACTGATTTTACACAAATACGGAAGTCGCCCCGTCATGGTGCCAACAACGCTAACGTGAAACGCTACATCGATTTTGCTTCCCAACATGGTTTCTCACAACTCTTGGTGGAGGGATGGAATCTTGGATGGGAGGACAACTGGCAGAAATTCCGCAACTACAGCTTTACGAAGTCCTACCCTGATTTCGATGTGCAGATGCTACAGCAGTATGCCCGTGATCGTGGCATGCGCCTGATGATGCACCACGAATCGTCTTCGTCCATCCAAAACTACGAGCGGCAGCTGAAGGATGCCTATGAGTTCGCCCGCGACAACGGCTACGATGTCGTCAAGAGCGGCTATGTGGGCAATATATTTCCCGCTGGACATCATTTCGACCAATGGATGAACGAGCACTATTTGTATTGCATTAAGGAGGCCGCTAAGTACCACTTGATGGTCAATGGGCATGAGGCGGTGCGTCCGACGGGACTCTGTCGGACTTATCCAAATATGATAGGCAACGAGTCTGCACGCGGAACAGAGTTTCAGGCCAGTGCCGGCTGTGAACCAAAGCATGTATGCATTCTGCCCTTCACACGCTTGCAAGGCGGGCCGATGGATTACACGCCAGGCATCTTGGAGATGGATGTTTCGCGCGTCAATCCTAACAACCATGCCCACGTGAAGGCTACGGTCTGCAACCAGTTGGCTCTCTACGTCACAATGTACAGTCCTTTGCAGATGGCCGCCGATGTGCCAGAGAGCTACGAGCGCTACATGGATGCCTTTCAGTTTATCAAGGATGTTCCCGTGGAGTGGGAGCGTTCTGTCTATCTGGAGGCTGAACCAGCTGAATACATCACCATTGCCCGCAAGGAGAAGAATGGTGAACGATGGTTCGTGGGTGGTGTAGCTGGGCGACATGAGCATGTGGCAACCATCAATTTGTCGTTCCTCGATAAAGGGCGGAAATACGAGGCAACCATCTATGCCGATGGCAAGGATGCCCACTATCTGAACAACTCGCAGTCGTACACCATTTCAAAGAAACGAGTGAACAGTCGTTCGCGATTGCAACTTCGTGCCGTAGAGGGAGGCGGTTTTGCCATCAGTATTCAGCCCGTAGACTGATTTTTTTCTTAGATTTCAAATTCAAACTATTTTTTGCATGACATGAAATGGTCAAAATTTCATGCCATCATTACCTTATTGTATTCGCGCGTGCGTAAAAATTGACATAAATCAAGAGGAATTTCAAGTAAAATTAAAAAAAAGTTCGAAAATATTTGCAAGATAATAAAAAAATCAATAAATTTGCAGCCTATAAAATGTACATTTGCTGAAAGATTTGTTTCAACTTTAATATTTATTGAATCCTAAATGCAAAGAAAATGAAAAAGAAAGAAAGCTTTTATCGCTCTCATCTGAGAGCGTGCATGACGGCTTTGTGCATGTTTTTCGCACTCGCCATCAATGCACAGAGTATTTCGGTGAAGGGTTCTGTAACTGACCAGACAGGCGAACCCATCGTCGGCGCTACCGTCCGTGTGATGGGAGCTGGCAACGGCACAGTTACAAACCTCGACGGTAACTACTCGCTGAGTTGCGCCAAGAACGCAACGCTGGAGTTCTCTTACATTGGCTATGCTACACAGCAGGAAGCCGTGAACGGAAGAACTGTGATTAACGTGGTACTGCAGGATGAGTCGACAGCCCTGAACGAGGTGGTCGTCACGGCTATGGGTATCAAGAAAGACCAGAAGGCTCTGGGTTATGCCGTCAGCTCGGTGAACGCAGAAGACCTGGTGAAAACGGGTGCACCCAACTTCGCAACAGCTATGTACGGTAAGGCTGCCGGTGTGCGCATCTCCGCCGCCCCTGGTGGTAACGTATCAGCCGTGTCTATCAACGTGCGTGGATTCTCCTCCATCACGGGAACAACCCAGCCGCTGATTGTGCTCGACGGTATGCCCATCCACAATGGTGAAACCAACAACGATGGCTACTGGGGTAACCAGCGCATCCGTTCGAACGGTTTGGTGGACATCAACCCCGAGGACATCGAGAACATCTCGATCCTGAAAGGTGCCGCCGCTTCCGCCCTGTACGGTTCTGAGGCTGCCAACGGTGTGGTCATGATCACCACCAAGAGCGGACATGGTGGAAATCAGGGCATCGGCCTTGACTTCAACGCAACGCTCGACTGGCAGGACGTGGCCTACATGCCTGAGATTCAGGACGAGTTCGGTCCTGGCTACGGCGCCCTCTACTGGTTCTCTGACTTCGCATGGGAGAGCGGTGGTTTCCACCAGCGTACTGACCCCAACGATGGTCAGGTGAAGACCTCTCTGCTGGGTACGAACTACAACTGGGGTCCGAAGTACGACGGTCGCGACGTCCTCTATTGGGATAGAACCATCCGTAAGTACAACCCCATCTCGAAGAACCCCTGGAAGGACATCTTCCGCACAGCCTTCGACCAGACTTACAACTTCGCTCTGACCAATGGTGGCAAGTGGGGCAACATCCGCCTTTCTTACACCTACACTGACGTCACCCCGACTCAGTACAACTCTTACAACAACAAGCACAACTTCAACCTGACCGGTCAGTACAACGTGGCCAAGGGCTTCAAGATTGACTACTCGGCCAACTTCATGCGTCAGCGCGTGAAGAACCGTCCGTATCGTATCTACCGTCTGACTGCTAACTACAGCGGTATGTTCGGTGCTTTCGAGGACATTGCCTACATTCGCAATCACATCCTCACCAGCCAGGGCTATGAGATGGTGACCAGCCTGAACGGCAACAGCGAGACTCCCGACGAGAACCTGCTGTACGCACCCGGTCCCTCGGCCATCGTGGACGAGTATTTCTGGAACATCTTCGGTCGTGAGCAGTTCGAGACCAACAACCGCTTCCTCGGTAGTGTCCGCCCGTCTTGGCAGATTACCGACTGGCTCACACTGAGCGGTCGTATCGGTACTGACCTCACCTCTAACACCATTGAGCTGGAAGAGCACAACAAGCGTTCACTGGCCTTTGGAAATGGCGGTTACTATGGACTGAGCAACGACAAGTATGAAATCTACTACGGCGATGTGATGCTGACCTTCGACAAGTATCTCACCGAGAAGTTCAACCTCCAGGCAATGGCCGGTTGGCAGGGACGTCAGGAGAAGGTGTTCAACAACTCCGTCGGCACCAACAACGGTCTGAGCGTGGTGAACTGGTTCCACCTGAACGCTTCGAACGACAAGGCCAATGCTTCTATGACCAAGAGTGAGTTCCTGAAGACCGCTTGGTTCGGAACCTTGACTCTGGGTTGGGACAACTGGGCATATCTCGAGGCCAGCGGCCGTCAGGATAAGACCTCTACCCTGCGTCACGGCAGCAACAGCTTCTTCTATCCTTCGTTCAATGGCAGCCTTATCGTTTCTGAAATGCTGAAGGACAACTGCCCCACATGGTTCAACTATGGAAAGGTTCGCGTGAGCTACGGTATCGTGGGTAACTATCCCGACATCTACAGAGCTAATCAGGCCTACACGCAGAAGTCTTTCGGTGGCTATATCTACAACATGATTGATGCCGGTCTCGGAAACGACAATATCAAGCCCGAGAAGAAGTACGAGTTTGAGCTCGGTCTCGAAGGCAAGTTCTTCAACAACCGTTTGGGCTTCGAATTCTCTTACTACACCAACACCGTGAAGGATCAGATCCTGCAGACCACACTGCCGCAGTCATCAGGTGGTAGCTCCATCCTGATGAACGTCGGTGAGCTGGCTAACAAGGGATTTGAGCTGTCGTTCTATGGCACTCCGATTCAGACTAAGGACTGGACATGGGATGTTCGCTTCAACGTTTCTCACAACAGCAACGAAGTGAAGAAGCTGGCTGAAGGTCTTGACGCCCTGAAGCACTGGGACAGCGACGGTGCCATCCGTCTGATGTCGCGCGTTGGTCACGCTATGGGTGACTGGGAAGCCTATACCTATAAGAAGGACGCTAACGGCAACGTGCTCGTCGACGGCAACGGTCTGCCTATCACAGACAAGAGCGACATGCACAAGGTGGGTAACGCCATGCCGAAGATGGTGGGTGGTCTCGGAACATCTGTTTCCTGGAAGAACCTCCGACTCGACGTGATGACCGACTTCCGCGTAGGTGGACACGTTTGGAACCAGGCTTATCAGTACATGATGGATGCCGGTAACACGGTAAGCTCTCTGCCCGGTCGTGAAGGACACGGTGGTCTTGACTACTACTATGCAGGTGACGACTACAACACCAATCCGATTGCTGGTCTTGCTCCCAACGGTGAGAAGCAGTTCCACGATGGTGTCATCTTCGACGGTGTAACTGAAGACGGTCAGAAGAATACCCAGATCCAGCCCGCAGCCATCATCTATGATGAGACCTACGGATGGGGTTCTGGTAGCCATCAGACTTATGAAAACTCTGTGCAGAAGAACTCTTACTGGAAGCTTCGTGAACTCTCGCTGACTTACACCTTCCCGGAGTCTATCTCTAAGAAGTTCGCTTGTCAGCGCCTGCAGCTCTCTGCATTCGGCCGCGACCTGTTCTACTTCCACAAGACAGTGAAGGAATGGGATGCTGAGGCTTCCGACGGTATGAACTGGCTCTACCAGTCAATCCTTGGCGGTTCTACTGCTACGACCCGCACATTCGGTTTCTCTCTAAGAGCAAGTTTCTAATCTTAGTTCATCAATTCAATAACATTTAAATAATACAGGAAACTTATGAAAAAGTTATCATATATTTTCATGCTTGGCCTTACGGTAGCTACATTCAGCATGACTTCATGCTCTGATGACGCTTACGATTCCAAGTACACAGACCCGTCGAAGACCAGTACGGTGACCTGTGACAAGCTGATGACCGGTATCCTTATTGAGGCTACCACTGGTAACGGCCGCTATGGCTTGGCTTCCTACTGGCGTCTGTTTACTTTCGACACCCAGTTCATTGGCCGTCTGTGCGACGTTTACGGTTACACAGGTAGCAAGGATGCTTACGCCGGACTGGCAGAATCCTACAACAACAATCGTTGGAATGCTTTCTATCAGATGCTTTCTCAGTACAAGCTGATGCAGGAAACCTTCAACAACGAGGATGCTACCAACCAGGCAAAGGACAAGGTTTATCTTGACTGCGCCACGGTTTGGGTTTACGACCAGCTGCAGCAGATGGTTGACCTCTGGGGTAATATTCCTTATTCACAGGCTTGTACCGTTCAGCTCACAGGCAATGTGGCTGAGGGCTATCCCGCTTATGACAAGGCAGAAGACATTTACACCATGATGATGGACGACCTGCTGAAGGTTGCTGCTGAGCTGAACAGCATTGAGCTGGGCAGCGACGTGCAGGCTGCTTTCACCAAGGCTGACTTCCTCACCAAGGGCAACCTCAAAGTCTGGGCAAACTATGCCTCTGGACTCTGCGCTCGTATCGCTCTGCGCTGCTCCACACAAGGTTCTTTGGCCAACAAGGGTCAGGAAGTGCTGCGTCAGCTCTTCAATGGCAGCTATCCTATGGTTACCGGTCATGAAGACGAACTGGTTGTGAACCTCGGTACTGTGACAGGCGACTTCAACCTCCAGACTGGTGGTGCCTTCGGTCTCCGCGACGGTTGGGAAAGCTGGAGTCACGCCTGCAACACCGCTTCGCAGGCCATGCTCGACGCTATGAACGCCAACAGCGACAACGAGGATCCGCGCTTGCAGGTCATCTATGCACGCAACAACACGTTCGACGGTCTCTATCATGGAAAGAGCCCCTTCGAGAAGACTGTTGAGCAGTCTGCCCTCTCTGACTCTACCACATGGTATGCTTGCCTCGACTCAACCACATTCAGCCGCAACGACCATTATATGGACATGAAAATGTCGGCAGCAGAGGTTGACTTGATGCACGCAGAGGCTGTAGCACGTGGCATCGTCAGCGGTAACGCTAAGGAGCTCTTCGTGAAGGGTGTCATCGAATCCATTGACTACTACTACACGATGAACGCTGCTTCCACATTCGGAACACCGAAGGAGAAGCCCAGCGATGAGGCTATCCAGGCATATGCTGAGAGCCAGTGGGACGATGCTAACCCCATCAAGTGCATTGCCACACAGTACTGGCTGCACATGGGTGTAGGTAATGTCGTTCAGTCGTTGATGAATGTTCGCCGAACAGGTTATCCTGAGCTGACATTTGTTGACTGGACACCGCAGCATCCCGACTGCCCCGTGCCCATCGATCGCCTGAAGTATCCGGAGAGCGAAGTCCAGAACAACAAGGCCAACTTGATTGCTGAACTGCAGGCTAACTTCGGCGGTGAGGACAGCAACTACAAGCCCATCTTCTGGGCACTGCCCTCGAAGGGTTGGTTCAAGACCATCAACGAGCCTTAAACAAATCAATTCTATTGAGATTAGAAAGAATGCGCCCATCGTGGCGCATTCTTTTTTTATGAAAATGCAATAACTAAACGTTAAATGAGCGTAAATATCAACAAGAGTTGACTCTACTCTTGTTGATATTTCGTATATTTGCACTACAATTAACACATCTCAAGCACATGAAAAGAGCATTAGCAATCGTCGTGTTGGGGCTTGCAGTCTTGGCAAGTCACGCTGAAAGCAAGAAGAATAAGGTTGACTTTGTTGACTATGTGAGTACATTGGTGGGCTCGGAATCGACTTTCGAACTGTCCACGGGTAATACTTATCCGGCTGTGGCGATGCCGTGGGGCATGAACTTCTGGGTGCCGCAGACGGGGAAGATGGGCGATGGGTGGCAGTACACCTACGGTGCCACGAAGATTCGCGGCCTGAAGCAGACCCACCAGCCCAGTCCGTGGATTAACGACTACGGACAGTTCTCGCTGATGCCTACTGTGGGCAAGCCTGTCTTCGACGAGGAAAAGCGCGCATCATGGTACTCGCACAAGGCCGAGACGGCTACACCTTATTATTATAGTGTCTATCTTGCTGACTACGACGTGACGGCCGAGTTGGCTCCTACCGACCGCGCCGTGCTGATGCAGTTCACCTTCCCTGAAAGCAGTCAAGCGAATGTCGTTGTGGATGCTTTCGACAAGGGTTCGCATGTTGACATTGATGTACAGCGCCAACGTGTCACGGGTTATTCTGTTCGTAACAGTGGCGGCGTGACTGAGAATTTCAAGAATTGGTTTGTCGTAGAGTTTGATAAACCTTTTGAGATAGGCTTGAAGAGTGAGGAATTGGGAGCTGACTATGCCGAAAAAGGGCATGCTGGGGCTATTGTGACATTCAAGACCCGTCGTGGCGAGAAGGTGAGCGCCCGTGTAGCATCATCGTTCATATCTTTGGAACAAGCAGAGCGCAATCTGAAGGAATTGGGCAATGACAATATGGAGCAGGTGAAGCAAAAAGGCCGCCAACGCTGGAACGACGTGCTGGGTCGCATCGAAATTGAAGACGACAACATCGACCACCTCCGCACGTTCTATTCCTGCCTCTATCGCTCAGTATTGTTTCCCCGGTCGTTCTACGAGATGGATGCTGAGGGGCAGCCCATACACTACAGTCCCTACAATGGTGAGGTGATGCCTGGCTATCTCTTCACCGATTCAGGTTTTTGGGACACTTTCCGCTGTCTATTCCCCTTGCTCAACCTGGTCTATCCCTCAATGAATGCCAAGATGCAGGAAGGACTGGCCAATACCTATTTAGAGAGTGGTTTCCTGCCAGAATGGGCCAGTCCTGGACACCGTAACTGCATGGTTGGCAATAACTCCGCCAGTATCGTGGCCGATGCGTATCTGAAGGGTGTGACGTTCCATACTGCCCCCGAGGGAGCCAACCCTCTTTGGCAGGCCGTTGTGCATGGAGCCAATGCTGTCCACCCAGATATCACTTCGACGGGTCGAGCAGGCTATGAGTATTACAACAAGTTGGGCTATGTGCCGTGCGACGTAAAGATCAACGAGAGTGCTGCCCGTACGCTGGAATATGCCTACGATGATTGGTGCATCTATCAGTTTGGCAAGGCTTTGGGCAAGAAACCGAAGGAACTGGCTCCTTATAAGAAGCGCGCCATGAACTACCGCAACCTCTTCGATCCAGAAACCAAGCTGATGCGCGGCAAGAAGGAGAACGGCGAATTCCAGACACCTTACAACCCGTTGAAGTGGGGCGATGTCTTCACAGAGGGCAACGGTTGGCACTACACTTGGTCGGTGTTCCACGATCCTCAGGGACTCATCGACCTCATGGGTGGAAACGCTGTCTTCAACCAGATGCTCGACTCCGTATTCAACCTGCCGCCAATCTTCGACGATAGCTACTACGGTTTCCCCATCCACGAGATTCGCGAGATGCAGATCATGAATTTCGGCAACTATGCCCACGGCAATCAGCCCATCCAGCACATGATCTACCTCTATGGCTATAGCGGACAGCCTTGGAAGACGCAGTATTGGATTCGTCAGGTGATGGACCGCCTCTATACGCCCAACCCCGACGGCTATTGCGGCGACGAGGATAACGGTCAGACTTCGGCTTGGTATGTGTTCTCCGCCCTCGGCTTCTATCCCGTCTGCCCTGGAAGCAATCAGTATGTCTTGGGCACGCCTTACTTCCGCGATGTCAAACTCCATCTCGAGAATGGTAATACATTGAATATCAGTATGCAGGGCGATGGTTGCTATATCAACCGCATGACCTTCAACGGTGGCGATTATGGGCATAATTTCCTGAATCATTTCGACTTGATGAAAGGCGGCGACATCCGCTTTATGATGAGCCAACAGCCTAATCGTCAGCGTGGAACAGCTGCCGAGGATGCACCATACTCCTTCTCAAAAGATAATTAGTAAGCATGAAGAAGTGGAAAACCATCAAGTCGGAGTATCTCTTCCGACGGCCGTGGTTGACGGCAAGGCTCGATCAGATAGCGTTGCCCGACGGGAGAGTCATACCAGAGTATTACGTACTGGAATATCCCGACTGGGTAAATGTCATCGCCATTACTCGCGACGGCCAGTTCGTCATGGAGCGTCAGTTCCGCTATGCCGCCCAAATGGACAGCATCGAACTACCCTGCGGCGTTGCTGAACAAGACGAAGATCCTCTTCAGGCCGCCCGCCGTGAACTCATGGAGGAGACAGGCTACGGCGGTGGTACATGGACAAAGCTGATGACCATCTATGCCAATCCCGGCTCGCTCAACAACCCCACCCATTGTTTTCTGGCCGAGGGTGTGGAGAAATGCTCAGCACCCAAGCTCGATGCTACCGAAGAACTCACCGTCGAGTTGATGTCGCGTGAACAGGTGTTCCGTCTTTTGAGCAACAATCAGCTTATCCAAGCGCTGATGATTGCCCCGCTTTGGAAGTATTTCGCTGAAACTTCAAAAAAAATCCCCAACCCGGAATAGGGCTGGGGATTATTTTGTGTTGTTGTAGGATTACAGACCGAACTTGTAGCCCAGGGTGATCTGGACCACGCTGTGCTGATGGTCACCACCCTCAAAAATCTTGGTGGCACCCACATTCCAACGTCCGTCGATGACGAAGTTGCTCACCTCGTATGACAGGCCAACGGGGATGGAGAGGTCGAAGCCCTTCACGTCATCGAAGTGGCCTGAGATGCTTGCACCACCGCCAGAAGCCTTGAGCTTTGACGAGACTTTGAATCCAGGTTGAATACCTGCCTTAATGGCCAGGCCTTTCAGTACGTAGAAGTTTGCTACGATGGGTACATTCAGATAGTCTAACTGCAATGTTGCGGTAGCGCCGCCTATTTCCTCCTTGCTTCCCTGCATAGAATACATCACGCCACCGGCCAACGACATCCAACTATTCATTTGATACTCCAATTCGGCACCTGCTGCCAAACCAATACGGGGGTCTGCACCATCGGCTTCGGTGAAATTAGCGATGTTCACACCTGCTCGTGGCTGAAGGGTAACAGAACCGACTTCGTGCTGTGCAAAAACACTTGTTGATGCCATCATGACAATGGCTGCAAGAATCATTTTCTTCATAGTTTTAATTTTTTTTTGAGGGTTGGTAATTGTTGTTTTTGTCTTGGGAGGTTTTCCTTCTGATGAAGCTATTGACTCCCTTATCATTAAATTCGACTGCAAATATAGTCAAAATACTCTCTACTTCCAAATTTTTAGTAAAGAAAATCTTCAAATCTTTTCTTAATAGTTAATAATCCGTAATTTATTATCGAAAGAAGCATGTCTTGTAGAATAATTGTTAACTTTGTACACATATTAAATGCATCAGCTATGAGTCTATTAAAATCTATTCTCAACATGTTGTTCAACACAGCTGTTGAGAGCTTGAATCAGAAAGAGAAAAGACCCGCTAGGACTTCAGCCTCAACTCCCAAAGCCGAGGCAAAGCCAATTGTCGATCCGAATGCTTATTTTGCAGAGATCCTCGCCACGGAGTTCCCGCAATACAGCGTAAAGCACAATGTGCCCGTGACCGACCTTGCCGGTTTCGACTCCGAAGAATGTCAGCTCTACGAGACACGCCCTGTGCAGAGTTATAAGGCAGAGTGGGGCAAACCCTACACCTTCGTCCTCTACCAAGGAGAAACCCCTGTGGGCATCGTGATGCTTGGTGATGGCAGCAGCCACGCCAGGAACGTCAAGTACCTCGTCTCCCGGATGTTTGCCAAGAAGATGGGGCTGCCGTACATCAACTTCTATACGCAGATGCCTAACGAGAAGGCTTACGTCGTAGAACGTATCAAAAAGTTTATGAATGCCTAAAACAAAGGAAGAGGGGATGCAATTTTAGCGCCTGCGAAGGACGAAGCGCCACCTGTAGTATGGTCTTGCAGGCGGCCAGGCGGCGTACCGTCCGGTGAACGCAAACTTTTGCGATTCAAACCAACTCCCCTTTTCCTTTCTTTTATTATGGAGTCTGTTCTCGACCTACTTTCACAACGACCAATCTGGGAAGAGTTCCTTGCCGACCGTCTGCTGAAAGGTCGCTTCAACTGGTATGAATTCGACAAAGCCGATACATACGTCTCTGAGGAGAAATATCTGGATGTCGTGGAGCGGTTGCAGCGCGGAGAGTCGCTGTCCATCCCAACGCGCCATTTGGTCAACAAGATGGGCAGTGGAAAGAAGCGTGTGGTCTACAGCTTCCCAGAGGACGAGATGACGGTGCTCAAGGCATTGGCCTTCCTGCTCTATCGCTACGACTCACAGCTTGTGCCGAACTGCTATTCCTTCCGTCGCGGCATGACGCCTCATGATGCCATACGCCATCTGATGCGTGCCATCTATAACAGACCGATGTGGGCCTACAAGCTCGACATCCACGACTATTTCAATTCCATTTCCATCCCATTGCTGCTGCCCATCCTTGGCGAAGTGATGGCCGACGACCCGCGGCTATACCTGTTTTTTGAGCAGTTGCTCACCGACGGACGCGCACGCTGCGGGGACGATGTCGTGTATGAAGAGCGTGGCGTGATGGCCGGCACACCCACATCCCCTTTCCTTGCCAATATTTACCTACGCGAGGTGGACCAGCATTTTGCCGATAGCGGCGTGCTCTACGCGCGCTACTCCGACGATATCATCCTCTTTGCCCCAGACAGGCAGATGCTCAATCGCCACATCGACGACTTGGCAGAATTTCTCGTGAAATACCGTCTGGAGGTAAATCCCGCCAAGGTGCACATCTACCGTCCGGACGAGGCATTCGATTTTTTGGGGTTCAAGTGCAAGGGGCGCAACATCGACATTGCTGATGCCACGCGCCAAAAGATGGAGGATAAGATTCGTCGCAAAGCCCGTTCGTTGCAGCGTTGGAGCAGTAAGAACGAAGTTGATGCAGAGAAGGCCATGAAAGTCCTCATTCGTTATTTCAACAAGAAATTCTTCGACTCCGACGATGCCACAATGCTCACCTGGTCCAGGTGGTTCTTCCCCCTGATCAACCAGACGGAAGGACTGAAGGAAATAGACCATTACCTGCAGCGGTATCTCCGCTTCGTAGCTACTGGCAAGCACAACAAAGCCAACTACCGAATCCGCTATGCGCAGCTGAAAGAGCTTGGCTATCGTAGTCTGGTGCACGAGTTCTACAAAGGTAATGACAAGGGAGTGGAACCAGAGCGGTAAACTCTTCTTGCATTGCTTCGCTGGGGAAAATAAGTTTTTTGCAAAAGAAACCTCACAACCTCACATGACACCTCGCAAACGCCGTTAAATAAAGGGGTGAGGTCATGTGAGGTTTATGTGAGATACCTCACAAACACCTCACATGCCTCCAGCCCTCTGTTTATCAGGCTTTCAGGCCTGTCATGTGAGGTTGTGAGGTGTTTTTGCGTGTAAACTGTTTTTCGATTGTCGTCTGTCAGTCTGTCTTTGTCATAGACCATCTGTGAGACAGTCGTAAGTTATCTCTGAGGCCGTCGTTTGCTATCTCTGAGGCCGTCGTTTGCTATCTCTGAGCGCGTTGTCTGACATCTCTGAGCGTATTGTTTGCCTTAATGGTTGTTTTCGTCGTATATAGGTATGCCAAAAACGATTATTTGTTTTGTGTTGTTCTCGCTTATTGGATATAATTCTTACGTTCGAAAGAATAAGTTTTAGCAGATTCTTTGCTCATTTCATCGAATTATTCGTATCTTTGCAAAACAAAAGTATTCGCATCAATTGTTTTATTCAAAACAAAATCAAGTAAAAATGAAGAGATACATAAGTTTGATGGCTATCGGGCTGTGGTGCAGCCTTTCAATGGCACAGGCACCTGCGCCGGTAGGACCGCTACCCACGCAGAATCAGGTGGATTGGCAACGGATGGAAACCTACGCATTCATTCACTTCGGACCTAACACGTTCGGCGACCGAGAGTGGGGCTATGGCGATGCGCCCGCAGAGTCGTTTGCGCCCACACGGCTCGACTGTGAGCAATGGGCTAAGACGGTGAAAGAGGCTGGCATGAAGGGCATCATTCTCACGGCAAAGCACCACGACGGCTTCTGCCTGTGGCCGACGAAGTACACGGACTACAGTGTGAGGAATTCGCGTTACGGAGAGCGGGGGATTTCAGATTCGAAGGGTGAGAATGGCAAAGTGAAAGATGTCGTCGGTTCCCTTGCTGCTGCCTGCAAGAAATATGGATTGAAACTCGGGCTGTATCTGTCGCCATGGGACCGCCATCAAGCGTTTTATGGCACACCGCTCTACGTGGAGTATTTCTATGCGCAGCTGGAAGAGTTGCTCACGCAGTATGGCGATCTGTTTGAGGTGTGGTTCGACGGAGCTAACGGCGGCGACGGTTGGTATGGTGGGTCAAAGGAAACGCGCAAGATAGACCGCCGTACCTATTATAATTATCCGCGTGCGCACGAGCTGGTTGCCCGTCTCCAGCCCCATGCTGTCATCTTCTCTGACGCTGGTCCCGGCTGCCGTTGGGTGGGCAATG
>Ga0256407_10009484_pt1 | contig 13933 bp, 6 predicted proteins | sample RumenRJG_04DNA_FD_193489 | JGI IMG/M metagenome (GOLD analysis project Ga0256407, IMG submission 193489) | Bovine rumen microbial communities from Lethbridge, Alberta, Canada - RJG_04 | ecosystem: Host-associated > Mammals > Digestive system > Stomach > Rumen | place: Canada: Alberta | collected... | reverse complement strand
AAGAAGAATTAATTATCAATGATCAAAATGAATCAGTAAATAGATGTTGTTATATTTTTTGATATTGTTTTTTTATATGTCAAATAAAAAATTTTAGGATTTAGATAGATACATATTTAATAATTATATTTTTTTATAATTATATATATATATAATGATTAAATTAATATTTTTTTTAAATAAATAAAAAAATAATATTTTTATTTTGAATAAAATAAATATAAATAAATAAAAATGATATTTGAAACACAAAATCAAAATTTAAAATTTAAAAATATGAATTTAAATCAAATATCATATTCAAAAAATTATAAGAGAATAATAGAAGAAGAACATAAAAAAGATCCAAAATATAAAACAGAATTATGTCAAAAATTTATGGAAAGTGGAAATTGTCCTTATGGATTTAAATGTAGATTTGCACATGGAAAAAATGAACTTAATTCTAAAATTTTTAATATAAATTATAAGAAAAAACCTTGTAAAAGTTTTAATCAATTTGGTTTTTGTCCTTATGGTTCAAGATGTAATTTTTTACATAATAATAGAAAAATTCGTAATATTAATCTTCCTTATTTTTATATTATGACTTTTATTGACTTTATAACTTTAAATAAGAGACTTCCAGTTTTTAAAAATTTAGAATTTGATAATAATAATATTAATAAAGATAAAATTTCTAATTCTTCTACAAGTAGTAATTCTAATTGTGATGATGAGGAATTTGTTATTTATAACAAAATATTTTTGGAAAATTAATTCCTTTCTTTTTTTATTATGAAATTATTTATTTTAGAATTTATATTGTTTATTTTTGTATATTAAATTATAAATCTTTTGATTGATTATAAATGATATTCAATAAATATTTATATTTTTTCCAAAAAAAATTTACTATAATAATTGGTATAAAAATATTTGTTAAATAAAATTATAAAATTAGAATAAAGTTTTTTTTTATATTAAAATTTAAAAAACTCAGATTGTTAGAAATATAAAATAAATATAAATATAATTATATAATTTTAAATAAAATAAAAAAGTGAATATCAAAAAAAACAATAAAAAAAAAATTTTTTTTTAACTTCAAAATATCAGTTTCTTATAAAAATTATTGAAAATATTATAAATGTCTAAAGAAATTGAATTTTATGAAAAAAATGAAATTGATGAAAAAACAAAATTTTTTAGATATATGGATAGTTTAGTATCACATAAAACATTTTCAAAAATTGAAGCAATATTAATGGTAACAATATATTATTCTCAATTGATAAGTGGTTTTTTTTCTGAACAAGTTGGAATTTTAAAAGAAGATTTATTACCTGATAAATATTTAATGTTACTTCAAAAAATTATTAGAATTAGAGATTTATTTTCAAATTCATATAGTGCTTATAGTTTTATTTTATTTATTTTATTTTCTGTTTTAGTTATTGTTACTATTGTCTTTATTTATGAAATGAAAAAAACTGGGAAAGTTATTTTTTATTCTGTAAGTGAAGTATGTTTAAATTTTTTTTTTAAAATTTTTATTTATATTTTATATCAACCTACTTTAGATTTTTGTCTTAGTTTAATTTGTTTTGGTGACATCAATCCTAATTTTTCAAAAGAAGAAAATGTAAAATGTAGTTTTAATGATAAATTACCTTTATTAATTATAATGCTTTTATCATTTTTTTATACTATTTTTTTAGGAATTTTTTTATCAATATTTTATAATGAAAGTTTCATGTTATCAAATTGTTTTATGTCAAGAATAACAACAAAATATGATTTATACATGAATATGAACTGTGTTTTTTTTTCAATTATATTAACATTTACATATAATTTAGGAGGTTTAATATTTATATTATATAATATAATATTATCATTTGTTTTTTTAAGAATTTATTTAGAAGAACATCCATATTATGATCCATTAATAAATTTCTTAGTAGGATATTTTCATTTATTATATGTTTGGTCATCTCTTTTCTGTTTAATATTTTATTTTATTCCAGTTTCTCAGGTTTCAATAGTTTTTATTTTTATTGCAATAACATTATTTTGGATGCAATATAATTTAAATGATACAATGTATCAAAAATTAACTTTAGATACTCCATTTCATAAATTAAAAACAAAATATGATATTTTATTATATATAAGATATTTAATAACAAAATTAAATACAATTGAAACAAATCCAGAAGATAAAGCAGAAATTGTTGGTATTATTCATTTACATAAAACTGAATGTCCTTTAATAGAATGTCCATCAAAATTAGAAAAAAAAAAATTTTACTTACCAATAACTGATGAATGGTCAAAACCTTCAAAAAAAGAAATAAATGATAGAGTTTATTTATTTAATTTCATAACATTTGTATTTGATTTTTATATATCACAAAAATATTATATGATTGATATTTTATTAAATTATTCAATGTATTATTTACAAACAATAGGAAATCATTGTGGAGCAATGTATTATTATCAAAAAGCAGGAGAAGAACTTTTATCTTTAGAAGAACAATTTATGCTTTTTAGAACTGGAGAATTAATATCAAAAGCTCTTATTAAAATGTGTAAACCTTCAGATGAAATTGCAGGAAGTTTAGAAGAAATTAATACTTCTATGTATTTTAAATATCAAGATTTAAGTGAGAGTTTTTTTTTAGAAATATCATCTGATATTACTTTAAGTACTGAATTTTGGGAATTGTTTATTACTAAAGATTGTAAAAGGAAAAAATTAGATTTTAATAAAATTTTCTTATTATCTGATAAAATCAGAATTTGTAAACAAAAAATTGATGAAATATGGAAAGAATTATTTCAAACTTATAATGGTTGTAATGAAATATTTGATTTATATGAATGTTATGTTGAATATATTAATGATGATAATATTACTTTAAGAGAATTAATGAAAATTAGAAATAAAAATTTTGCATTGGAAGGTATATTAAATTATTATAATATTTTATTTAATCATGATACTGGAATAATTATTTGTTCTGGTGATAGAGGAAAAGAAGGAATGATTGAGAAAGTAAGTGAAAATTTATCTTCTATTTTTATATATAAAGAAGAAGAATTAAAAGGAATGAATATTGGAATTTTAATGCCAAGAATGTTTGAAAAAGATCATAAAAGATTTATGCAAAGAAATATTAATATAGGAGAAAAGAGAATTATAGATAAATCATTTAGAACATATGCCAAAGATAAATATAATGCATTAATAGTAATTGATATATCAGTTAAATTATTTCCAATATTAAATGAAAGTATGTTTTTTTGTGCAATGATTACAAAAGAAAATTTAGATGATGTAATATTACTTGATCAAGATTATAATATACAAGGAATGAGTGATAAATTATATAATTTATTTAGATTAAATTCAAGTATTTTTCAAGATTGTGATGTACCATTTTGGATGATTTGTAAAGAATTTATTCAACATTACCAAATTTTTATGGCAAATAATCCATTAATAAAATCAAATTATACTCAAAAAAAAAGTCAAAATGATAATATTCAATATTCAAAAACTCAAAAAATAAATAATAATATAAATGATGATTCTTCTCAAATATCAACAAAATCAAATATATCATCATTAAATGGTAATAATATAAATGAGAAAAAAGAAGAAAATGAAGGAGCTGAATTAGATTTTGAAATAAATGAAAATGCAGATGTAAAATGGGAAGTAACAATACCACCAATATTTAAATTATATATTGCTCAAGAAAATAAACAAAAAAATTTTATATCAATGACAATGGGAATTCAAATAGAAGATTCAGAAAAAATATCAAGTGATATTATAACTGAAAATTCACATGAAGATGATGAAAATTTTTATGATGAAAATGGTAAAATGTTAAATGGAAATATTGAAAGTTCAACAGGAAGTAAATCACTAAATCAATCATATGGAGGACAAGATCATGATCAAGAATTTCAAAATGCAATTGGGAGATATCGTTCTTTTTTTACTTCAAATAATAATAATAATTATGCTGAATTAATTAATTTACTTAATAAATTAAATGAAGGAAATGAACAAATATTTAAATTTGTTATTTCTTTTAGTCAAATTAAATATGGTGAAGGAAAAGTTGGTTATCAAGTAAGATGCATTGATAATAAAGATGAAGTTGATTCTTTTTCAAATGATAATGATAATAATAATAGTAAAAGTGATGAGAAAAATAAAGATAAAATTAAATTAAATTTAGATAATAAAGATAATGATGATGATAATACACATCAAAAACTTTTTGATAGGAGAAAATATTTACAAGGATTAAAAGATTTTGAAGAAGAAACTGAAGAAGATTTAAAAAATATAAAAAATAGATTAGAAGATTTTAATAATTTAGTAAATGAAGATGAAAATTTAAGAGATAATGTTGATTCTTGTCATCAAGAAATATTATTATATAGTAGAGTTTTAGGTGGGAATGCAACTACTGTTATGGATGAAAATGGATCTCAAAATTCTTCTTCTAGTGCTTATACTAATTCAATTACTAAAAAAACTAGAGTTCAAGAAATTAAATCAAATATTATGAAAAATGTATCTTCTTTTTATACTATTATTTTAATTAAATTTTTATTTTTTTTATTTATGATTGTTACTTTAGTTTTTAATGGGATTTATATGATTAAATTTGATAAATTTACATCTATAACAACTAAAATTGATAAAATTCATTCTAATATTAATTTTTTTGTTTTTTTATATATTGAAGGGATTTCTCAAATTACTTCATTAAAAGCTATTTGTGATATTATTAATGAACATCAAAATATTGTTTTTAATCCTTTTACTTATTATTTTTATGATCCACCAAACGAAAATTCAAAAGAAAAAGCTTATTTTGAATATATTAATATTCAAAAAAATTTACTTAATCATTTTTATGAGTTGATTATTGATATTCAAGCAAAAATTGAATATGATTATTCAAAAATGATTAATGTTAAAGAAAATAGTAATAAATTATTTGTTAATATTATTGATTCTACTACTCAAAATCATTATAATAATGCTATGAAATTTATGATTGGAATTTCACAACAAATTTCTTTTGTTAATATATTATTAAATACTACTGATTATAATTTTCCTTATTCTTACCCTAATGAAATTAATGAAATTTTTGTTAAAAATTTAGAAAAATTATTAATAGATAAAAACTATATAACAATATTTCCAGAGTTATTAAGATTTGCAGATAATTCAACTCAAATATGTTCAGATGAAAATAAATCAAAAATAAAAATGTTAGATATAATAATAATAATATATGTTATTTTTACTATAGTTTTCGCAAGTCTTTATTCATTATTTCTTTATTTAACAAATAAAAATATGGAAGATGGATTAATTAAAATGAGTAGAATTGATCCAATGTTAATTCATGATACAATTAAAACAATTCAAATGTTTAATAAATCAATATTATCTAAATTTAAAGATAAAAAAGATAAAAACTCTTCAAATAAAAAAGGAACAACTGAAGCTTCAGAAGTATCATTAAGTAAAATAAAAAATGAAGAAGAAAAAGATGATAATGAAGAAACAATTGGTTATTATGATCCTTCTTTACATAAAAGATTAACAATTTTAAGTTATTCATATTTTCAATCTATTATTCTTATGATTATTTTTGGAAGTTTTGTTATTCCTATTTATATTGAAACAAGAACATTTATTAAAAATGAAAATAATCTTTTTGATGCTAAAAAATATTTTATTGATGATTTTATTAAAACTTCATTAGATATTTTAAATTTAAAAATGCATTTAACAAATTGTACTAATACTGAATATTTAAATTATACAAATCATCCAAGAGAAATATATCAAGGAAAAATTATTAAACATATTTCACAATATAAAAAAATATCTAAATTTTATCAAGAAAAATATATATTAAATTTATGTCCAATTCTATTTGAAATAGGAAGTAATGAATATAATAATTGTAAAAATGATAGTTTTATTGGTGAATATTGTACAGTGGAAAATTTATTATTATTAATGCAAGATTTAATATATGAAATTAAATTACATTATGAAATAAATCTTTTGAATGATAATAATTATGATTTTTATTATGAATTTCAAAGAGAACAATTTAAAAGATTAGAATATCTTCAAACAAATTATTTTAGATATCATCCTAAAAAATTTATTGATATTTTTCATTTAAGTGAACAAGAATATTCTAACGAAATGAAAAAATTAATAACTACTATTATTATTTTAATGGTTATTTGTTTATGGGTATTTTGTATTTATATTATGTTTTTTTATATTAAAAAATTAGTACATATCTTACTTATTTCAAGATGTATATTTAAAATTATACCTACTAAAGTAATTAATCAAACTAAAGAATTGGAAGATTGGATTGATGATAAATATTAATTTGTGATTCAAAAAAATAAAATAATTAATAAATTTTATGTACAAAAAGAAAATATTTTTATTTGAATAAATTTTATTTATAAATAAATATTCATAAGAAATATTTTTAATAAATCATTTTTTTTCTTTAAAAGTAATAATATATTAATTTATAAAACAATAATAATTATGAATCTTTTAAAAAACTAAAAATATTTTAAATACAAAACACTATATTTTAAATATTGAGATAATAAATATAATAAAATTACATATATAAAAAAGAAAAAATTTCAATAAAAAAAATTATATATCAAAAGGTTTATCACTTTTATCAAGAATATCATCATTTTCAAAAAAATAATAAATTTTCTTTTGTCTAATTTTAATCATATTAAAATTTTTCTTAGTTTTTTTCTTTTTTTTACTTCTAATTCCATAAAATTGACTATTAGCAATACCTCTTTTTTTCCTGGTAGCCAAAGTCAAAATATTAAATTCACTATTATCTTCTAATAAATCAAAAGAAATTAAATCAAGATTAGAATCTCTAATTAATTCTTCAATAGTAATTTGAAAAGGACCTTGTTTTTCTCCAATAGTATATTTTCCATACATTTGTTCTTTTTTAGTTAAACCCATTGAAATAAATCTTCCTAAACCATGTTTTTTATCTTTTTTAAAAAACCCAAAATAATTATCATTAACAATTTGATTATTTTTTTCTCCGTGAATATATAAACCAATATAATCTTTTAAATAATTACTATCAAAAAAACCTTCATATATATCACCACTTTTAAATTCAACTTTTCCATATAAAAAAAATTTTTTTCCTTTATTAAAAAAACCTTCATATCTTCTCAAAAAAAAATTTTGAGTATATTGAATAACACCATAACCATCCATTTCACCATTTTGAAAAACACCTTTATAAATAAATGAATATTTAGCACTATGAATACTTTTTTTTAATACACCATCACCATTTTCTTTTCCATTAATAAAATTACCATTATAAATATAAGAAATATTTGGTTCATATCTATCTTTTTTTGCATTATAAATATATGAATATGAAGAATATAAACCATTACCTGTATATTTATGAAATTGAGGATCTAAATCACCTTGAAATTTATTAAATATTATTATTGAACTATTTGCATTTTCTTTTGTATGATATGATAATCCTCTTAGTAAATATTCTTTTCCTTCAATATTATTTTCAAAAATATAATGATATTGTTCTCCTGATAAGAAAATATTATTTCTAAAAATTCCTAAATTTATTTTCATTTCAAAACCTATTAAAATATTATTATTTATTCTATTTTGAATTACATTTGATGATATTGATTGAATTGATATTTCAATTCCATATCCTGATTTAGTATCTTTTAACCATTCACCTGAATAATATGAAATTTTTTGAATATTTGAATCATTTGGACTATCATCTTGCCAAAAAATTCCTATTCCATGTTTATATCCATATCTAAACATACCTTCATAACAATTATTACCTTCTATATCTATTAAATTACCATAACCATTAAATAAATATGTTGTATTATCATATTCTCCATTATATAAAAATCTCATTTTTGAATAATGTAATGATTTTGATTTTTCTTTTTCAGTTTTTGCAGTTTTTACATTTTTTTCATCTTTTTCATGTTCATCATTTTTAATATCATTTTCAATTAATTCTTCTATTATTATATTATCATCAATATATGATTCCATTATTAAAGATGGTTTTTCTGTATCTGGTTTAACTCTTATTTTTTCTCTATCATCTATTCCTTCTTTTAATATTGATTCTTCTAATTCATTATTATCATATTGTAAATTATTTAATTCTTTTCTTATTAATTCTATATCAATACTATAATAATCATCTGTTTTTGATATGAAATTATATTTTTTCATTATGTAAAGAAAATAAAATTTTTTTATAAAATTCCTTAATTCTCCTTTTAAAAAAACATCTTGTCCTAATAAAAATTCATCAGTATATAAAACTAATAAATAACTTGTATTAAATACATTATAATCACGTAATTTTTTTGGTATTTCATTTGAAGGAGTATCAATACAAATTTTAAGTAAATTATTAATATCTGTTTCAAATAATTTTCTATCATTATCAGTAATAAAATCATCAAAATTCATTCCAAAAAATTTATTTTTATGATTTAATTCATAAGTAATTTGATTAATGAATTTTTTAACTGCTCTAGAAGAAGATTTAAAATTACTAAATTTATTTAAATTATTTTTCATATCTTTATTATTAGTACCTGGAGTAACTTCTAAATTTTTAATAAATTCAATTAATTTAGTATAAAAATTTAATTGAGATAACATAGTAATTTGTACATAATGTGAAGTAACAAAGTGTCTTATACTCATAAAATCATTTAAATTATTTAAAATATTAGGATGTTCTAAAACTTTTTCAGTTTGTCTTCCTTCAATATTATTTAATAAATCAGGAGATGATTGTGATAATCCATTTACTATATTCATAAATGTAAAAATTAATTTGTCTAATTTTTCTGAATAATATGATTTAAAATGAATTTCATTTTTTTTTGAACTTGATTTACTATTATATTTTTTTTTAAAAAAATTTTTGGATAAATTATTTTGAATGTTGTTTATAAAATTTAGTTTTCCTTTTCTTTTTTTATAGTAATTTATAAAATGTAAAATTATTTCACCATAATATAAATAATTTCCTTTTAATGGAGTATAAGGAAGATTTTCTTGAAGATGAATAGTTTCATATTTTTTTATTGTTTCTTCTTCTAATGCTCTTATTTGTTTATTTAAATTTTGAATATATTGTATTCTTCTATTTGAACAATTTCCCATTTTTATAAATTTCTTTTTTTTTCATTTATTTTATTTTTTTTGTTAAAAATTGAATTTTAATAATTTTCAAAAATAATTAATTTTTTTATTTAATTTTCTTAAATTTAAAATTAAATTAATTTTAATGTCAACACCTGAATATTCTTCTCAATATAAATTATGCGATTTATCAAATTTGTTAAAAGTAAAAAGAGATAAAATAAAGAAAATAAAAACAATGGATGAAAATAATAAAAATATAAATCAGCCTTTTTTTATTCCTCATAAAAAAAATAATCCAAATGAAAGATTTACATTTGCATTTAGTGAATTTAATAGAATTAAATCATTTAGAAATAAGAAAAAGGAATTTGATTTAAATAGATATAATACAACATCAAATACAAATATTAATATATTATCAAATAATAATGAAAATAATAAAATATTATTTAATACATTTGAAAATAACATTGATAAAAATAATATTACTAAATTAATTAAACCTTTAGATATGAGTACTTTAAATGAAAAAAAATTTTTTATAACTAATAAAATTGAAGAAAAAAAATTAATTACTGAAAGTGATTTATCAGATAGTATATATGATGAATTAAATAAATTAAATTTTGATAATTTAGAACATTGTCAAAATTTATATGAAAATTTACTTTGGTTAATTAAGAGAGAAGATTTTAAAAAAGATATTTTAAATATAAAAATATTTACCTATGATTATATACAATTTATATTTAATGATGATTTAAAATTAATTATTGAAAATTATAAAAATATATTAGAGATAATGAAATTCTTTTTTTATCAAATTTATTTATTTTTATCAATATTATATGTAGATAGTAATAAATTTGAAAAATTATCTTTGTCATATATGAATATTATTAATTATTCTCATCAAAATTTTATTCTTATTAAACAATTATTACAATTAAATAAAAAAGAAGAAAAAGATATTATTTCATTAAAAAAGAAAAATAAAATAATTGAATCATTTCTTTCAATGATTAATCCTAATCTTCCTTCAAAAAAAGATTTAGAAACATATTTAAAAAATGAATCAAATAATGAAAATAGAATAATAAAAATAATATATGCATTAAAGAATAATTCAAATTTATCTAATACTTTAAAGAATATTGAAAATAAAACAATTGAATATATCTCAAATAAATTAAAAGAATATTCATTAAAACAATTTGATAAAAAAAAATATAATTATACTTTAATATTAAATTTAGAATATACTATTTTAAATTATTTTGAAGATAATGAAAATTCATTTGTTCAAGTTAGATATGGTACAGAAAATTTTCTTCAAAATTTATCAAAACAATTTGAAATATTAATTATAAGTTCATTTCAAATTGAATATACAAATACAATAATTGATACATTTGATCCAAATAAAAATATAATATCAGGTGTAATATATAAGAAATCGAATGAATTTTTTAATTTAAATTGTTTAGGAAGAAGTGAAAAGAATACAATTATTGTTGATATTAATTATGAGAATTTTCCTTTTCATAAATCTAATATTATCAAAATATCAAAGTTTGAAGGAAATGAAAATGATAAAGAAATATTAAAATTAGAAAATGACTTAAATAATCATTTTAAATCAGAAATTAATGATGTAAGAAATATAATAAAAATAATAAAAGAAAAATATAATTGTTAAGCTAATATAAATAATAAGTATTTAATTAATTAATAATTTTTTAATTTAGAAATAATTTTTATTGCTATTATTTCAATAATACATTATATTTTATTGTTTATTTTTTTTATAAATAAATATATTTATTTTAATTTTTTAATATTTGAATCAAAAAAATTATCAATAGTATAACCAAAAATTGAATTTGGTAAAGAAGGATTTTTTGGAAAATCATTATTTGATGTTTTATTTAAAAATGTATTATCATTATAAGTTTTAATCATTGGTGAAGTTGGTCTTTTTAAAAGTTTAGGATAAACTTTTGTTTTTTTATTTGTAAAAATTTTATTTTGTTCATTTGCAGTGGATGGTCTTTTGATATTATTATTAATTTCTTCATTTTGAAAAGTTAATTTTTTTTTAAATATTATTGTTTTTTTATCTGGTGAAAAAAAAGAATTTTTTTTTACATTATTATTAAATTTTATTTGATTATATGAATTTGCTTTGTTTGAAAAAGAGAAATTTTGTTTTTTATTTAATATTGTATTTATTAAATTTCTCTTTTTAACAAAAGGTTTGATATTTATATTATTATTTGTTGGTGAATGAAACATAAAATTATGATTTGGAAAATAATTATAATTTAAACCTAAATTATTTAATAATACTTTTTCTTTTCCTATATTAATTGAAGAATAATCTTTAAGAAAATTATTAACTCCTAATTTTGTTGAATAATCTGTTCCAAAAGGAATTTTGGTTTCATATGGTTTAATAAAATTATTATTATTTGTATTTATTTTTAAAAAAATATTTACATTTTTAAGATTTTTCTTTTTATTATCATTTACTAAATCTGGTTTATATGATTCTTGAATATAAATATTATTATAACTATTACTATTTTTATTATTACTATCATTTAAATTACTATTTGTATTATTTTTGTTAATTATATTGTTTAAAAATGTATTTTTTTGAAATTGATTATTATTAATTTTATTAAATGTATTATTAATTTTTGGTCTTTTAGCGCTTTTAAGTGGTCTTATTGTAATTTCAACATTTTCTTTATTTATTGATTCTATATTGTTTGATTTAGTTTTACTTAAATGTTTATTTTCTATTTCTTCTTCATTATTATTATTACTTTTTTTCATACAACTTTTTTTTGGTTTCATTAATATATGGTTTCGTATTGGATTAATATTTTTTTTATAAAATAAATCTTTTTCAAAATTAATAGTAACTAAATCATTAATATTATTATTATTTTTATCTTTCCAAATAATACCTAATTTTTTTTTATTTTCATTTTCTGTTTTTATATTAGTATTATTATTTATATTTTTTTTAATAGGAAGTGTATTAATATAAGTATTTCTCATAATACTTTCATCAAAATCTCTATTATTTTGTTCTTCATTCCAATTAATAGACTTTTTAATTTTACTAAATTTATTTATTCTAATTTCAAATTCATTTAATTGACTTAGAAAATAATTTGGAATATAAAGATTAATTTTTTTACTAATAAGAAAATCAATACATTTCTTTACACACCAATTATATTTTTTCATTAAAAAAATAATAATAACAATACAACATCTATTTTGGCCTCTAATAGAAAAAATTAATATTCCTTCTCCATTTTTATCAGCATTATCAATAAAATTCATTATTTTAAATACATTTTCATCACCTGATTCAAATAATTGTTGTTTAGAATTTTCTACCCAATTTAAATTTAAATATTTTATATTTAAAAATTCTAAAGAATTTAATCCAATATTATTTGTTGTATTGATAATATGACTTATTTTAAATTCTTCAATTAAATCTCTATTTGTACCTGCTGATATATCTCCAATAAATATAGAATCTTTTATTTTTATAATATTTACCATATTAGATACACTATTCATTTTATTTAAATTTTTTTATGTGAAATTTTATTTAATAATATTGAAATAAAGAATAAAATTCATTGTTTTCAATGCTTTTTTTAATAATTATATCTATTAATTTTTATGACTTATAATATAATATTAAATTTTTACTATTATATTATATAATTATAAATAGAAAAAAATGGATTCTCCTTTATTGATGTCTCATAGTTGTAAAATTAACGAAAAACAAAATGATTTTGAAAAAATGTATTTATTAGACTCTGATGATAAGGATGAAGGAAGTACTACATATGATAAAACAAATTTCAAATTTAAAAAATATAAAAGTGAATCAGATATGGTAAATCAAAAGAAAATAAAGAAAACTCTCAATATTTTTAAAAAAAAAAGAAAAATTAATATAAAATATGGGAGTGATTCATATGAAAATATAGAATATACACAATATATATTATTAATTATTTTTTTCTTTGTATTATATTTAACACTTCATTTATTTAAAATTCATCAATTAATATTAGTTTTTATAGCATTTATTTTGTCTTTTTATATTTTTAGAGGTAATAAAAATGAAAATGAAAGTAACAATGAAAATTCTTTATTAAATATAAGTGAAATAGAAGAAAAAAAAGATAATTCATTTGATGAATTTGAATTATCTCAATCATTATTAAATATTTAAAAAATAAAAAATATAATTTGTTAATGAAATATTTTTAAAATTTTTTTCAATATTCAATTTCAAATATAAATTATGGAAATAATAAAATATTCTCATATAAAAATTGAAAAAATAAATAAAATTCTTTTTTTTTTTAAGAAATTATTTTTAAAATAAAATGAAGATTTAATATAATTAAATTTACATTTTAAAAAAACAAATTTAAAAAAAAATTAAAAATTCTTATTTAAAATAAAAAAAAATTCAAAATTAATTTATAAAAATTTTTAATATTCAAAAAAAAAAAAAAAAAGGAAAAAATGATAAACTTATAATAAAAAAAAAAAAAAAAAAAAAAAAAAAAAAACAAAAAAGCACAAAAAACAAAATAA
>Ga0256407_10009482_pt1 | contig 13934 bp, 4 predicted proteins | sample RumenRJG_04DNA_FD_193489 | JGI IMG/M metagenome (GOLD analysis project Ga0256407, IMG submission 193489) | Bovine rumen microbial communities from Lethbridge, Alberta, Canada - RJG_04 | ecosystem: Host-associated > Mammals > Digestive system > Stomach > Rumen | place: Canada: Alberta | collected... | reverse complement strand
TATAAAGATGAATTTTCCTATTTAATTTAGCAACTTTTTCAGTAGCTTTTTTCTCAGCAACACTCATAATTTCATTAACAACTTTATATCTAATAACTTCTTCAATTTTTCTATCAGTTTTCCAACTCATAATAAAATTCCAAGCTTTATCAATATCAATTTTAATATTATGAGGATTTAAATTTGTTAAATCAATACCTAACATTTTTAAAAATTCATTTGATTCATATCTTTTAATTGAAGAATTTGAAGTTTTTGATACACTTCCGATACTACTTATTGAAATATTAATTGCTTTATCATCTTTTATTTTTGATATTATTTCATTTATTGAATTTGGTAACATTGATGACATTGGACCATTTTTTTGACTGAAAATTAAAGCATCATGTATTATTCTTGTTAATTCATTTTTTATTCTTTCTTTTGTTTCATTTAATTCTTTTTTTATTGCATTGTTTTTTTCATTACATATATCTTTTAAATTTTTTTCTTTTTGAAGTAATATTTGATATTTGTGATTTGATACTTGTTTTGTTATATCTGATTCAATATCGGCTTTTTCAAAAGCGTTTAATTCGTTTTCGTTTGGAAATTCTTTTACTATTGTTTGTGTTAAGTGATGAATTGGTATTTGGTCTCTTAAATCCATTTTTGTTTCGTTTTCAGGATCTAATTTTATTCTAAATTCGTAATTGTTTGATGTTATATCTTTGTAATGGAAATGTGAATTGGAGTTTATAAATGGATTTTTCATATAGTTTAATTCATTTGGTGAATGCATCTTTGATTTTTTTTTATATTTTTATTAATTTTATTTTAATAATAGAAAAATTATTTTTTTATATGAAATGTATATTTTTTTTCCTAGAATATATTAGTATGAAAAATAATATTACATAATATAATATAATATAATAAAATATTTATATATATAGAGAACACTTTTATTAAATAAGTTTTGTCTTTATTTTTTTATCTTCATTAAATATTGTTTCAATTTTCTAACATTATTAAATAATGAGAATTTAATAATTTTTTATTTATTAACTTTATCATCATCATTTAATGAACATAATTCTGAAGTGTCTTTTAATTCTGCTGATTTATAATTTTTTTTTATTAATATTTCCTCCTTATTAAAAGGAAGAATTATTCCTTTTTGTTTATTTTTACTTTTTAATAATTCTTTGTATTTATTTATATCTATATGATTTATTGATGTAATTATATTATTTTGAGATATTTTTATTTTTGTTATTTCATCATTTTCATTATATAATATAAATACTGGGGATTGTAAATTAAATGATATATGTTTTGATTTGTTTATTTCTTTTTTTTCTTTATTTACTGTTTTTATTTGATTTACAAAATTATCATTTATATTATTTTCATTTATTTTATTTTTTTCTAACTTTTTATTTTCTTTTTCTAAAAATTTTATTATTTTTTTATTTTTTATTTCTTTTTTAAATATTTTATCTTTATTTACTTTTTTTTGAGGACCAAAATATAAATTATTATTAGAAACAATACTGAATAATTTGTCAGGTTTTTTTTCAATTATTTCTATATTATCTGATAAATAATTATTTCTCTTTACATTATTATTATTTTTTTCTTTTCCATAATTTAATTTATTATCGACACTATATTTAAAACTTTTATTATTTATTTTATTATCATTAACACTCCCACCCTTATATTTAGTATTATCTAATTCAAAAGTTCTAATAATATCATTAGCAAGTTGACTTAGATCTGATGAATCATTATTTTTAGGTTTTTTTGGAGTTTTATTATATTGAAGTGAGATTTTTCCTATATTAAAATCATTAATTAAACTTTCATTTATTCCAGGAGTATATGAAATTTTAACAACATTAACTTCTTTTAAAAATGAATTTTTAATAAATTTATTTAAATTATTTTTAATTTTAGATATATCAAAATTATGATTACTTCTATTAACAATTCTTTTATTTGATTTATTTATTTCATTTTTATAATTTGAATTTAAAATTTCATTATAATTATTACTAATTGGAATATTATTATATTTTGAATATGTTTCATATTTAATTTGTTGTATTGGAAAAACATTTCTATTTTTATTATTACAATCATTTTTCTTTTGAGAATTTGAATTTGAAACTATTTTCCTAATTTTGTCAATTTTGCCTTCTAAATTTTTAAATTGTAATTTAATATTTGTAATAATAGGGTCTTCATTTAATGATTCAACTATATTAAATTTTTTATAATGAAAAAGCTTTTTTGATTCTAAAGAATTTTCATTAGAAATTAAATAAGGATAATTATTTAATTGATAATCATTAAATTTTTGGTTATTTTTCCTTTCTGTAGATGAATAATAATTAAAAAATTTTTGATGAGGTAAATTTCGTGTAACTTGAATATTAAGCAATATTTTATTATGATGAAAATTATTATATTTTTTATTTACTATTGATGAAAGGTAATTCATTATTTTTTTAAAATATTTATTTTAAAAAATAATTATAAATAATAATTTATAATTACATTATTTATTTTAATGATAATTAATTATTATTTTAACTAAATTATTCTTAATTAACCAAAAAAATAAGAAAATATTGACATTAAAATATTTTATTATTTAAATTAATATATATAATTTAATTTATTAAATCTGCTATTATATTTTTATAATTATTTGAGATTGCAATTTAATTTTATAATCTAATAAATTCATTTACAAATAATGATTTTAAAATGATAAATTGAAGTAAAAAGATAATTTAATTAATGCAAAACAATTTATATATAAATTTTAATATTATTTTTAATTTTTCTTTATAAGGAACAATTTTATTATTTATTAATTTATAAATAAAGATTATATAAATATAATGAATTGATTTAAAAATTTAATTAAAGCATTAATTAAAACCATTAATTAATTTTTAATTATTTAAATAATTTAAGTCTAATATATTTCATATAATTTTTATTTTTAAAAAGTTTAAATATTTTATAAAATAATCATACCACAAAAAATTGATTCTTTGAGTAAAAATTCTCATTATCATCATATAAATATGATGAAGTGTGTGAAAGATTGAAAATATTATTTTTTTTTCTTTTTAAAAATATTATAGAATATAAATGAAAAAATTTTATTTTTGATAATTCATTTTAGATAAAATAATATATTGGAAGAATATATTCAATTAAAATTATTTGAGTTATTTTTTTTGATTTTACCATATTTTTATATTTTTTAATAATCTTTTTAAACTATTATATAAAAATAATTCAATTTTATTAAACAAAAACATGAATAAAATAAATAAAAAAATTAATATTAAAATTAAATCTCTAATATATTATATTTATAAATACTTAAATTTGAAAATATATTAATTTTATAATAAAAATTTTAAATTTTTTATTCTCCATTTATTCCAAATTTATCACATAATTGTCCAAATATATTTTTTAATTTTTCATTTTGTTGATTTTCAGTTTGAACTTTTTCATTTAACATATTTTTCATTCCATCTAATAAAAATTGTTCAGGATTTGTTTCTAATTGATTATATTTTTTTTTATTTTCCATCATATTTTTAATAAACATTTCACTTTGTTGAATTTTATGTAAATCTAAATCATCCATAATTTGTCTTCCTCTTAATAAAGTTTTTTTAGTTGGTGATAATGGAAAATCATTATATATTTTAACATTATTATTTAAATTTGAATTTGAAACTGAATCTCTTTTTCTTTTTGGACTTCCTAAAAATGGAATATTTGTACTTAATTCCAAATCAAAATCAGGTAAAGATGTTCTTTTTTTTGATGGTTCAACTGTTTTTTCTTTTTTTATATTATTATTATCTATAAAATTATTATTTTGAATTATCAAATTAAAATTAATTAAATGTTCATTTGAAAGTTTTTTATTTTCAGGAAATGAAGTTTTTATAACATTTGATAATCTACTATTACGAGTTTGATTTAAACTTAATTTATCAACAAATGACTCTAAATTATTAGTATTTATATTTGTATTAGTATTTATATTTGTATTTTCATTTATTTCACTTAGATTATCAAATGTATGTAATTTATTCAAATTTGGAACACTTTTAAAACTATATAAATTATTTTCTGGATTATTTAATATATCATTTATTTTATTATCTTCTTTTTTCCATCTTTGAATTTCTTCTTTTATTTTTTGTTTTTTCTTTTCTGCTAATTCTAATAAACTTTGATAATTATAATAACTAACTACTAAACTTTCACTTAATTCTTCAGGGAATTCTTCTTTAATTTCATTAAAATCTTCTTTTTTTAAAGCTAATAAATCACAAAATCTAGAAGAAACTTTAACATTAAAAGGACATCTTTCATTAATTTCAACTAATATATCTCCAAAATATTCATTTTTTCTTAAATCCATAATTTTCTTATCAAAATATTCTTCATCTAAATGAATTGAAATCCTTCCATGTCTAATAAAAAATATTTCAACTAAATAATCACCTTTATTAATTATCTTTTCTTTTTTCATTGCTCTAATTGGTTTCATTAAATAAACAACTTTAGATGCATATTCTAAAGAATGTTCTTTAAAAAAAATAGACTTTTGTATCATTTCTCTATGCATATTTGCAAGTAATTGTATTCTAATTCTACTAGGTAAATCATTAATAAAAGAATTTTTCTCAGCTTTACTATATCTTAAATTATATTTAAAATGTTTTACTAATTTATAATAAAATTCTTTAGGAATATTATTTTTAGTTCTCAATTCTTCTAAATAATTAATATTTGCTTCATATTTTGAAGTCTCATCATCCCGACTAGTTAACATTGAACCAAGTGAAGAAATTGTGTATGAATAAACTAAAATACCAACAAATAATAATAAACAATTATATACTTTTTCATCTAAATTTGCTGCTAAAATATCACCATATCCTATTGTAAATATACTTGTCCAATGAAAATATAATGAATTTAAATAAATTTCTCCATATGATACATCTTGAATTCCTTTTTTTATTATCCAATTTTCACCTGGATTTAATACTGCTAAAAATATCCATATACATGATATAAAATGGGTTATTATTAAAAATATAAAAAAAAATTTTATCATTCTTTGAAATGCATCACTAAATACTAAAATATCATTTAAGAAAAGGAAATTTAGATAATTTCTTTTTTCATTATCTTCAATAATATTTCCTATTTTTATTAATTTAAAAAAAAGTAATAAATTAGTTCTATCATAATGTTTATCATCTCCATATTTTCCAAGTATAATACCTAAAGGAATAGAAGTGATTAAATTAACTATAAAATATCCAGAATTAATATATTCTTTACATATCAAAGATAAATTTTTAATTAATTCTTCTTCAAAAGTATAAAATCCAATAAAAAAATTTAAAATAAAATCTCCAATATATACAATATCTAATATAATATTTGTAAATAAAATACTAAAAGTTTCCTCTTTTTTAAAAGCTAAAAATAATGGATATAAAATAATATAATAACAAACAGTTAAAATTATAAAATATTCCCAAATTTGTTTAAAAGTTCCATCAGGATCAATAGTAAAATTATCTTCATCTAAATCTAAATAATTTTCTCTATTTCCTTCTGAATATGAGAGTGAATCATCTACAATTTCTTTATGCATTAATTTTCTATATTGCTCATGTGATTTATCAATTAATAATTTATTTGAACTTGTTTCTGAAAAATTAGATTCATTTAATTTACTAATTATTTTACTTGCTTTAATACTTCTATTTTCAATTGGTGAAATAATATTTTTTGAATTTTGTGAATTTTCATCAAAATCTTTTTCTTTTAAAGATTCATGAATTTTTTCTTCTTGTTTTATTTGATGATAATTATTAGTTAATTGTTTTAATTTTTCAACTGAACTTAATCCTTTATTTAATCCTATTGATATCATTTTTTTTTTACTTTCCTTTTTCAAATTTTCTAAAAATATTTTATTTGAAAATTTAGATAAATTATGATTTGATAAATGTCTATTTATAGTATTATTTGTATTAAATGAAGAAATACGTTTTAATTTATTATGTTGATTAAACATTATATTTTGACTTTGTCTTCTTATTAATGGATTATAATTTTCAATAAAATGAACTGCTTTTTTTTTCTTTTCAAGAAAATTTTTAGAATGAATATAAGAAAAATTTATTTTTTTATTTTCTTTTTGAGAAGATGGTAATTTTGGTGATAAAGTATTTTTCTTTTTTTTATTATTATATATTGTTGATATAAATTTTTTACTTTTTTTGAAAGATAATTTTGGATTTATTGATGTTGAAAATTTTCTCTTTTGTTTTTTTTTGTCTTCTATTTCTCCTTCAATACTTAATCTTTTTATTTTTTGTAATTCTTCAATACTATTTATTGTATCTCCTACTGTTCCTATAAATGATCTTATTTTTTGCCTTTCTTTCATTATATTTTTTAATTGAATATTTAAATTATGTTTAATTTTCTCATTTTCTTCATCTAATTTTTTTAAAATTTCCATTTTAGGTGTATCATTTACTAATTCTTTTAATCCTAATTTTTTAGCAAATTCATTTACAACTTCTTTTTTACTAAAATTTTTTAATTTTTTGAAGAAATTAAGTTTATCCATTTTATTTTCAAAATTTTAGTCAATTATTAAATTCATTTTAAATTAATAAAAATAAATTAAATATAATTATATATATATAAAAAAATATTAATTATAAAAAATATTTATGATATTCTTTCATTTATATCTCTATCATAAGTTTTAAAGGAGTTTGGAGAAAATACTCTTACTTTATTTCTTTTTTTATTCTTTATTTCATTATTATTAATTTTTATATTTTTATTTAAAATTGTTTTTTTAATTTCTTTTTTATTCTTTTTTTGATTCAATTCAGAATCATTTAATATATATTCATCTTTATTTGGCAAACTTTTTTCAATTTTTAAATTTTTTTCTTTACTTAATTTGGAATATATTATATTTTTAATTCCTTTATTATTTTTATTTTCAAGAGATTTTCTTATATCTTTTTCATTTTCATTTTTTGTATTCCTATTATTTATATTTCTTCCTTTTAATATATCTTTTTTTGAAAAACAATTTGAATTTTCTTCATCTTTTAAAGTTAAATTTTTCTTTCTAGAAATTTTTTCTGATTCATTTATACATTTAGAATTTTTATTATATAAACAAAATCCATTTTTATAAATATCAAATTTATAAGGAAGTGAATTTTCAGATAATAAATAATGTGATTTTTCTTTATTATTTTGTTTATTTGGAGTTTGTAAATTTTTTACTTCATTAAATAAATTTTGATTAAAAATATTTGTTGCATTTCCAGTATAAGATAAAGAATCACTTATTATACTTTCATTAATAAGATTTTCATTTTCATTAAATTTAATATTATTAATTATTTTTAATTGACCAAGTAAATCTTTAGGAATTAAAATATCTGTTGGCTCAATAAATAAAGGATAATTTTGATTTTGATATACATTTACAATATATTCATTTATAAATTCAATAATTGTATTTAAATCATTTTCTATTTTTTTTTTCCCTTTAAGGAAATTATCATAATTTTTCACTTCTGATATTTCTTCATAATTTTTTATAATTTCATCTAATTTTGAAGTATAATTTAAAATTAATTTCCTATTCTCTCCAATTTTTAAATTTTGTTCTTTAAAATTATTTGACAATTCTTCTAATATTAAATTTCTTTTTTTTTGAATTTCCATATTAAATAAATCATAATATTGATTTATTTTATTGATTTGTTCATTATAATAATCAATAACATTTTGTTCAACTTCCTTATAAGAATTTATTTGTTTTTGAATAATTTGAATTTTATTTTCTAATTCACTAATATATTTTGATATTTCTTTTTCTAATTCAATTGAATAATTCATTGGTATATTTTCAAGTAATTGAACGCATATTGGAATTTGGAAAAAATTTAAATTTTTATGAATTATATTATCTATTGGACATTGACATATTATTTTATTTGAGTCTTCTTTTATAAAAGAGGATACACATTTTTCACAAAATATATGTCCACAAGGTAGACTTTTTGGTTTTTTGTCAATTTTATTATATGGTAAAGTACATTTTATACAATTGAATATTGACATTTTTTTTTAAATATATTTAAATATGTTATTTTATATTGATATTTATTTTCTTTTTTTAAATTTAAAAATTTTTTAATTAAAATAATATTTTTTAAATTTAAAATTTATTAATTAAAATAATTATTAATTAATTGAAAATTTAATTAATTTATTATTTTTAATTATTTATTTTTATTTTCATTTAAATTTTTTCTTAATATTATATCTTTATATTCTTCTATTTCATTTCCATAAACAATAACATATTTTTTTAATTCTTCTTCAGTATAAATCCTTTTAAAATTAACTAATAATCTATACAAATGATTTAAATTAATAATTTGAAATGAATTCTTATTACAAATACTAATTAAATTTTTATTTTGATCATTACATAAAATACACCAATCAAGTCTAATTTTTCTTAAACATTGATTATGAAAAACATGACCACAATTAAATCTAATATTCATATCATCAATAGGAATTTCAAATCTATCTTCAGGTGAAAGTAAAGTAGTTTTTCTTGAATTTTCATTAGAAAAATTTGATAAATCCTTCATTTCAAAAGACATTCTTTGAACATGTGGAATTATTTTCCTAAAACAAAGTATACATTTATCAGTTTTAACAGAATAAGTTTTATTTTTTTCAATTTCTTTAATTACTGATTTAATCTTTTTAAAATATTCATGAATAATATAAGGTTGATTATTTAAAATTTCATAATTATTTAAAGTAAAAGCAGAATTAACAACAAAACAAATAAAACAAATTGGAATAGCAATAATTAAAAATATAACTAAAATACTAATTTTAGATGCTCCATCATCAATTATTACAGTAATATTTTTTGGTACTATTGGATTTTTTTCATCATCATTATTATCAAGAAATACTATTAAATTTTCAAGAAGATATTTCATTGACTCATATGGTTTATTAATATTTATTGCATATTTTATTATTTCTGAAAAGTCTTCTTCTTCATATTTTTTAGAATAAATTGAAAGAGTGTTTACTTCTCTTTTATATAAACTTATTCCAAATCCTTTATCACATATTTTTTGACTTAAATTTGCACAATTATTTTCAAAATATTCTTTATTTTCTCTATTATATAATTTAATATCTAAAAAAACAATTTCTGGAAATCTTATAATAAATCTGTCATTTTGGGATATTATTGAACATAATTCATTTAATTCTGATGCCTTTAATTTTGAATCTTCCTCAAAAATCCTATTTGAACAATAATAATGTGATAAATATTCATCTTCATCTTCACATTTATATATTGAAAATTTCCAAAAAAATAAAATAAAAAAAATTGCATATTTATACATATAAATTAATTAATTATTAATTATATTTCATAAAAATACAATATATTGAACATATAATCAAATACAAAAATACAATAAATCCTATTTAATTATAAGAAAAAAAAAATTTTAAAAAATAAAGTTTAATTTAAAATTAATATAATAATAAACGATATAAATTTTCCATATATACCACAATTTAAATTCTAAAATTTTTCAATAAAAAAATCTTTATTACCTTAATATTAATTGTTCTATATTATATTTTTATAATATAAACAAAAGTAACTTTAGCAGTATCCATTGGAGCATCATTTTCAATATAAATCCAATATTCATTTTTACTAAGAGTATAAGCAACAGGACCATCTAAATTATTAATTCCAAAACTTAATTTCCCATCTTCAAATCTAATAAAAATAAAATCTCCTTCTTTACATATAAAACTAGAATAACTTTCATTTTTTTTTAAACTAGAATATTTTTCTCCATTTTTACATTTAAGAGTCCAAATATTATCAACAAAACTAACAGAATCCATATCAAATCTATCATTATCACTAATTCCAATAAATAAATTAGCATCAGAATTATATTTTTCTAAATAAAATTTAGCTTCAAAATTACTTTCAGGTAATTTTATTTTTCCTCTTGTTTTAGTACCAACAAAATATGGTGATTCATTCATAAATAAAACACAATCATGAGGACCAATTGGTTCTTTTCCCAATAAACAATTTTCACAAAAGAAAACATCATCACATGCACATTTAATTAAACATTTATCACACATTTTCTTACTACAATTATCACAATCTATTGAACAATCATCACAAAATACATTTTTACATTTTTCACATTGACTTGAACAATTAATACATATTATTTTAGAACATTTTTTACATCTTCTCAAATTTTTTAAACATTCTATACAAAATTCACTTTTACATAATTCACATTTTGATTTTTCCATTTCTTTTGAACAATTAATACAATATTTTTCATTACATCCTTTACATGAATGTGAACAATTCATACATGAATATTTTTTACATTGATGACATTGAATAATACAATTTTTACAATAATCTTGAGAACAAAATTGACATTTATTAATACAATCCTCACAAGAATATTCTGAACAAATATTACATAATTTAAAAGAATTTAAATTTTCACATTCATTACATAAATGCTTTGAACAAATTTTACATGTTTTACTACAATTTAAACAAATATTTTTTTTACATCCTAAACATTCTTTTATACAATTTAAACAAATTTGCTTTTGACATAAATTACAATTTGTAATACATGAATCACAATATTTTTTATCAATACAATTTTCACATTTTATTCTGCAATTAATACAACAATTTTTACTACAACGAGGACATAAGGAACAATTTTTACATATTAAATTTTTACATTTTGAACATAGAGAAATACAATTTTTACAATTTTCATTTTGACATATTATACATTTTAAAAAACCATAAAAATAATCTACTTTTTCACATTCTGGACACCATTTTAAACTAAACATTGATCTCATTTTATTTGATAAATTTAATTCTATTGTTTTTTGAAGAGAATTTATCTTTTCTGTAAATTCTTGAGATAATGATTCTTTTAATTCTTTTATTTTTTCCATTGTTGGTAATGTTTTTGTTATTTCTTTTAAATTTTGTAATTTTTGCTCAAATGATAATATTAATGAAGGAAGATTTTCAATTTGATTATTATCAATTTTATATTTTGAAGGTGATAAATTTGTTTTTTTTAAATTATCATCAGATTCTTTTTTTAATGTTGATATTAAATTAATATTTGTAGTTTTTAAATTTGAAATATTTTTATTTTCATTTATTATATTTTTATCAATATTACTTTCTTTAATTATAGATTTTGTAATTGTTTTATCAGGAGAAATAATTTCTTTAACAACTCTATTTTTAATTCTTGGTTTAATCATTTGAACATTTGGATTAGAATATACAACTTTAGTTTCTTTTATAACTTGAGTATGATTAATTCTACTAAGTGGGGATTTTTCTTTATTTTCATTTATTTCTTTACTTTTTAAATTAATATTATCATCTAAATTTTCTTCTTTTGGTATTGTTTTTAATATTGTTTTTGGTTTTAATTCTCCTAAATTATCATTTTTATTGTTTTGAATATCAATTAATTCTTTTTGATATTTTTCTCTTTGTTTTTCTGCCTTTTCTGCATTTTGAGAAATTAAATTTGATAAATCACTAAATTCTTCATTCATTATTGTAACAATATTTTTAACATTTTCTTTTAAACTTTCTATTTCATTATTTATTCCATCCATGTCTTTTGTTACTTTATTAAATTTATTGTTTATTGTTTCATTCATTTCTGACTTTAATTCATCATTTGTTTGTTTTACTTGTTTTAAAATATTTTCTCCTGATTCTTTTATTATTGTTTCATTTTTTTTATTCAATTCATCATTATTTATTTTTGGTATTATTATTTTTTTTGATTTATTTTCAATAATATTTTTTAATTCTTCTATTTCTTCTAATAATGTTTTTTCTTCTTCTTTTAATTCTTTTAACATTTCATTCTGTTTTTCTTCTTCTTTTTCAAACTCTTCATTTAATGTTTTTTCATCTGGATTCTTTTTTAACTCTTTATATGATTGAATTTCATTTTCACAATTTATTATTTTTTGTTTTATTTCTTCTTCTTTTTTTTTCAATAAATTATATTTTTCATTTATTAATTTTTTTTCATCATCATTTTCATTTTCATCTTCATTTTCTTTTTCATTTTTATTTTTATTTTTTTTTTCTATATTTATTTTTTTTCTTTCAAGATTTTGTTCTTCAATTTTTTCTTCATATATTTTTTTCATTTTTTCATAATTTTCTTTACTATTTTCTTCAATAATATTTTGAATATTATCTTGTAATTTTTTTAAGAATCTTTCATTCATTGCTTTTTCTTCTTTTTTCCTTAATTCTTTTTTTTCATCAGTTTCATTTTCAAATTTATTATCAATTTTATTTTTTTCAATAAAAGTTGTTGTTGCAATCATATTTTTTATATTTTCTTTTGTAGTTTCTGTAAAATTTCTTATTTCTTCTGTGAATGATTTTTTAAATCCTTCAATTTTTTTATTTGTATCATTTATTAAATTTGCAATTTTTTCAAAATTTTGTTCAAAATTTTCATTTGGTATTATATTTAATTTTTCTTCTTCTTCTTTTGTTATTTCTTCATTTTCTTCTTTAGTTTTTTTTGTTATTGATATATTTGTTTCAGTTTTATTTGTACTTGTTTTTATTTCATTAATTTCTGATTGAATTGTATTTGTTTTTTCATTTATTTTATTATTTATATTCTCATTTGAAGATTTTAATTCATTTACAATTTCATTATTTAATTCACTTATTGCATTTTTAATATTTTTCTCAGTTGTTTCTATTAAATTTTTAATATAATTATTAATTTTTTCAGTTATTTCTTTATTCATTTCCTTATCACTAAAATTAATTTTATCCAAATTTTCATTTATAATATTATTACTTTTAGTTTGAATTTGACTAACAAGATTTTTAACTTCAGAAACATTTTCATTTAAATTCCCAATACCCTTTTCAAAATCTTTCAAAGTACTTCTTAAATTTTCCTTAATTCCATCTTTAATACTATTTTTTAAATCTTCATTATTAAAAATAACATTTTCCTCATTTACATTACTAGCATTATTAATACTAGTATTAATTCCTTTTTTTTGAATAATATTCTCCAAAGTATTTTCTAAATTTTCCTGAGTAATAACAGGTTCATTTAAAATAACACTTTTATTTTTATTTTCCTTAACAATTTTAGATATATTTAAAGACAAAGCTTCTAAATATTGTTTAGTATCCATTTTTGATAAATCAACACTAATTTCCCCATTTAAACTTTGATAAACATTAGAGCAAATTTTTTCATGTTCATTAATTTTATTTTTCCCAAATTCATATCCACAATATTTACAAGGAACAAAAGAAAATTTACATTCATTTTTAATATGATTTTCCATTTCTTTCTTAGGTAATTGTATTCCACAACCTTCAGATGGACAAGTCACTTTTGCAAATTCACATGTTTGATCATGTTGTCTTACATTTGAATATGGAATTTCCATATTGCATCCTTCATTTAAACATTTGAATATTAATTTATCTAATAAATTTGTTATTCCTATTGATGATGGTTTTAAATTTTTTTCCTTACATCCAAATGGACATTTTAATTTTGTTATACAATCATTACAATATGAATGACCACATGATTCACAGTCTGTTGGATTTACCATTACGTTGAAACATATGTTACATTTGTAAAAGTCTCCTAAAGTTTTTAAGTAGTCTGTGTTTATTACTC
>Ga0256407_10009481_pt1 | contig 13936 bp, 6 predicted proteins | sample RumenRJG_04DNA_FD_193489 | JGI IMG/M metagenome (GOLD analysis project Ga0256407, IMG submission 193489) | Bovine rumen microbial communities from Lethbridge, Alberta, Canada - RJG_04 | ecosystem: Host-associated > Mammals > Digestive system > Stomach > Rumen | place: Canada: Alberta | collected... | reverse complement strand
ATGTACTCAATGCAAATACTGCGTTTCAAACCGCGACTGAATTTTTGTTTTCCCATAATCTTAAATGAATTTAATTATTTAACATTTAAGGCTTTGTGGAAGTCAACCTATTTCAGGCCGAGACAAAGTATTGATGTCATCATGTCTTCATGCAAAATGGGACTTGCATCACTGCAAATCCCATCCCATTAATCTAACTAATTTTCTAACTATACATTACAATGAGGTGCAAAGGTACATCAAAAAAACGAGTTCTACAAACTTTTTCGCCCTTTTCTTTCTTTATTTCCAATTTATTTAGTACTTTTGCAATTGATCAATAACAAAAATACCTATGCCTGTAGATAAGCAAGTACAATTAAGGTATGAGGTCTTGAATAAATGCTTCCGAGACCTATATAGAGATTACACTATTGACGATCTTGTCGATGCGTGTAATAAGGCTATGCTTAAGGAGTTTGATATGGAAGATGGCGTTTCCAAACGGACAGTGCAGAATGACATTGCCAATCTCCAGATGTCACCTTATAACATTCGCCTCGATGAGAATCTGAAAAATGGGCGCAAGCGTATCTATAGGTATTACGACACCAACTTCACTTTACCTCAATTCCGCATGAACGACAGCGATCGCAATAAGATTCAGGCCGCTGTCAATGTACTCGAGAATTATGGGGGAGAGCCTCTTCTGGACTGGGCTCGTACGTTGCTGATGCAGATAGAGAGTGGATTGTTTGGTAGCGACTCCTCATCTGTGGTGTCGTTCCAGTCTAATCCGGATCTCAAAAACATTTCCCTCTTTGGCGATCTGCTGCAGGCCATTCTTAATAAGAAGGTGCTGAAACTCACTTATGCTCCCTTTGGCAAAGACTCTTTTGTGGATCGTGTCTATCCTTATCACCTGAAGCAATTCAATGATCGCTGGTATCTGATAGCTCAGGCTTTTGGTTATGACACATATGGCCACTATGCTTTAGACCGCATCGAAAGTTTTGAGGTGATCGACGCGCCTTATGTTGAATCCGAGGTAGATTTCAGTGAATATTTCGATGATGTGATAGGTGTCACAGTGCCAGAGCGATGGGAGCCAGTAGATGTGCTCTTAAGTATTAGAAACCATCGTTATAACTACATCAAGACCAAACCGCTTCACCTGACCCAGCGCGAAGTAGGGGAGGAAGATGGCTATACTCGAGTAACCATCAATGTAAAGATCAATAAAGAACTTATCGCTTTATTGCTTTCCTTTGGTTCAGATGTAGAGGTGCTTTCTCCAGCCTCTCTCAGAACAATGATGAAGAAAGAAATCAGCGCTATGAGCTACAAATATCGCATCGATGAAGAAAACCTGCACAGTTAGCTCGTACCTTTGCAGTAATAAAGAATAATATATAGGACCTAAAGCAATGAAGACTTTTATTGAAAAAAAGATACCAGAAGAGTATGTGATCTTCTGCGCTGTGAATAAGAAAGGGGAGGAACTCTTTTCTGAAGAGATTATCTCATTGCTTTTTTCAACCATGAAGAAAAAATGGCTTCCCTTGAAAGCATATAAAAAATATAAATTGGAAGAAACAGGTGAAGAAAGACTGTATATAGCTTATAATCCTGCAATCATTGATAGAAGTCGAGTTCATCTTATTAGTATAGAAATAAAGTCTTTTTTTAAAGCTATATCACAAGATATAATTATAGAGGAAGGTAGTAAAGTACGGATGAAAACAAGGGTTGGATACAGAGAGTCTTTAAATATTGATAACAGCGAACGACTTGCAACTCATTGGGATTTCAGTATAAGCAAATACTATAAGCCATATTTGCTTACTCAAGGTAAAAGTGAAGAGGAGGTTAACAAAGAAATAACTATATTAAACAGCTTGAATGCTTATAAATGGTATCGTATTAAGAAAATGTATATTGGAAACACCAGTATTCCCCAAGATCTTGATACATTCCTTGATGAGTTTGTTTGTCTTGATAAAGATGATAACCTCAATAAAGCACTGGAGTTATATAGAGCATATGATATTTTCTGCACAAAAGAATTATGGGATTTTTCTAAAGAATACGATATATTACAAAAACGTAATTTGCTTCAGCAGAGGGTTGAAAAAGGTGAAGTGAAAGTTATTGATTCATCTATCGAGAAAGCAGATTACGATGATTTCCTTAAATGGAATAATGATTATATATACTATACCCAAAATTATTGGAAGTTATTGTTGGAACTTCATGATAATGGATGGAATAATGATATAATCAAAGGCTATAATGATGATGGACGTATTTTTATAAATGAAGAGGATATTAAAAACTTCTTGTACAAACCTATTGTTAAACTAAAAAGTTGGAAAGCATCTGAATATACCTCTGCAATGGAGAAATATCTCAAGTTTAAATGGGAAAGGGAGCATCCGGAAGTAAATGAAAAAGATGATTCGGAAATGGTTGATAGCGTACCCTTACCCCATGATACAGCTAAAAAGATTCGCATAGATATCAGGATGGATAATATTGATGAGTTTTTGGATTTCCTCGAAAAAAGGGAACCTAATAGGCAAAAGAGAAAAAAATATATTGAGGGATGCAAGGATCTTTATCAGAGAGGATGGAATGAATATGAGCATTCAACCTTTATCGACAATAATAAATATGTGGTTGATACTAAAGAAATAGATGTTTTTGTGAATGGCTTGAAGAGCAGAGATTTCAATGTGACGCTAAAAGAATATGAGGAGTCGCTTGGATTCTATTTACAATATCGTTATGAAAAAGATTATACTGCGCCCAAGGATGAAGAGAAAGAGGAAGCTCTTCCCCCATTAATAAAAGAAAGGTCTGTGATAAAAGAAGATAAACCTGAGGAAGATATTAATCAGGAAGGGAAGAAGATTTTTGTTAATATTACTCATCTCGATGAATACAAGTCAACAAAACCAGATGATGAAAGCCTGAATACTTCAAATAAAGCAAGTGTAATTTATGATAGTAAGCCTGAAGCTGAGCGTAAAACATTGGCTATGCAGGCTGCCTCAATTCAAGAAAACGAGAATGAAGTGAATATTGCAATCAATTTAAATAAAGAAGATAAAACAACAATGATGGAAGAGGACGTAAAAAAAAATATAGAGAAGATTTCTGTTAAGTTTGATTATCTTCCTCGTATTAATTACGCTATGATTAATAGCGGAATAGAAGCTTGTAGCTCGCTAATAGTAGAGAATAATGATGAGCGTGACTGGAGTCAGATAAGAATATCCATTTCTGGTGATTATATAAAGGAGAGTTCTTGCCGTTATGAGTATCTTAGATCCAAAAACTCCCTACGAGTTAAGGAAATAGATATATTACCAGATGTCAAGGTACTTAGTGAAATAACGGAATCTATTAAGACTAGTTTCCGCTTGTTAATTGAGGAAGAAAAAGACGTACTTTTTGATAAAGAATATCTTATAACTCTTCTTGCTTATGACGAATGGGCTGGCAGTTCAATCATGCCTGAACACTTAGCTGCATTTGTGGTTCCTAATAATCCATTATTACCTCGAATTAAGGTTGCTGCTGCAAAATTCTTAGAGGAATGGACTGGTTCTTCTGCATTTGATGAGTATCAGACTCAAGACAGAAATAGGGTAAGGGCACAAGTTGCTGCAATATATGAAGCACTTAGGTCTGAAGGTATAATATATTCTGCACCGCCTGCAAGTTTCGAGGACACAGGTCAGCGTATTAGGCTTGCGGATAAAGTACTTACTGAAAAGATAGGCACATGTATTGATACAAGTTTGTTAATAGCATCTTGTCTTGAAGAAGCATCAATATACCCAATTCTTGTTGTACTTAAAGGACACGTATTAGTAGGAGCATGGTTAACGCCCAATATATTCCATCACATGGTTTGTGATGATTCAAGTTATCTTCTCAAAGAAATAGCTGATGGAAATAATAATATTGTATTATTAGAATCGACAGCTATTACTTCTTCAGAGCATGTAACATTTGAAGATGCAGTAAAGAGTGCAATTCGTAAGGTAAGCGACGAAAACAATTTCCAGTATTTTGTTGATGTTCATCGCTGTAGACTGGGTAATATCCTTCCTATCCCACAAAGGATTATGAAGGATGGCACATGGGAATTTGTAAATGAAGGATTAGAACATGCCAATGCCACTCAAAAAGTGGATGAATTTAATCATTATGATATAAGGCTTAATGATGATATCCGAAAAACAACCAAGCAGATGATCTGGGAGCGGAAATTACTTGATTTCTCGCTACGTAATAATTTGCTGAATACAAGGTTGGGACGAAAAGTAGTACCATTCATTTCTTTCAATATTGAACATCTAGAAGATCATTTGCAAAATGGAGAGGATTATACGATTCTGCCAGCTCCAGGGAAGAAGATAGTACCAAATGAAGATGGTATGTATGATTCAAAAACTCAGGCGCCAGAATTCCAGAATTATGTTTCAGAAATGATTTCTGATAATAAGATTGCATCTTATCTTACTGAAACAGAGCTGCAATTAGCCTTGAAGCATCTTTATAGAACTGCACGAACTTCTATTGAAGAGAATGGCGCCAATAGCCTCTTTCTTACATTGGGAATGTTGAGATGGTATGAGACAGATAAGAGTATTCAACCAAGATATGCACCAATTTTGCTTCTGCCAGTTGATATAGTCAGAAGAAGTGGTAATGTGTATGTTATCAGGAAGAGAGATGAAGATATTATTCTGAATATTACCCTTGTAGAGCTTCTTAAACAGAACTTCAAGATTAACTTGGATTTGCTGAAAGAGTTGCCAAGAGACGATAGCGGAGTGGATGTCAAGAAGATATTCACCATTATCCGCAGGGCCATTATAGAACAGAAAATGTGGAATGTTCAAGAAGAATCGATGCTTGGACTTTTCTCATTTAATAAGTTTGTGATGTGGAATGATATCCATACGAATGCTGACAAACTTAAGGAAAACGTTGTGGTGGCCTCACTCATCGCAAATGAAAATAAACAGGTTTTCGATGGTGAACTTTTAGATGCGAGGGAGATTGATAAAACAAAGCAGCCATTAGAATATGCCATACCAATGGATGTTGACTCTTCACAAATGGAGGCTATTGTTGAATCCGGCAGAGGAAAATCGTTTATACTTCATGGCCCTCCAGGCACAGGAAAGTCTCAGACGATTACCAATATGATTGCTAATGCCTTATATCAAGGTAGGCGCGTACTCTTTGTGGCAGAAAAGATGGCTGCTCTCTCTGTTGTGCAGGCGCGTCTTGAAAAACTCCATTTGGCTCCTTTCTGTTTAGAATTACATTCAAATAAAGCAACAAAGAAACATTTCTTGGAACAAATGGACGAGGTCCTTAATATCAAGAGGATTACACCACCAGAGGGATATGAACAAAATTCTGAGGAACTATTCAATCAAAGAAAAGAGCTCATAACTTATATGGAGTCTCTACACAAGAGAGGCGAATCTGGTTATAGTCTATACGATTGTATTACAGAATACTTATCGATAGATGAGGATGAAATTAATGATCATCTTCCAGAACTTACAGTATTCAATACCTCATTAGTTGAGAAGGCACGTTCTTTTATTGAAGAAATTCTTTCTGTTATTGAGGTTTCTGGGAATCCTTGTGGACATCCTTTAAAGAATCTTGTACCAAAAGACAATAAACTTGATACAATAGAGTCGATTAAAAACATACTGATAGACCTGAGATCAAGTTTGTCTGATTTAAAAGATAAGATCAAAAATGTCGAGAATACGACTTCTTTCAAAGTAAGTAGCGAAGAAGACTTTGTATGGCTGAAGAAATTTGCTGATTTAGCCTCTAAAGTTGAATTGATGAACAAAGATTATATGGATCTTGGTATTGACGATCTTACCAGAGCTACGTTTATTAAGGATGTGGAATTAGGTAAGGAATATAAATCCAAGAAAGAAAATATCATTTCAGCCTATTCAGATAATATACTTGATATAAATGTTGATGGCTACAAAAACCAATATGAAGAGATATTAGATAAATGGTTTATCCCCAGATTCTTTTCTAAAAGAAAGTTCTTTAAAGGTCTTCGTCAATATGGTGCTATAACAGAAGAAAATCTTTATAGCGTTCTTTCTGATGTCAAAGATTGTCAGACAAAACGTAAGGATCTGGATAAGATGTCTCCGTTGTTATCGAATGTATTTGGATTGTTAGCTTTAAGAGATGATGAACAGTGGGATAAGATTTTGGAACATCTTGAGATAATCCCTGAATTCTCAGGGTTATTATCTGAATACTCTAATGCACATGAGATAAAATATAAAGATTGCATAGACTTGTTTATGAATAGCATAGACGAACATTGGAGTGTATATAAAAAAGATACTAAGTCAAAAGCCTATTCCGCCATAGAAGTTTTTGATCATATCATGTCATCAAAAACGAAATTCTTGGATCTGACTGAAGAAGAGTTATCATTAGAAAACATTAAAGAAGAAATAGATCAATGGATTGATAATTATAATAGAATTAAAGAATGGTATTATTGGATTGCTAAGAAGAAAGATCTAAAGAACGCAAATCTCCAGGTTGTTGCAGAAAAGATAGAAGAAGATGGCTTGAATGCTATTGTGGCAGTTAATGGTGTTCTCAAAGGTTTGTTCCATGAGTTAATAATCAGAACAATTGATGAAAGCGAACAACTGAGAATGTTTAACGGATCTCTCTTCCGCCAAAGTATTGCAAAGTATAAAGACAATACGAAGAAGTTTCAGGAATTAAGCAAACGTGAGTTGTATAGCAGACTTGCCGCCAGAATTCCATCTATATCAGGTTTGGCAGAAGGATCAGAGGTGAGTATTCTTAAAAGAAACATCGCTAATGGTGGTAGAGGGAACTCTATTAGAGGAATTATTGATAGCATACCAAATCTATTACCTAGATTATGCCCGTGTATGTTGATGAGCCCTATATCTGTAGCTCAGTATATTGATCTTAATAATGAGAAATTTGATCTCGTCATATTCGACGAGGCCTCCCAAATGCCGACAAGTGAAGCGGTGGGAGCTATTGCAAGAGGTAAAGCTGTTGTAGTAGTAGGTGATAGAAAACAAATGCCACCAACAAGTTTCTTCTCTTCTACACAAGTAGATGACGATGAGGCAGATATCGATGATATGGAGAGCATTCTTGATGATTGTATCACGCTCTCTCTTCCAGAATATAAGTTACAATGGCATTATAGAAGTAAGCATGAGAGTTTGATAGCATTCAGTAATTCTCAATATTATAATAATGAATTATATACTTTCCCCTCAGTTGATGACCAGAAGGCTAAAGTTAAGTTAGTATCAATAAAAGGTGTATATGATAAAGGTCGAACAAGGAGTAATCCTGAGGAGGCAAAAGCTATTGTTAAAGAAATTATCAGAAGACTCTCTGATAAGGAGTTGCATAAGAATAGTATTGGTGTTGTGGCATTCAGCAAAGTTCAGGGTGACCTGATAGAAGATGAATTGTTGGAGCAATTAGATAAGCACCCAGATCTCAAAGAATTGGCTTATGATGTGGAAGAACCCATATTCATAAAGAACCTTGAAAATGTTCAGGGTGACGAGAGGGATGTTATTTTATTCTCGATAGGATATGGCGCAGATATGCATGGCAAAGTTTCTATGAATTTTGGCCCCCTTAACAATGTAGGAGGTGAAAGAAGACTGAATGTCGCCGTATCGCGTGCAAGGAAGGAAATGTTAGTTTTCTCATCATTGTCATCAAGCCAAATTGACTTGAAACGCTCTCAAGCAAAGGGCGTAGAAGGTCTGAAAGGCTTCTTGGAATTTGCAGAAACTGGTCGTCTCCCAATAGTTGTTAACACTATGGGTGATATCGCAAATAACAATATGATTGAACAACTTTGCAAGGCACTAAACGAGTATGGCTATTGTACTAAGGAACATGTAGGCAGATCAAATTTCAAGGTAGATATTGCTGTTTCAACAAAAGATAACCCTGAGAAATATATTCTTGGTATCTTATGTGATGGTAAGTCTTATTTCGAAACAAAAACCACTCGTGATAGGGAAATTGTACAACCCTCTATACTGGAAATGCTGGATTGGAAGGTAATGAGAGTTTATTCTATTGATTGGTATGAAAATAAAGAGAAAGCTCTGAACCAAATTATAAATGAATTAGAGGCTTTACAAAATGAAGAAGAAAAAGAAGTAACAGAAGAATCAGAAAATGAGGACTATAAATTCAACGTAGATAATTTAGGAGAGAATGAAATCGTTGAAGATAGTCAAAGAAATGAAGGCAGGCGTTCTTATGAAGAAGCAAATATGGAATGGGGAACTGTAGATCCAGAGTTTTTCTCTCCATATTCTCATAGCAATTTTGGCCTTGTAAAAGGAATAATTGAGAAGGAACAACCTGTTAATGAGAACTATTTGTGTAAGCTCGTTGCCAAGGCGTTGGGTTTTGGACATGCAGGCTCAAACATTCAGCGTCTTGTATCTCATGTTAATGGTTGTGGGGAAATCTATAAGGATCCGATTCAGATCGGGAAATATAGTTTCTACTGGCTAAATAAGGAGAGTTCATTAGATTTCAATACATATAGATCTCCGTCACCTCGCTCCATATTGGAGATCCCTGCCATAGAGATCATAAATGCTATTAAGGAGTTAGTAAGGGAGGAATACTCTCTTCCGTGGGATAAGATCCCCACGCTGACAGCCAAGAAGTTCGGCTTTTCTGGTGCTGGTAAAGCTATTAGTTCTACTGTAAAAGAAGTATTGGATTATATGCTTAAAAATAACATTGTTGAAGTTAAAGGTGATTACGTTTGCTTAACAGAAACGGATCACTATGGTAATAAATGAATATTTACATGAGTCCAAGGAGAGTTTGATAAAGATGAGTGTTAATCATTAATTAAATATCTTTAGATATGATAAAGGAACAAATGAATATTAGAGAACTGGAAGAAGAGTTGCACGCACTTAACGAACGCCTTTCGAGTTTTGTAATTGAAACAAATAAAATGAGAGCACGCGTTGTTGAAATTGAGAATATGATAAATCAGTCAAAAATAGCGTTGCCTGTTAGTCAGCGTGTAGTAGCTGGTGAAATGGCAAATGACGATATGACAGATTTGGAATGTTTGGTAGATTCTCAAAATCCAAGTGATTCCTTTGATACAAAAGATAATCATGAACCAATTATTCCAAAGCCTTTAGATATTGAGGGATTTACGAAAATACAAGATGTAATTTTTTACCATCTTAAAGAACTGATTCCAAGCACCTCATATTCATCCCCATATCGTTGGTATGATGACAAGTTGAATGCTATTGCAGTAGCATTGTCGCTGGTAGGAAAAGAACTCTTATTGATTAAACATGAGGATCGCGATAATGTTAATTTTGAGGAATGGAAGAGAATTATAGAAACTTGTAGAAAGATTGCTACCTACCGTAAAAAGGGCGATATGATAGGGTGTAATAAATACTTGGCTTTCTTCTGCGAGAAGTACCCAATCCCGATACGACAATTTGGAGATGATGCGTTGGCATTTGACTTTTGCCTTCAAAATGATTCTGTATATAATGATGCTTTTCAACTAATGTACTATATTGATGCCTTCAAGACAACAATAGAATCTGATTACAATAGTCATTGCAATGAATATTGGCCTAACTATCCCCATCATGTTATATATGATAAGGTTGTTATAAACGATACTTTAGTAGAATATATGGAAATGATTTATATGTTACGTTATGAACATAAATTTTCCATTGCTTTTCTACCTATCTTGGATGAAAATATAATATACAGGCCCAAGTGTGAGGCTCAGGATGGAACTTATTTTTCTTTATTCTATTATGATGATTACGTCGAGGAGCCTACTATGGAAATCGAAGAGAATGAAAAAATACCTGCATCTACATATTATTCTATGGGTGGTTCTACGTATGTAAAAAGTCATTACAGGAGTGGACATTGGCGTAATGGGAGATATGTTAGTGGCGGATATGTAAGAGGGCATTATAGGTCTTAAATAAATAGATTTCCTCAACTACGCAGAAAACCTGCACACATAGCTTTTAATTTTGCAGCAAGAAAAGAAGTTTAATTATAAATTCTTGTTGCATATGGATACTATTGCATTTATAGTTTGGGTAATCATCTTGGCGTTCCTATTTGGAGCAGGGTGGTGGCAGCTATTGCTTTATGCAATCTTTTTTGGTATATTTTTGGTAATTGGGGCTATAAAGAAGTATTAATCGTTAGGGAGTATGGATAAAGTAGTATTTTATATCTGTGTGTTTGTTTTAGGTTTTGTGTTCTTTGGCTATTACTTATTTGGTATGTTTGCCATAGATCTGATTCTTCTTTGGTTATTAAGCTTGAAACAGCCGGAGTGGTTTAGATCATTTAAATGGATATGTTATGAATAGGTTTATAGGGTTTTTGTGGACTTTAGTTCTTCTGATCTTGTTTGTTGGTGATCAGATTCCTATCCTTTTGGCCTTTGTATTTATAGTAGCAGTGGTTATTCCTGCTATAATAAACCATTATAGACCAGAATGGTTATATATGGATGAAGATTTGTCACGTGAGATTAAAAAAGAAAGATTAGAACGTGAGGCAGAAAAGAAAGAGGCGATAAAGAACAAAGAGAATAAGGAGAGTGACGTGCATTTCAATAATAATAAATAAACTATGCAGAAAACCTGCACACTTAGTCCTTACCTTTGCACCAGATAATCAAATGTTTAACTTAATACGATTGGCTTATGATAGAAAATTGGATTTTGGCTATACTTTGGATTGCAGTCGCATTCAAGTGTGGGTTGAAGTAACTTCGTAACAGTAAACAATCATTTAAATCTTTTGATTATGGTAACTGCTGAGTATTTTGATGAGCTCAAAGAGAGCATGGCAAAGCGTAGTGTTGAATCGCTGGTTGAGGAGTTCAACAGACAGGTGGGCAGGCGTTCATGGACGTCGATTCGTGGTCTTCATGATAGTGTGCTTATTGACACTCTGATAGCCAAGGGTGTGGATGTTTCAGCCATTTATGATGGTGTAGAGATCTCTTTTGCAAAAAAGATTAAGCTGAATGCCGATAAAACCAAGGTTTTATTTGGGTAATTCGATTATTTGTAGTACCTTTGCATCAATCATTAAGACGAACACATAAATACAATTATGAATAAGCAACAACTTGCAAATAAAATCTGGGCATCGGCTAACAAGATGCGCTCAAAGATTGATGCCAACGAGTATAAGGATTATATCCTCGGCCTGATCTTCTATAAGTTCCTCTCTGACAACGAGGTGAACTATCTGAAAAATGAACATGGCTGGACGGATGATTATATGCCATACCTCGTAGAGGATTATTCTGACCCCAATATGGAGCAGCTGATTAATGACTGTAAGGATCATATCGGCTACTTCATCGAATATAAGAACCTCTTCTCCACATGGCTGAAACCTGACGTCTCGTTCAGCGTATCAGATTTGAGCACGGCACTGAATCGTTTCGACGGACTGATTAGCGACAAGTTCAAGCGTGTGTATGAGAATATCTTCATTACGCTTCAGGCTGGATTGAGCAAGTTGGGCGAGAGTCCTGCAGCCCAGACCAAAGCGCTGAAAGGACTGATCAAACTGATTAAGGATATCCCTACAGACAGCAAGCAGGATTACGATGTGCTGGGTTATGTGTATGAGTATCTGATTGGTAACTTTGCTGCCAATGCTGGTAAGAAGGCTGGCGAGTTCTATACGCCTCACGAAGTGGCCATCCTGATGTCGGAGATTGTGGCTGAACACCATAAGGCTAAGGATAAGATAGAGATTTATGACCCTACAAGTGGTTCAGGTTCGTTGCTGCTTACGATTGGTAAGAGCGTGGGGCGCCATATTCAGGATAAAAACCACGTGAAGTATTATGCCCAGGAGTTGAAGGAGAATACCTACAACCTGACGCGAATGAACCTCGTGATGCGAGGCATCAGCCCCAGCAATATTGATACGCGATGTGCTGACTCACTGGATGAAGACTGGCCTATACAGAAGACTGGTCCACAGGCTGGGATGCCCCTCTATGTGGATGCAGTAGTATCCAATCCACCTTATTCCCAGCATTGGGAACCAGAGGATGCAGAACTTGATGCGCGTTTCAAGGATTATGGCGTGGCTCCAAAGAGCAAGGCCGACTATGCTTTCCTGCTGCATGAACTGCACCACCTGAAGCCAGATGGTATCATGACGATCGTTTTGCCTCATGGTGTACTCTTCCGTGGTTCGCCTGATGATGGCGCAGAAGGTCAGATTCGTCAGCGACTGATTGAGAAAAACCAGATAGATGCCATTATCGGATTGCCAGCCAACATCTTCTTTGGTACAGGTATCCCTACACTGATCATGGTATTAAAACAGCGTCGCGATCGCGATGATGTACTGATCATCGATGCCTCTAAGGGCTTCGTGAAGGATGGCAAGCAGAATAAGCTCCGTGCCTCTGACATTAAGCGGGTGGCTGACACATGGCGCAGTCGTGAAGAGATTCCTGGTTTCTCGCGTAGGGTATCGCGCGACGTGATTCGCGAAAATGGCTATAACCTGAATATCCCCCGCTATGTGGATTCTTCTGAGGCTCCAGAGCAGTATGATATCTATGCTACGATGTTTGGTGGTATTCCTAATAGCGAGATCGACCAACTGCAGAAGTATTGGGACGTATTGCCAGAGTTTAAGAAACGGATCTTCAAGCCTGTAGAGGGTAAACCCTATTCTTTGTTGACAGACGAGGATTTGAAGCAAATTGCGAATGATAGCGATGATATGCTTGCTTACTGGCGCCAATACTTTGAGGCTTTTGAGGATTTTGCACCTTGGATGGGCGATGTATTGATTCATCACATGATGGAGGTCAAGGAGATGGAGGCTCACGACAAGATTGCTGCTGAAATCTTCCGTCGGATGGAGCATGTGCCTATCGTTGATCCCTACGACATCTATCAGATGTTCAGCGACCAGTGGCCTATTATCATCAACGATATTGAGGTGCTTCAGACGGAAGGTCTTGATGCAGCCCGCACTGTGGAACCAGCCATGAAACTCGTGAAGAAAGGCGATGAAGAGATCGAGGTTGAAGATGGCATGAAAGGTCGCATTCTGCCCTTTGTACTTGTGCAGGAGAAAGATTTCAATTATGAGTTGCGTTTAATCGATGATAAAGTACGGCGTGAAGATGAAATAACCAGTGAGATAGAGGAAATACGCGACAGCTTTACTGAGGATGAGAGTCAGGAGTATATGAATGAGAAAGAGAATTTGGATACCTCAAAAATCAAGAAGGATGCAAAGGCCAAAGGCGATGATGTTGAACCTGAGACCAAGGAAAAGCTGAAGAAGCTCGTTGCCCTTTGGGATGAGAAGTCGAAGCTTGACAAGGCTTTGAAGGCAGAACGAAAGGCGCTTGAAGAGAAGACGATTGCGCATATTCAGAATCTGACTGACCACGAGGTCGAGTTGTTCTTAGGGTGGAAGTGGATAACACCTATGATGGCCAAGATTCTCGCCAATGTGAATAACGCAGACTTCATTATCGATCAAGTAAAGGCATTGGCTCAGAAGTATGCTGTCAGCTATCACGACCTGAATTCTCAACTCGTAGAGGCTCAGGACGAACTCTCTGGGCTGATTACGCAGTTAGAGGGTGACGAATCATCTATTGAGGGCCTGAACGCATTGATGAACTCATTTAAGAATTAGGCAGATGGCAAAGAAAGACGAAACAGACATGCAGCAGCCCATGATGGTGAGCTCGCACGATATACACCTTGATGCTGACTACTCGGAGTGGATAGCGGAGGTAAAACATCGCTATCGTTCTGCACAG
>Ga0256407_10009480_pt1 | contig 13937 bp, 8 predicted proteins | sample RumenRJG_04DNA_FD_193489 | JGI IMG/M metagenome (GOLD analysis project Ga0256407, IMG submission 193489) | Bovine rumen microbial communities from Lethbridge, Alberta, Canada - RJG_04 | ecosystem: Host-associated > Mammals > Digestive system > Stomach > Rumen | place: Canada: Alberta | collected... | reverse complement strand
GTTCTCACCGAACTTGCCACAGAAACCACCCTGAGCGGTGTCATACTTCAACAGGTGAGCCAGCATCTTGGGGCTGGTCAAGTCGTTGATTGCTACTACCTCATAACCCTCGGCCTCGAACATCTGACGGAATGCGAGACGACCAATACGGCCAAAACCGTTAATTGCTACTTTTGTCATAATTCTAAAACTTTTTTATAAAAATGAGTTATAAATTTGCTTTCTTCATCAAAAAATGTACTTTTTGTTGCACTTTTTTCTGTTTTCGGGCACAAAGTTACAAAAAAATATCTATATTTGCATTCGAATTCAGTCTTAATTTAAGTGAAAAGTGAAAAAGCAAAAGCGAAAAAGTGTCAAACGAACGTTTCACGGCTGATATTGCAAAATGCAGTTAGCAAAATGCAGTCTTCGGTCAATAGAGAATGGATCATTATTATTTAAGTCAAACTTATAATTTTTACGACTATGGGATTTATTAAAGAATTCAAAGAGTTTGCCATGAAGGGCAATGTGATGGACATGGCAGTCGGTGTTATCATCGGCGGTGCTTTCGGTAAGATTGTGTCTAGTCTGGTTAACGATGTACTGATGCCTCTCATCGGTATGATTACAGGCAACATCGACTTCACGTCGTTGTCGTTCAAGATTGGCGAGGGTGAGGATGCTGCCGTACTGGCTTATGGTAATTTCATCCAGAACACTGTCGACTTCATCATCGTCGCTTTCTGTATCTTCTTGATGCTGAAGGCTATCAACAAACTGAACCGCAAGAAGGAAGAGCCCGCTGCTCCTGAGGCTCCCAAGGGTCCCACGCAGGAAGAGTTGCTCGCTGAGATTCGTGACTTGCTGAAGAACAAGTAATTATTTAAGGAAAGAAAAGATTTGAAAAAGACATTAGATTTCAAACCCAAATTCTTTTCGGCCATCAAGAACTACGACCGCAAGACCTTCGTAGCCGACTTGATGGCCGGACTGATTGTGGGCATCGTTGCGCTACCATTGGCCATTGCCTTCGGTATAGCCAGTGGTGTTAGCCCTGAGAAGGGCATTATCACCGCCATCGTTGCCGGACTGTTCATATCCTTGTTCGGCGGTAGTAAAGTTCAGATTGGTGGACCTACGGGCGCCTTCATCGTCATCGTCTATGGCATCATCCAGCAGTATGGTATTCAGGGACTGACCATTGCCACACTGATGGCTGGCGTATTCCTCATCATGCTGGGTGTGCTGCGACTGGGTACTATCATCAAGTACATTCCCTACCCCATCGTGGTAGGTTTCACCAGCGGTATTGCCGTCACCATCTTCACCACACAGGTGAAAGACCTACTGGGCATGTCTATAGACGGAGCCATTCCCAGCGACTTCATAGCAAAGTGGGGAGTATACCTATCTAATATAGGTAATATAGACCCATGGAGTGCGTTGGTAGGTATTATCAGTGTGGCCATCATCGCCGCATGGCCCATGTTGGCACGTCTGTTCCACCTGTCACCACTGAAGGCGCTGCCTGGTTCACTGGTCGCCATCATCGTGATGACTGTTGCCGTGCTGTTGCTCAAGGAGTATGCTGGTGTAACGAGCGTCGAGACCATTGGCGACCGTTTTAGCATCAACTCCACCCTGCCGGGTGCTGTGGTTCCTGAACTGTCGTGGGAGACCATCAAGGGACTTGTAGGTCCTGCGGTCACCATCGCTGTCTTGGGCGCTATCGAGTCGCTGCTGTCTGCCACCGTTGCTGATGGTGTCATTGGCGACCACCACAACTCTAACACAGAGCTGATTGGTCAGGGTATTGCCAACCTGGCATCGCCCATCTTCGGCGGTATTCCTGCAACAGGAGCCATCGCCCGTACCATGACCAACATCAACAACGGTGGACGCACACCGGTAGCTGGCATCATCCATGCTGCCGTGCTGATGCTCATCTTCCTGTTCCTCATGCCACTGGCGCAATACATCCCCATGGCTTGTCTGGCTGGTGTACTAGTCGTTGTATCTTACGGCATGAGTGGTTGGCGCTCGTTCCTGGCAATGACACGCAATCCGAAGAGTGACGTTACCGTACTCTTACTGACGTTCTTCCTGACCATCATCTTCGACCTCACTGTCGCTATCGAGTTCGGCCTCATCTGTGCTTGTCTACTCTTCATGCGTCGCATGTCGGAGACCACTGATGTCAAGGCTATCTACGACGAGATTGACCTCAACGAGGATGCAGACATGCAAGCTGGTAACTTAGAGCACCTCACCATCCCCAAGGGGGTAGAGGTCTATGAGATTAATGGTCCGTATTTCTTTGGTGCCGGTAACCGTTTTGAGGATATCATGGCCCGTTACGGTAGTCGTCCTAAGGTGCGCATCATTCGCATGCGTAAGGTACCATTCATCGACTCCACGGGTCTCCACAACTTAGAGAACATGTGTCTGATGAGTCAGAAGGAGGGTATCACCATCGTCCTCTCTGGTGTCAACGAGAAGGTAGATGCGGTGTTGCGTCGCAACAACTTCGAACAGCTGTTGGGCAAGGAGAACATCTGCAACCACATCGACCTCGCCCTGGCTCGTGCGAACGAGATTGTTGGAACATAATTAATCAAAGATAATTCATGCCTAACTCATACCCTTGAAGACTGAGCTCGCATAGAGCATCCCATGAGAGGCCCATGAGCAACCCATGAGCAAGCATAGAGCAAGTATAGAGCAAGTTTGGGGCAAATATTGGGCAAAATTAGAGCCGCAAGTGTATCAACAATCTGACACATTGCGGCTCTAATTATTTTATAATAATTGAGTTGTGGGGATTATTCCCACTCAATTGTTGCGGGTGGTTTTGACGAGATATCGTAACAGACGCGATTGACACCACGAACCTTGTTAATAATCTCGTTAGAGACCTTCGCCAAGAAGTCGTAAGGCAGATGGGCCCAGTCAGCAGTCATAGCATCAGTAGAGGTGACAGCACGAAGGGCAACAGGATTCTCGTAGGTACGCTCATCGCCCATGACGCCCACCGAACGGACGGTAGAGAGGAGGATGGCGCCAGCCTGCCATACCTTATTATATAATGTCTCGCCATCAGTATCGACATATTCGCGGAGTCCACGGATATAGATATCGTCGGCATCCTGCAGAATGCGAACCTTCTCGCGCGTGATGTCGCCCAGAATGCGGACGGCAAGACCAGGACCTGGGAAGGGATGACGCGAGATGAGGTGCTCAGGCATCTGAAGCTGGCGACCCACACGACGCACCTCGTCCTTGAACAACCACTTCAGAGGTTCGCACAGCTGTAGGTGCATCTCCTTAGGCAGACCACCCACGTTGTGGTGGCTCTTGATGACCTTACCCGTAATGTTAAGCGACTCAATGCGGTCAGGATATATAGTACCCTGAGCGAGCCACTTGGCATCAGTAATCTTCTTAGCCTCAGCATTGAAGACCTCCACGAAGTCGCGACCAATAATCTTGCGTTTTTGCTCTGGTTCAGTGACACCAGCAAGGTCGGCAAAGAACTTTTCGCTCGCATCGACACCAATGACGTTCAAGCCCAGTACCTTGTAATCGTCCATAACCTGCTGGAACTCATTCTTGCGCAGCATGCCGTGGTCAACGAAGATACAGGTCAGACGATTGCCAATGGCCTTGTTCAGCAGTACAGCAGCAACAGAGCTGTCAACACCGCCAGAAAGACCCAGGATGACACGGTCGTTGCCCAACTGCTCTTTCAGTTCAGCAACGGTGGTGTCAACAAACGATGCAGCGCTCCACTCCTGACGAGAACCGCAGATGTCTACTACGAAGTTCTTCAGCAACTGAGTACCCTGCAATGAGTGGTACACCTCAGGGTGGAACTGAACGGCCCAAACGGGTTGCTTGGTAGAGGCAAAGGCCGCGTTGGTCACATCGGCAGTAGAACCAATCACTTGAAAGTCGCTGGGGATGGCAGTGATGGTGTCACCATGACTCATCCATACCTGTGAGTGCTGGTCAAATCCCTTGAACAGTGGATTCGTGGTGTCTACCGTCTTAAGATTAGCACGACCATACTCACGGGAGTCGGCCTTCTCGACCTTGCCGCCCAGCGTGTGGGAGATGAACTGAGCACCATAGCAGATGCCCAACACAGGCACCTTGCCAACAAACTGCGAAAGGTCTACCTTGAACGCCTCAGGGTCGTGGACCGAATAAGGCGAACCACTAAGGATGACACCGATGACATCGGCATCGTCACCCTTGGGGTACTTGTTGTAAGGCAAAATCTCACAGAAGGTGTCGAGTTCGCGCACCCTGCGGCCAATGAGCTGCGTGGTCTGAGAACCGAAATCTAAAATGATAATCTTTTGCATTTTTACTATAATGATTGAATAAACTTTTCTGCTTGATCCAATGTCTCTATTTTCCCAACATCCATGAGTTGGAGGTCAGGCTTTACCAAACCAACGATAGGTGCACGATGGCAGACAGAGAGGTAGAAGTCGATGATGGGGAAACGCTCTGGGAAACGGTCCATCAGGGGGAAAAGATGAGGCGAGAAAGAATGGATGCCTGAGAAGGCAAACATATTCAGTTCCTCACCATGCTGCGACAGACCTGTACGACGAACATACTCGTATGGACTCTTGATTTCGCCCGTCTCTATGTTCTTCCACCCCATCAAGTGCATGGCATTATCGAACAAGAGGTAGCGCTTGGTCTTACGCTGGCTAACCAATAGCACTGCATCCTCGTCGGCTTGATGCTGACGGGCGAGCCAGTCATAATTGACATTATCGAGGATATCAACATTATGAATCAGGATGGGTTGGTCGTCACGAAACAACATTTGGGCCTTCTTCAGTCCCCCACCCGTCTCCAACAGTTGGTCACTCTCGTCACTGAAATGTACCAGCGGTGCATAGTCTTGTTCCTTGACGTAGTCGATAATCTGTTGCGCAAAATGGTGGATATTTACGACGAAACGGTCGTAGCCCTGATCCATCAGTCGACGGATATTGATGTCCAGCAGAGGCTGTCCACCTACAGGCACCAATGCCTTGGGCATCGTGTCGGTCAGGGGCTTTAAACGGGTGCCGAGTCCTGCGGCAAAAATCATTGCTTGTCTCATAAAACGGGCAATTATTTTTTTTCGTGGTGCAAAGGTACGAATAATTGCGGAATTTTTACTATATTTGCACGCAGATTTTGAAATAACGCAAAAAAATATGAAAACTAAAGCCCTACAAACAACCTTGGCAGCAACGTGCTGCATGGCGATGGTGGCATCATGTCAGCCCACCTCTAACCTCTCGACCCTTAACTCCCACCCCTCAACTCCAGGCAATCCCTACATGCCGTTGTGGGAACACATTCCCGACGGAGAGCCGTATGTGTTTGAAGACCCCGACCAGCCCGGCAAGCAGCGTGTGTATGTCTATGGTTCGCACGACAACCTGATAACCGAGTATTGTGGACGCGACCAGGTGGTGTGGTCGGCATCTGTAGACAGCCTGAACAACTGGCGCTATGATGGTGTTATACTGGTGGTTGACAAAAACCGTGATGGAGAACCCTTCGACTCCGCAGGTACTGCCGACGTGCTGTACGCGCCTGATGTAACACTGGTGACAGACGCCAATGGCAAGAAGACCTACTATTTGTTCCCCAACGACCAGACGGGTGGACGTAATGGTCTCATCGCCAAGAGCGACCGTCCTGACGGACCTTTTGAGGTGTGCAACTGGAGCAAGGAGAACGCGAACGGTGTAGATGGCGTGCTGCAGTTCGACCCTGCCGTATTCGTCGATGACGATGGTCGCGTGTATGGCTACTGGGGATTTGAGCGCTCGTATGCTGCCGAGTTTGATCCCACCACGATGGCAACAGTCAAGCCTGGCACGAAGATTGTGGAGGATATGATCTCTGGTCGCAACCAAGACGGTATCTTCAGTTTCTTCGAGGCCAGCAGTATCCGCAAAATCAAGGATAAGTACGTGTTTATCTATAGCCGTTTCACCAAGGACGGCGAATTCGGTTTGCCTACCAGCAACTATACCTTGGCCTATTGCTACAGCGACAACCCGTTAGGCCCTTGGACCTATGGCGGTACCATCATCGATGGTCGTGGTCGTGAGAAAGACGAGCAGGGCAACGTGATTGCTTCAGCAACCCCCGACGGTAACACCCACGGCAGCATCTGCGAGATCAATGGTCAGTGGTATGTCTTCTACCACCGTCAGACCGGTACCAACGAATATGCCCGTCAGGCCATGGTGGCCCCCATCGATGTAAAGGTCGAGGAAGGCAAGGGTGGCAAGGTGGAAATCAGCGAAGGCGAGTACAACAGCCAGGGCTTTGCACTGAACGGCCTCGACCCCTTTGAGCGCCACTCTGCTGGTATCTGCTGCTGGTACACGGGACCGAAACCTGCCACCCACGAGTGGCCCAACAACACGTTCTATGGTTCGTATGTAGCTGCCGGCTATGGCACCGACGACAAGTTCGATGCCCCCTACGACCTTCGCAACAACACCAATCTAGTGGTCAACAATACCGATGGTTCCATTGTGGGTTACAAGTACTTTAACTTCGATGCCGACCGCTTGGAGCGCACGATAGAAGATGGAAAACTGATGCTCACCCTCGGTCTTACACCTGAAGGCATCGACGGCACCATCGAGATTATGCAGGATCGTCCTTGGGCATCACAGGGTGGCAAGAAGATTGGCGAAGTGACGCTGAAGGCCGATATGGAGAAAAAGCGTTTGGATATAGCCGCCGATATCGACAAGACCGACCTCGCCGGCAAGCACGCCATCTTCCTCGTCTTCCATTCCGACACGAAGGAGAAGTCGCTCTGCACCCTCGAAGACCTTGAATTTGGAATTTTCTCAAAATAACAACAAAAACTAACACTCAATTATCAACTATGAAAAGATTACTCTTTATGGCAGTGACTGCCATGCTGACCACCGCGGCAACAGCCCAAGTGAAGTATCCGTTCCAAGACCCATCGTTGTCTAACAAAGAACGCGTAGAGAACCTGTTGTCCCTGCTCACTCCCGACGAGAAGGTGGGACTGATGATGAACAAGTCACAATCGGTTGACCGACTTGGCATTCCCAGCTACAACTGGTGGAGCGAGGCTTGTCACGGTGTACGCCAGGGGGGCTACACCGTCTATCCGCAACCCATTGGCATGGCGGCAGCCTTCAATGCACAATTGGTGTACGATGTCTTCGCGCAGGTCAGCGACGAGGCCCGTGCCAACTGGAACCGCACCGACCACAACGACCCCAAGTTGTTCAACGTGCCACAGGGTGTGACCTACTATCCTGGCAATCCTGAGCTGACGTTCTGGTGTCCGAATGTCAACATCTTCCGCGACCCACGCTGGGGCCGTGGTCAGGAGACCTGCGGCGAGGACCCGTATATGAATGCCGTACTGGGCGTGCAGACCGTCTTGGGTATGCAGGGCAACAACGACAAGTATTTCAAGACCCATGCCTGTGCCAAGCACTATGCCGTGCACAGTGGTCCGGAGCCCTTGCGCCACTCAATGAATGTGGAGCCTACGAATCGTGACCTGTGGGAGACCTATCTGCCTGCTTTCAAGGCACTGGTCAAGAAAGCCAATGTCCGCGAGGTGATGTGTGCCTATCAGCGTTTCGAGGGCAAGCCCTGTTGCACCAGCGACCGTCTGCTCATTGACATCCTGCGCAACAAGTGGGGCTACGATGCTATCGTGCTCACCGACTGCGACGCCATCAACAATTTCTATAATAAAGGACAGCACGAGACACACGACGGTCCGCTCAGCGCCTCTGTAGATGCTGTGCTCAATGGCACTGACCTGGAGTGTGGCAAGGTGTTCATGTCGCTGGCTGAGGGTCTGAAGAAAGGATTGATCAAGGAGAGCGACCTCGACAAGCACCTGCGCTATACGCTGATGGGCCGTTTCGAACTGGGTATGTTCGATCCTGCCGAGATGCTACCATGGGCCAATATCCCTGCTTCTAACATCAGCAGTGAGGAGCACGATGCTCTCGCAACTCAAGCCGCCCGTGAGTCGATGGTGCTGTTGGAGAACAAGAGCGCGGTTCTCCCGCTTTCCAAGGACATCAAAACCCTCGCCGTCATCGGTCCGAATGCTGACGACGTAGAACTGCTGAACGGCAACTACGGTGGCACACCTACCGACAACCACAAGCACTCGTTGCTGGAAGGCATCAAGAATGCCGTGCCTGGTGCTAAGATTATCTATGAGAAAGCTTGCGAGCTGAACGACGAGTACACCACCGTTCACCACCTGCAGGACTTCAACGGTGGCAAGGGTATCAAGGTGGACTTTTTCAATAATAAGGAACTGGCTGGCGAACCCGCCAAGACCGACTACTATAACGAGCTGAACTTCTCGACTTTCGGTGCCTGGGGCTTTGCACAGGGTGTCAATCGCGACACGCTCTCCGTTCGTCTCAGTGGTCAGTATGTCGCAACGTTCACTGGCGAGATGAAGTACACGCTGACTACCGACAACGGCTATGTACTGAAAGTAAACGGCGAGGTCGTCGAGGAGGCTCAGCCCGCTCGTGGTCGTCGTGGCTTCGGCTTCGGACGCCGTGTAGAGTACAAGTCGTTCCCCGTAGAGCAAGGCAAGACCTACGACGTGGTCATTGAATACAAGCACGGCAACGGACAGTTCGCCATGTTGCGTGGCGACATCTGCGAGCGTAAGTTGGCCGACTTCACCGACCTTGCCAACAAGGTTCGTCAGGCCGACGCCATCATCATCATTGGCGGTATCTCTGCCCGCATGGAGGGCGAAGGCGGTGACAAGCAGGACATCGAACTGCCGAAGGTGCAGCAGATGCTCGTCAAGGCTATGCACCAGACCGGCCGTCCCGTCATCTTCGTCAACTGCTCCGGTTCTGCCATCGCCTTTGGCAGTGTCGAGGGACAGTACGACGCCCTGTTGCAGGCCTGGTATCCTGGCCAGGGCGGTGCCAAGGCACTCGCTGAGGTACTGTTTGGCGACTACAACCCAGGCGGCAAGCTGCCCGTCACGTTCTATCGTTCCAACAACGACCTGCCCGACTTCCTGGATTACTCCATGAAGAACCGCACCTACCGTTACTTCACGGGCCAGCCGCAGTACGCTTTCGGCTACGGCCTGAGCTACACTACGTTCAGCGTTGGCAAGGGTAAGATGACGGCGAAATCGGCTAAGGCTGGCAAGACGAACAAAGCCTTTACCGTACTGGCTATCCCCGTCACCAATACCGGCAAGCGCGAGGGCACCGAGACCGTACAGGTTTATGTGAAGCGTCTCGACGATGCCGGCGCTCCCATCAAGGCCCTGAAGGGTTTCCAGAAGCTGACCTTGCAGCCCGGTGAAACTAAGAGGGCAGTGATTGCACTGGACAGCGAGGCCTTTGAGTATTACGACGAGATGATTGACGAGCTGGCTGTCAAGCCCGGCCGTTACCAGATCCTCTATGGCACCTCGTCGCAGGACAAGGACCTGCAGAAACTTGATTTCACAGTGAAATAAACGAATGATGGGGATGGTTTCGAGCCATCCCCATCATTCATTTTAATATGCCTGTTCATGGACCCCTTTGACCGCAACTTTTGGTCGTTGCCGTCAATAGGCCTGCTCATGCACGCCCTTGACGGCACGGCCAGAGGGGTCGTTCATGTTCTTAAAGGCGGCATCCCATTCCAGGGCGATGGCGGTAGAGCAAGCTACGCTGGCCTCGCTGGGAACACTCTTGGCAGCGCTGTCGCTGGGGAAATGCTCCGCGAAGATGCTGCGATAGTAGTACTCCTCCTTGTTCTTCGGCGGATTGATGGGGAAGCGCTCGGCGGCATGTGCCATCTGCTCGTCGCTGACAGCCTCAGCGGTAATCTGCTTCAGGGTGTCAATCCAACTGTAGCCTACGCCATCGCTGAACTGCTCCTTCTGGCGCCAAGCCACTTCTTCGGGCAGCATGTCAGCAAAGGCCTCGCGAACGATTTTCTTCTCCATCGTCTTTCCCGGGCACATCTTGGCCTCGGGATTGGTACGCATGGCGACATCGAGGAACTCCTTGTCGAGGAAGGGCACGCGACCCTCTACGCCCCAGGCCGACAGACTCTTGTTGGCACGCAGACAGTCGTACATATACAGCTTCGAGAGCTTGCGCACGGTCTCGTCATGGAAGTCCTTGGCCGTGGGTGCCTTGTGGAAGTAGAGATAGCCACCGAAAATCTCGTCGGCACCCTCGCCAGAGAGCACCATCTTGATACCCATCGACTTGATGACGCGGGCCAGCAAATACATCGGCGTAGAGGCACGGACGGTGGTGACGTCGTAGGTCTCGATGAAATAGATAACATCACGGATGGCGTCCAGACCCTCCTGAATGGTATAGTTGATTTCGTGGTGCACGGTGCCGATATGGTCGGCCACGAGCTTAGCCTTCGCCAAGTCGGGCGCACCCTTCAGTCCCACGGCAAACGAGTGCAGACGGGGCCAGTAGGCCTTCGTCTTCGAGTCGTCCTCGATACGCATCTCACTGTATTTCTCGGCAATGGCGGAGATGACGCTGGAGTCCAGACCACCGCTGAGCAGCACACCGTAAGGCACGTCGCTCATCAACTGTCGCTTCACGGCAGCCGTCAGTCCGTCACGAATAGCCTCAACGCTGGCAGGATTGTCCTTCACCGCGTCATAGTCAAACCAGTCGCGCTTGTAGTAGCGTTTTAGTTTAGAATGTAGAGTGTAGGGTGTAGAGTTTGCTACCGCCGTAGATTCTGCGCTCCCCTCAAGGGCGGTAGCAAACTCTACATTCTCCGTTCTACACTCTCCACTCCAAAAATAGTGTCCCGGCAGGAACGGCTCATAGCGCTCGCACTGTCCTTCCAGGGCCTTCAGCTCGGAGGCCACATACACCGTGCCGTCGCTGTCGTACCCTATATATAAAGGTATCACGCCGATGGGGTCGCGGGCAATGAGGAACTCGTTCTTCTCCTCGTCGTACAAGACAAACGCAAAAATACCGCTGAGTTGTTCCAGCATCTTACAAATCTGTTCATGGGTGTAACCACTCCCCTCGCCCTTTGGAGAGGGGCTGGGGGTGAGGCTTTTATACAGCGCCAGTATCACCTCGCAGTCCGAGCCCGTCTGGAACTCATACTGTCCGGCATAGCGGCGGCGAATCTCCTGATGGTTGTAAATCTCACCATTCACCGCCAGCACCTGCTTCCTGTCGGGCGAGAACAGCGGCTGTCCCCCACTCTCAGGGTCCACGATGCTCAGTCGCTCGTGGGCCAGCACGGCGCTGCCGCCACAGTATATTCCACTCCAGTCTGGTCCGCGGTGGCGGATCTTCTGACTCATCTTCAATGCCTTATCGCGCAGCTCGTGCGTCTGCTCCTTGACGTTTAATATTGCTACTATTCCACACATGATTCTATTAGACTATTTGACAATTTACTATTTGTTCTTCTCACGGATATGCTCCTCATACTCCGCCAGTTCACGCTCGCCGATGTGCGCCAGTCCGTAGTGCTCATCGTGTTGCGAGAAGTCGAGGCCCACCTTTTCACTATACTCCGACACACGCATGGGAATCAGGCTGTCTATGAGTTTATATCCCAGCCAACTCATGGCGAACGTATAGACGAAGACGATGACGATAGCCAGCAGATGATAGAGGAAGATGACAAAACCATCCCACGTGCCGGCGATGAGTCCCTCCTGAATGAAGATACCCGTCAGCACCGTGCCGAAGATACCACCCGTGCCATGCGTCGGGAACACGTCGAGGGCATCGTCGATGCTGGTATGCGAGCGCCAATAGACGGCGACGTTACAAATCAGCGTGATGACGAAGGCAATAAAAATGCTCTGGCCCACGGTGACATAGCCTGCCGATGGCGTGATGGCCACCAGACCGACCACGCATCCTACCGCAGCACCCATGGCCGACGGCTTACGACCGCGCAGACAGTCGAAGAAGATCCACGTCATCATGGCCGTTGCCGAGGCGGTGTTGGTGTTCAGAAACGCCTTGATGGCCTGACCATCGGCATGTAGCGATGAGCCTGCATTGAAACCAAACCAACCCAGCCACAACATAGCAGCACCTAACAATACAAAGGGGATGTTAGCTGGTTCACTCTTACGGGTCTCAGCCTTGCGTCGTCCCAGATAGATAGCACCTGCCAGCGCGGCCACACCGCTGGATGCATGTACCACGATACCACCGGCGAAATCGATGACGCCCCACTTCATAAACAATCCCTCGGGGTGCCACGTCATGTGGGCCAGCGGACAGTAGATGATGAAGAAAAAGAACATCATGAAGAACATATACGCCGAGAAGCGTACACGCTCTGCAAATGATCCTGTAATCAATGACGGGGTGATGATGGCAAACTTCATCTGGAACAGCGCAAACAGTGCCAAAGGAATGGTCGCACCACCTAATATGTTACCAGCAGGTGTGGTATAAACCTCTGCACCAACATTCTGAAACATTAGGAACGTCAGCGGGTTGCCAATCACGCCGCCAATGTCGTCACCGAAGCACAGCGAGAAGCCAACCACAACCCAAAGTACTGAAATCAGTCCCATGGCGATGAACGACTGCAGCATCGTCGAGATGACATTCTTCGCGCCCACCATGCCGCCATAGAAGAACGATAGTCCAGGTGTCATCATCAGCACAAAAATAGTGGCCGTAATCAGCCAAGCCACATCGGCGGCCGATATCACCGACCAGTCACACTCAAACGTAGGCTCCCCTACCGCCAATCCCGCCACGGCTATCAGCGTCATCGCCGTCATCAGGATTATCCATCTTTTCTTAATCTTCATACCTTTTCTTTACCTTTTTATTATTTGCGATGCAAAGGTATAACAAAAAAGAAAGGAAGCCATCAACTTCCTTTCTTTTTGATTTAAAATTCTGTTCTATTGTGACATTTTGCAACGTTTTGAGCTGTCCTGCATATCACTTTGTTTACACAATGTCCTCAAACAGCATCAAATTGTTGCAAATAGTCATTACAGGTACGACAGATAGAGGTAGTTGGTCTGGGCAGGATACTCGGCGGCGAGCCAAGACCAAGCTTAGCAGCAACAAACGCCAAGGGATAACCCGTGGCCTTACTGGCCAGCGCCGACGAACGCGACAGTCGGGCGTTGCCCTCGATGATGCGCATCACGGTTTTCGTTCATACGCATCCCTGTCTCCGACGCTCCGGACGAGGGCAAAAAATATCGGGAACGGAACGCTCATGTCCGCTCCCGATACTTGATGTTTACTTCACTACGACCTTGCGACCGTTCTTCAGGTACATGCCCTTCACGGTGGGCTTACCCTGAAGCTTGCGACCGTTCATGTCGTACCAGACGTCCTTGTCGGTAGCGGCTTTCACAGTGCTGATGCCAGTGCCCTTGTTGGCTTCCTCGAATGCCTGCACGGCTGCTACCAGATTAGTGATGGCGGTGTTGATAGCGCCAAAATCAGAATCCAGTGCAGCCAGTGCCTGTTCGGCAGCAAGAATGGCTGCGTTCAGGTCGTCAACTCCTACTTTGCCATCAGTAGGAATGGCCTTGGCTGATGCCACATAGTCATTTGCAGCAGCAATCAGCTTGTCGTACAGAGCCTTGGCAGTGGTAATCATGGTGATATAGTTGCCACCTTCCAGAGCTGCCTGTGCTGCGGTTACATCATCTGCAAAACCTGCGTAGCTCTGGGCATATCCAATAATCTGTGTCAGGATGCTGGTAGCAAGCGGTGTTGCAGCTTCCTTCACAGCGGTCATGGTAGCGATGATCTGGGCAACGTTGCCGGCCTCGATGGCTGCCAGCGCGTTGTCAACGAGGGTAGCTGTTCCGTCCTGACCGTATTTCACTGCATATCCGCGCAGGTTCTGCAAGTGGGCAGGAGCCACGGCCTTGGCAG
>Ga0256407_10009478_pt1 | contig 13939 bp, 6 predicted proteins | sample RumenRJG_04DNA_FD_193489 | JGI IMG/M metagenome (GOLD analysis project Ga0256407, IMG submission 193489) | Bovine rumen microbial communities from Lethbridge, Alberta, Canada - RJG_04 | ecosystem: Host-associated > Mammals > Digestive system > Stomach > Rumen | place: Canada: Alberta | collected... | reverse complement strand
AAATATCATTTTTTATATATTCCTAGAATACATATAATAAATATAAATAGTTTAATTAAAGAAGGAATACAATTATTAGAATAAATGAATGAAATGGAATCAAATTATTTAATAAAATCTTATACAAATAAATAATTGAAAAAAGACAATAAAATATTTATATTTGATAAATCACCTTTAATAAATGTTTGCCATTTTCATAAGCATTGTATTATTCCTCCTTATAATAATTATTATTATTTTATAATAAATGACTATTTGAATTAAAAACTTTTGAAAAAGTGATTCAAAATTTATAAAAAGAATAATTAAATAATACAATTTAGATTTATAAATATTTTTTAATATAATTATTACCCTTTTTTTAATAAAATTTAAATTTACATTTAATTTTTCAATAAATTGTCTTTATATAATTTTAAATTATATATTTCCTATTAAAAAATTAAATTAAATTAAAAACCAAAAAATAATGAATCCTATTTTAAAAGAAGAAGAAATGAAATTTTCAAAATCAATAGAAGAAATAACTGATTTATTAAAATCATCTGAAGATTATATATATACAGAAGGTGAAAATGATTCATTAATAAAAATAAAAAATTCAATTGAAAATTCAATATATAATAACGTAAATTTAATTCAATATAAAAACATATATTTTGGAGGAGTAACAAAAGACGATCCTTCAATAAGAGATGGATATGGAATAAATTTTTATTATGATGAAAATAATAAAATAAGTTCATTTTACGCAGGAGATTGGGAAAGAAATATAAAAGATGGAATAGGATTAATGAAAGTTACAAATGATATTTTTTTTTTTGGTAGATTTGAATTTAATCAATTTAAAAATGGAATTTTATTTTATAATTCAAAAAAATATGTTTTTTATGGTGATTTTAATAATGGATTTATGGAAAGAGGAATTTATTTAAAATATTTAGAAAATGAAAAAAAAGTTTTATATAGAGGTGTAAGGAAAAAAGAAAAAAAAAAAGAAGGTAACACATGTGTATATCATGAAATAGATAATGGAAATTTTTTTTTTGGAGATTTTGTAAATGATAAACCATTAAAAGGTTTATTAGTAGTTTATAAAACACCAAATGAAATAATTGAAGAACAAGTAATTGAATTTGAGAAAATATTTTATTTTGATATTAAAGAAAATGATATTAAATATACTATTCAAAGTTCTTTTGGTGATGAACAACAAGATAAAGCAGCACAAATTGCTGGTTTATTCCTTCAAAAAGATTATGATTTTAAAGAAAATATTTCTTTAATTTTTGATGAAATGAATGAAGAAATTGAAAAATTTGAAAATAATGAAAATTATAAAAATATTGAAGGGAAATATATTAATATTTGTGATAAAATTTATAAAAGTTTACAGAAAAAATATGAAAAAATATTTAATGTTTGTTTAAGAGATTTGGATGGAGAAAATGGACAAGGGTTTAATGATGAAGATTTTAAAGAAGAAGATTTTTTAAAAGAAGGTTCTACTCCATTTAGAACTAGGTCTATTAAATTTAATAAATCTTCTAGTTTTAATAGTCAGAATAGTGATTTTAAATACGTTTCTTCTAAATAAAAAATAATTAAAAAAAAAATTTTATTTTGAAATTTTACTTTTTATTAAAATTTTGATATCTAAATATATTGTTTTTTTATTATTATAAATATTAAATATATTATTTTTATTTTATATTCATATATGTTTTATTATATCTTTTATTACAATTATTAACCGTATATTTAAATAATTTATGCATTATTTCACAATCATTTACAACATATGGAACTGAACCTGATTGATTTAATTGAATTATTGGATTATTAAAAGTTATAAAATTATATCTTTCTAATTTTTGAATACAAATTCTTTTATTTTTCTTTTTTGGAATTTCACATGAATATCTAAATCTATTTTTTCTTTTATTTTTTATTGTTTCTAATTCATTTCTAACTATTTTTTTTATATCATCATCAAATGATTTTTGAGGATATTGTCTTAAAAATTTATTATCTTTTTTATTTATTTCTAAAAAATTTTCTAAATTATATTTATGAGTATCAAACTCTTCTTTTAGTTTAATTTTTTTTATTTCTTTTAAATTATTTAATAATTCATTTTTAGAATTATTTTCTTTTTCTTTCTTATTTTCATTTTCTATTTTTTTTAATGTAAGCTTTACAGATCTTTCATTATTATTCATAATTTTATTATGAAAATTTCTAAGTTTTGGAACTTTTAAATTGTTTAAAAAATATTTTGGAAAAAGTTCATTAATATCATTTAAACTTGTAACAGAAAAAGAATTTTTTGTTGAATAATTATTATTAAAAAATTTCCTTTTATCAAAATTTAATATTCTATTTGAAACAGTTTTATTATGTACATTATTATAACTTGATTGAGAAAAATTAAATGATAATGTATTTATATCTTCAATTTTTATTTTTTTTTTATTTTCAATTTGAGGAAGTCCTATTATATTTTTATTTTTTTTTGTTAATTGAGGAGAAAAAAATAATTTGTTTTTTGAATACGATAATTCATTAATTTCCATTTTAATCTAAATAATTATTTATTTTAAAACATAGAAATTAAAAAAAATTAATTTTATTAAATTCCTTTTAAAAATGAATAAGAATACAATTATTGAAGATTTATATAAATCTATACAAAAAGCAGATAATGAAAATTCAAAAAAAGATTTATGTTTAAAACAAATTGAATTTTTTAAAGGACAGACTGAATTAAATGAATATAATTTTGATGAATTTTGTTTAATAATAGAAGATTTGGAAAAATCAAAAAATATAGAATTAAATAAAATATGGATTAGTCTAATTAATGAAATTGTAAGATTAAATCCTTCATATTTAGAAAAATTTTCAAATATTATATTAAAAAAAATATTTCAATCAAATTTCTCTCAAATTAATGATTTTGATGAGATTAAAATAAGAAGTATTTCTATTTTTACAAATAATTGTAATAATTTAACAAAAAATATGTATATTAATCAGGAAATCCTCCTTTATTTAGTTCTGGAATGTTTAATTAATAATAATAATTTAGAAATCATTAATTTAATAAATAATTATATAAATTATGTCTTTAATAATAAGTTAAAATTTCCATTTTATTTTGATGAAATGATAATAATAATATATTGTAGAAATATTATATATGATTATTATAATGAAAATTTTGAATTTAAATCAGATTTATTAGAATTGTTAAATACATATATATTTAGATTCGATTTAATTAATAATTATGTTTTAATTTATATATTAATTGTTTATTGTTTATTAATTACAGAAAATAAAAAAGAGTTATTAAAAGGAATAAATAATTTATTAAACAAGCAAAATAACAAAACAATAAGATTACTCCTAAATTTTTTGAATTTTCAAAATAAAAATTATATAGAAAATATAAATAAATTAAATATATTGAATAATATTAATAATTTTTTTATATATGATTTAGTTAAAAATAATCAAAAAAAATACAATCAAATTTTTGAAAATTTTCAAAAAAAGAATTTTGATTTGAAAGAAAAAATAAATAAAGATAATAGTTGTATAATTATTGGTGCTATTAAATTAATAAAATATATATTAAATGAAAATTTATTAAATAAAAATAATTTTTCTTCAAATTTAATTTTAACAATTTATTTAGAAGGATTAAATAATTTAATAAATCTAAATATTGAAAAAATAAATAATAGTATTATTGAATGTCTAAATTCAATTATAATAAATATTGGAGAAACCTTTTTTTCTGAATGGGATATTATTATTAATATAATTACAAATTATATTAAAGACAAAAATGAAATGAAAAAAAATAATTTTGAATTAATTATATTTTCTATTATTGAATTAGATTTAATTAGAAAATATAAAGGAAATAAAGAAACTTTATATAATTTATTGAATACTTTTAAAGAATATGATAATACCAATTTATCAATTATTTCAATTGTAAATAAATTAAAAAAAAAAAAATATTTTGAAAAAAATTATAATGAGATTATATTAGAAATTCCAAATTATTTACAATTAATAAATAATTTAAATAATTCAAAAAATATAATAATCATCAGATATATTTTATCTTTTTTATTAGTATATTCAATTAAATATACATATCTGATTGAAAATATTATTTTTACAAAATTACCATTATTAACTTCATCTTTTTTTCCTTATTCTTATTTACTAAAATTTTGGTCAAAAATAATTATAAATATTCTTCTCAATACAAATAATAATGATATTTCTCAATGTATAATTACATATTTATTTTCTTTGGTTCAAGAAGAAAAATATAATTACTTTACATCACAAATAATTAAAAAATTAATTCCTAATTTATCAAAAACAAATCAATATAATAAATTAGATTTTATTTTTGAATATTTGAATAATTATTTACAAAATACAGAAAAAATTGACACAAAATTTTTTTTAAGTATAGTTGATATTTTGGATCATTCTTTTTATACTACTGATAATAGATTAATTATTGGGAAATTATCAAATAAAAATTCAAATGATTTAAATTTAATTTATAAATATCCTATTTTAAATATTTCCTCAATAACTTTAGTAAAGAAAAAATTAAATACTGCATTTATTGATATTAGTTTTATATATGGATATTTAATAATGAAATTAAATGATCAAAATACTGATTCTGCATTTAAAGAAAGAATCTTATTATTTTTTTCAAATCAAATATCAGATATTTTCTATTTCAAAAATATTGAATTAACACCTTTAATTAGTTATATAATAAAATTACAAAAATCAAATTTTGACAAATTTCTAGAAAATAAACTTTCAATTAAATATATGATAAATATATTAATAAACTCATGTTTTAATTTATTAAAATTTAATGACATAATACTAATTAGAAATTCAAATTTGATTTTTTATCAAATAATAGAATATACAATTAAAAAAATTGAAATATTAAGTAAAAATACATTTGAAATTATCATGAAAGAATATAAATTAAAAGAGCCAAAATCAAAATCAGTTGTAAGTGGTATTTCAAATTTTTTAACATTTAAAAAAAATTCTTCTTCATTAAATGATTTAAAAGATAATCATATTTTAATTGAAAATTCGTTATTTTTTCTTTATAATTACTTTATTTTATTAGAAGATTATTTATATTTTTTAGGATGTAATTTTGAAAAAAAAAATACATTTAATGATAAAGATGAAGTAGGAAATTTTAGTGTAATGGAAATAAATGAAGATGTTATACCTGAGAAATATAATTTATTATTAAATAAAGTTTTTGAAGTTCTAATTGAAGCAACTAAAATTGCTCAATATAAAGAAAAATTTATTTTATATATTTTTAAATTTTTTTTTATGACTCAAAAATTTTTTAATTTATATGGAGAAGATTCGATTAAATATGTACTTTTTATATTATTAAATTTAGTATTTCCTACTTATTCAAAAAAATGGTATTCTGATTTTACATCTGAATTTCATAATTATTATTCTGAAGAATTTAAAAAAATGGAATTTAAATCAAAGAAAATAAAATTAGCACAAGAAATACAGTTTTTTGGAAAACAATTAATTATATATTATTTATCTTCTTCAGAAATAATTTTTCCAAAAATCAAAAAAATTATTCAAAAAAATTTAATAAAAAATAATGACACTCAATTATTTTTAGATCTTTGTCAAATGAATATTATTACTAATCAAAAAAATGTTGATGAAATACCAAATTTATCAAATGATTCAAATATTTATTTAAATGATAAATCATTTATAAAAGTATATGATAATAAAACAACTATTTTTGTCAGTTCAATTTCTGAAAAATGTTTAGATATAAAAAAAAGAAATAATAATTTAAAAACTGAAAATATCAATTTATTAAATTCTCTTTTTAAAATAAATGGTGAAAGTATAAATTTAGAATCACAAAAAAAAGAAAGAAAATTTAATGATTCAATTTTGGAAATTAAAAATATTTTTAATTCAAATAATAATTCATATAAATTATGTGATAAAAGTGATTTACCAAAATTTGAAAAATATGAAATAAAATTACAATCTCATCCCTTAAGTCAAATATTCAATGTTTCTTTTACCGGATTAATCCCTAATAAAAAATATATAACAAAAAATGATTTTTATTCATTTACAAAAGATACTTTTAATTTAAATTATGAAAAAATTTTTCTTTCAGATATAGATTCTTCTATATATAAATCAATTGATGGAATAAATACTATTAATTTTAAAATTTTAAATGAAAATTCTATTGAACAAATTTGTATAGTCTTTGTTAATAATATTGAAAAAAAATATATTCATGATTTTTTTACTGAATTATTACCTTCTGATAATATTTTAATATATATTGTAATTAATATGTTATGGGAAACACATTGGAAAATTCAAATTTTATATAATAAGAATAAAGATAAGGAAAAAATAATAAATAAAATTAGGAAAAAAATAAATAATAATTTCCCTGAAGATTTTATTATTTATATTGATCAAGATTATAAATATATTTCATTATATTTACATAAAATGATTATAATAATTAATATTATAATTAATAGAGTTCTTGATAATAATTACGAATTTAAATTTTCTATTTATTCAGATAGATTTAATTTATTAAAAGAAATTAGAAATGAAATTTAAATTAATTAATTAATTTATAAAACATTTTTAACACACCATTTATTTAATCAAAAAAATTTATTTTTTTTTTTGGTAATTCAGTTTTAATTTTATTTATTGTTCTTTTTGAACTATCAGAAAATAAAATTTCTTCATTATTATCTTCATTCATAAAAACTGTTTTAGTTTTATTTATTATTCTTTTTTTATCATTAGTTTCTTCATTATTATTATTATTTATTTTAAAAGTAGTTTTCTTCAAATTAGATTTTTTATGTTTAAAAGTATTATCATTTTGTTCTTTTTTGAGTTTTTGTTTTTCATATTCTTTATCGAAACTTTCAAAAAATTTGTCACTTAAATTATCATTTGAATTTACTTTTGCAATATTTCTTTCATTCTTATTAAAACTTGTTCTTTTTTCTTTTTTACTACTCTTTAATTCAATTTCATTCATATCATTTATATTATTAATTTTTTCTTTTGAAATATTTATGGTTTTCAATTTTTTAATTGGACTTTTTAGAGTTTTGCTACTTGATTCTTTACTTAATTGTGATTGAATATTTTTTACATAAGTTCTTGCTTTATATTTACTATTTAAACGTTGAGTTTTATTTGATTTTTTATCATCGTTTATAGAATTTTTATCTTTTGATGAATTTTTTTCTGATTTTTTATCATTTTTTTTTTCTTCTTTTTCATTTGTTTTTGGTTTAGGAATATCCATAAATTCAGGAATAGGTTGATTTGATTTAGTTAAAATATTTCTTAATTGTTTAAACATTACTTTATTTTCTGGAGTAATAAAAGAAATAATTCTTCCATTTATTCCACCATATTGAACTCTATATTCATATATATAAAAACTACTTGGAAAATCAAAATTAATTATAAAATCAATTTTTTTATCTTTTAATTTTTCTTTTAATTTTTTACTTTCTAAATCTGTTATTAAAAATAAATTTTGATTATTTAATAAATTATTTAGTTTAAATTTAAGGTAATTATAATCTTTTTCTTTATTTATAAAAATTATTCTTGTACCATTTATTTTAGATAAAATTGATTTTAATTCAATTAATTTATCTTCAATTAAACCTGTTTCTATATAAAAAAATTTTTGAGGATTATTTAATGAAATTTCATCTTCTTCAATTTTAATTATTTTTTCATCTTTAACTTTAATAACTAAATGATTATCTTTTAAAATCAAATTAACAATATCTATAACTTCTTTATTATATTTACTCGAGAAAATAATATTAGTTCTTTGATATTTATTTCCTAAATCATAATTTGTAAAAAGTCTCAATAAATATTTTTGTTCTATATTATTTAAAATATCATCAATTGTATCAATTACTAAAAATTTCACACAACTTAAAGAAATTAAATTATTATTAAGTGAATTAGTTAAACTTTCAATAGTACAAAATAAAATATCACATCCTCCAAAAAAATTATATTCATTATTTTTTTTTCCTCCATCTCCTTCAATTCCAACTGATAAAATATTTGTTTCATATGTTAATTGTAGACATTCATTTAATTTTCTATTTAATTTATCTTTATTTTCTACTATTATTAAAACTATTGGATATGATTTTTTATCATTTATTGGTATTTTATTTATTGATTCTTTTGACCATAAAAATGATATTATTGGAATTAAATATGATAATGTTTTTCCTGAACATTCTAAACAATTTGCAAAAATATCATTTTTATTAAATAAATTTGGAATAAGGATTTTTTGAATTTTTGATAATTTTTCATAATTAAATTGATTTAAGTAAACTTGAAGTAATGAAGGAATTTGAATGTAATCTGAAAATAAATTAAAATATTCACATTTATTAATTGATGATTTTAATATATTTTTATTTTCTTTATTATTTTCTTCATTATTTTTATTTTCTTCTTTATTTTTATCATATAATTCTACTATTTTATCATCTATTAAAATTACTAAATTTGTATTTTCTGGTGTTTTATTTACTTTCATTTCTATTAATTTAAGATGTTCATTTATTAAATTTTCTTGAATTTCATTTAATTCTTGGAGATATTTAAATCTTTTTGGATATCTTTCAAGAAAAAAATATTTATTTGTATCAAACTCAATTTTATCTATATTTTCATACATTAAAAAAAAATTTTTAAAAATATTTAATTTTAAAAGTAAATATATATTTTGAAATCAATATAATATTAAAAATTTTAATTATTCAAATTTAGGATATTTGAAATAAAACATTATATATTTTTATTCTTAGTAAGAAAGAACTTTATTTTATTTTTATTTTAATTTTAGAATAAATAAGATATTTTGTTTTTTTAGAAAATCCTATTTTTTCAATCATTAAAAATTTTATTGATATTTTTATTTTCATTTCAATAATTATGATAAATCAATTTTTTAAAAATTAATATTTTTCAATTCATTGATTTTATCTCATAAATATTTTTTTAATTTATATTTTCATTACTTATTTATATTTTTCTTTTTTTATGAATATTTAAATGATTTCTCTTTTTTAAAATATATAACCTTTAACTAATGTAAACTTTTATCTTTATTATCATTTATTAAAATTTATTTTCAAGTTAATTTTATTTATTCAATTTTTTTATATTTTCATTTTCATTTAAAATTCATATTATTAATTAAAAAACTATTTGTAATAATTAGAACAAAAGAAAAAGATAAAAATTATATAAATAAAAATTTGCCTATATTTATAAAAAAATAAAAAGAAATCCAAATATATGTACAAATTTATAAAAAAAATAAAAATTTTTTCATTTTTTATTCATAATCATTTTGTGAAAAGGAAATTACACCTCCTCTTTTTTTCCCAAGTAAATTATATATTTCTTCATCATTAATTCCAACTTGTTTTAAAATAGAAGCAAGAATTAATTTAATATTTTGTGTTAAATTAATTTGACTAATTAAAGAAATAAATAAATTTTTTAATTGAGATGATATTTTATTTTGATTATTACTTGTATAAATTCCAGCTTGATTTAAATTTTCAATAATTTCATCAAAATTAAAATCATCAATAAATTGAGAATTATTCAAATCATCTTCAATAAAAGATATTCCTATAAAATTATCTCCTTGTTTCATATTAAACATTGTAGTTTGAAGTGTTTTATTTTCTTTTCTTAATTTTTCAATTGTTTCAATTAATCTATCTTTATTTAATTCTCCTGATTTTTTTGTTTTAAATAATTTGGCAAAATTTAAATTTAATTTATGATAATCATTTTCAGCTTTTGATAATTTTTGAAGTAATTCTGCTTGATAATCTTTTAAATCATCAATTTGTTGAAGTAAATCATTTGAATTATTAATTTGAATTTGACCAAAATCAATAAAATCTTTCTCATTAATATATTCTATCCAATAATAATTATTATAATTATCTTCAATATTATTTTCTTCAATATTATTGTTTTCATTATTTATTATATCATTTTCTATATTTTTTCTAAATAATATCCATTTAAATTTTTTGTATTGAACACATTTTATTAATTCAAAATTTTCAGGTGTGATTAATTCATCTTTTATTATTTCTTCTTCTTTTGAATTTTTATTATTTTCTTTATTTTCTCCTTCTATTTTATTTATTTTTGGTAAAATTTTTTTTGAATTTTTTTTTAATTTATCAATTTCTTTATTTGCATTTAATAAATTTTCATTTGCATCTTCTAATTTTTTTTGATATTCCTCTATTTTATTATTTAATCTTGTTATTTTTTTATTTAATTTTTCAACATTAAATTCATCATTTTCATATTCATTTAATTCTTTTTGAAGTTCTGATTTTTTTTTTTCTAATTCTTTATTTTTATCTTGTTCTTTTTTAATATCTAATTCATATTGATCTAATATTTGATCATATTCATCTAATTTATCATTTAAATTTTTAATTTTTTTTTCTTTTTTTTTAATATCAATATTTAATTGATGAATTTTTGATAATAAATCATTTCTCTTTGAAACATTTTTATCATTTTGTGCAATTATATTATCTTTTTCTTTTATTTGTTTTTCTAAATCTTTTATTATTGATTCATTTTCTTTTTCATTTATTTTTAAATTTGATTTTAATTCTCTTATTTCATCTTTTAATTTTTTTTTATCATCCTCTGTTATGTTTTTAAACTCATTATATTCATTTTCGAGATTTTTATATTTTCTATTTAGAAGTTCATTTTTTTCAATTATTTCATTATATCTTTCCTTATATGATAATAAATCTTTTTTTAATTTGGTATTATCATTATCTAATTGATTTTTTTCTGTGTTTAAATCTTCTAAATCACTTTCTTTTTGTTTCATTATTTTTAATAAATTTTCATATTTCTCATTTAATTCTTCATCATTTATTAATAATACACCCTTTGTGTCTTTTATTTCATCAATATCTGTATTTAAATTTTCAACTTGTGTTTTTTGTTCATTTTCTTTATGCAATAAAATAATTTCTTTTTCATTTGTATTATCATTTTTTATTATTTTTTCTTTTAAATTTTCATTTTCTTTTTGTAATTGATTAATTTTTTCTTCTTTTTCCTCTAATATTTTTTTGTTATCTTTGTTAATTGTTTCAATTTTATTATTTAAAATTTTTATTTCTAAATCTAATTGTTTGATTTTTGAATCTTTTTCTAAATAAGAATTATTAAAATTAATTTTATCTAATTCAAATTGTTTTAATTGATTTGTTAAATCTAAAATTATTTTATTATATTTTTGTTTTAATGATTTAATTTTGTCTTTTTCATTTTCATCTTTTTGTATATTTGATTCCTTAGTTTCATTTGACACTTTGTCAATTTCTTTTTTCACATTTTCATTTATTTTTATATTATTATTTATGTTTTTACTATTAAGCATCAAACTATTATTTTTTTGAAGTAATTCTAAATTTTCTTTTTTTAATTTTTCTATAGTTTCTTTATATTCATTTAACTTTTCTTCTTTTTTTTTATTTAAATTATTTTTTTGTTTAACTTCAGAATAATCTGTTTTCTTTTTATCTAATTCTTTTTTATTTTCTTTCAATTTTGATTCATTTAAATTATTCAATATCGAAATTTTCAATTTTAATTCATTATTATTTTCTATATATGATTTTAAATTATTATTAATTTCATCTTTTTCTTTTTTTAAACTTTCTATTTCTTTTTTTAGAATATTATTCTCTTTTAAATATTTTTGATTTAATTCATCTATAGATTTTTTTTTTGAAAGGGAAATATTAGTATTTTGATTTTGATTTGATTTCATTTCTTCAATTTCATTTTTTAATTTTTTTAATTCTTTTTGATAATCTTTTTTATCTTTTTCAGATTGATTTTTTAAATCTTCATATTCTTTATTTATTAATTTAATTTTTAACCCAGATTCTTTTAATAAATTATTATTTTGTTCAATTATTTTTTTCATTGAATTCATTCTGTTTTCGACTTCTTTTTTTTCTTCTTTTGTTTTATTAACATTATCTTTTTCTTTTTTCAATTCTAATTTCAAATTATTCATTTCATTTAAATTTTTATTACTTAATTCTTTATTTAAATTTAATATATTTTTTTTTAAAGATTCAATTTCTTTTTCAGAATTAATTTTAATTTTATTAAAAGATAATAATTCATTATCTTTTTTTTTAATTTTATCATTTAATGATTTAATATTTACTTCTTTTGATTTTATTTCATTTTTTAATTTTTCAATTTGTTTTTGATTTTCTTCAGTTTTTTTAATTCCTAGTTGAATTTGTCCTTTTAAATTTCCTTCTTTTTCTAATGAATCAACTTGTAAATCTCCAAAAGCATTTGATAATCTTATTGAAACTTCTTTTTCTGTTAATAAATTATTATTTAATTTCTCAACTTCTTTTTTTAATTTTTTTAATAAATCATTTTTTTCTAAAATTGATTTTTTATATTTTTCATTTTCATCTAATAATTTTTTATATTCTTCAACTTTTAATTTATTATTTAAAATATTTGAATTTTCTTTTTCACTTTCTTTATATTTTTTATTTTCTTCATTTAATTTTTGATTTTCATTTTTTATTTTTTCACTTTCCTCATTTAGGGTTTTAATTTTTTTTTCTAATAAATCATTATTTTCTTTAAGAGAATTAATTTCATTTTTTATTTTTAAATATTCAGAATTATTTTTAGATTGCATTGATAAACATTCTTTTATGTTTAAATATCTACTATTTAAAGTTTTAAGTTCTATTTGTAAATCAGAATTTTTCATTTTTAATTGGGAGATCTCATCATTTAATAATGATATTTGATTATTTTTTTTTAATATAATAAATTTTAAATCTTCTTTATTTTTTTTAAAATCATAATTTGAAATAAAACTTTCATCAAAATTCATAATACTTTTATTTATGTTTGAATTATTATCCAATTCTTTTTTTTCTAAATCATCTATTTTCTTTTTTAAAATCTTATTTTCATTTAATAGTTTTTCATATATTAATTTATCATTATTATTATTATTATTATCATTTGTATTTATTGACATTGATAAATTATTCCCATTAATATTAATAGTATCATTATGAATTATATTATTAGAAATACTCATATTATTAGTTTTTATATTATAATTTGTTTTATTAAGAATATTATTTAGTTTATTTTTATCTGAGGTATTTCCCAAAGACTTTCCTCTCCTATTTTTTAATTGATTATAAATTTGTTGAGCTCTATATTCTTTCATTTTTTTGAAAACATCTTTTGCATTTTGATAGAATTTATTAAAGGAATCTTCGATATTTTTAATTGTAGACTTTATCACTTTTTTATTTTTTTGACCGGTTTCTTGTTCAAAAAAATAATTAATTTGTTTAAAATTTATTATATTTAATTTGTAATATATTTTAATTATTTTTGATAATTCATTTATATATTTTATTAATTCATCATTATTAGAAAATGTATTTGAAAATATATGATTTCCTTCATTTTTATTAAGTAATAAATTTCTTGTTTTTGACTTCGTTGGTGTATTATTTGTTTCTTTATTATCCATTAATAATATTTAATTAATCAATTATTTTAATTAAATATTATATAAATTCAAATAAAAATTTTACCATAAAATAAATTTAAATTTAAAATTTTTTAAAATAAGCTTATATTAATTAATTAAATGGAATATTATTTATATTTATTTTATTATTTTTATTTT
>Ga0256407_10009477_pt1 | contig 13939 bp, 6 predicted proteins | sample RumenRJG_04DNA_FD_193489 | JGI IMG/M metagenome (GOLD analysis project Ga0256407, IMG submission 193489) | Bovine rumen microbial communities from Lethbridge, Alberta, Canada - RJG_04 | ecosystem: Host-associated > Mammals > Digestive system > Stomach > Rumen | place: Canada: Alberta | collected... | reverse complement strand
TTATTATTATCAATTTTTCCACATTTTTTTAATTTTATGTTATTTTATATTTTTTTTATAGTTTAATATAATATAAAATTTTTGTTTATAATAATTGAAATTTTTAATAATTTAAAATAAAATTAATCATTTATATTATAATATATTAATATATATAATGTTATAAAAATATATATTTATTTTTCACATCCCATATATTTTTGCAATTTCAAAGGAAATTCTTTTTTCATTTGTTTAAATGGGATTAATTCAATATACATATCAGGTTTTTTATTCATTATAACGACAAATTTATTTTTATTAATTATTTCAATATCTATTATATCAAAGTCAGATTCATTTTTTTTATTTTTAATATCTTTTTCCAATAAATGACATTTAATTATTTTTTTATCAGGATATATATCTTCCAATGGTTTATATTGTTTATTAAACTTTTCAAATTCCCAATCTTCATTTTCTTTAATATTTATTTCAATATTATGTTGATTTCTTTTTCTTTTTTTATTTGTATATATGAAATTATTATCCATTCTACAACAAATTGAATTATCCTTATGATGTTCATTATATTCATCAATCATATAAATTACGTTTTTTAAATTTGAAAGAGGTTCCCAAGAACTTTCATCTATTGAATATCCTTCCCATTTTATTTTATATTCTGGCTTTCCTTTTTTGTTTATTCTTTTATCCAAAATTTCTTCAACTTGATAATATAATTTCATTTTAATGATTTTATTTAATATTTTTTATATTTTTTGGGTATTTATATTAAAAATTAGAGAATTCTACTACATTATATAATATTTTAAAAAAAATTAACAAAATTTAAACCATATCAAATTATATTATATATTAAATTTTTTTATACTGTATATTTTCATTCTTTTCTTAAATGGTTTAAAATATTAAAATTTATTATTACATTATATAAATATGAAATAATTAATTTAAAATTAAATTTAATAAAATATAAGAATAAAAAATTTATTAAAAAAAAAATATTAATAAAAAATATTTTATAGTACATAAATCACTTTTTATTTTCATCATCTGAATTTTTTCCATTAATTTCTTTTTTTTTAATATTCATATTAAGAATATCATCATTTAAATTTCCTCTAGAATTTATATTATATTCATTAGTTTCATTATTTCTTTTAGTATCATCATTATTATGACTCATTTTCTCAAAATTACTTTTATGATTATTCCCTTTATTATTATTATTTTTTCCTTTAGGAATATTTTGAGAATATCTCATATGAGCATTTTTAGTTCTACTTTTAGGAAACATTTTATTAATTATTTTATTATTATTATAATTATGATTATTATTTTCATGAATATCAACTTTTTCATTTTCTATTAAACTAGATTTTATAATTTGAGCTCCATGGAATTTATCTTCTAATTCTTCTTCTTTCATTTTTTCTTTAATTTCTTCTGAATTTGTATCAAATAATTCATTATTATTTGTATTAATATATTCATTAATTTCTCTTTGAGTATTTAAAGTAGTTGTTAAATAAAGTCTATTATATACTTTTTTTTCTACTATTTCAAACATTGTTGATTTTAATGTCCTTTGAAGAAAACAAGAAAAATTTGTATATTCTTCATCACTTTTTTTTAATCCTGAAGAATATTGAATAAATGAAGGATAAATATTTTGATGTAAATTTTTATTTGGTTTGTAATTTAAAATATTCCCATAAATTAAAAGACAATTTACAAGTACTAAAATAATTGCAATAATATAATTATAAGCTTCATACTTTTTTGGTATAATATCTAAAACAAAAAATAATATTGCACAAACTAATAAAACAACATGAAGAATTATCCAAAGAACCATTGATATATAAAAACAAGATGAATTTGAATTTTCATTTAAATCTTTAAAATCAAAACAATATTCACAATTACATTCTTCACATTTAATAATTAAATGCATAATACAATATTGAATTAAGCATTGAATATGACATAAAATATCACATTTACATGGTTTAATTAATTTTTTACTTTCATTTTTAAGTGAATTATATAAATTTTCAGATAATTCTTTTTCATTTCTTATTTTTTTTGGATCTCTTTTACAAAATATCTTTTTCTTTATAATGAAATTACAAAAATCTTCAAATTGGAATGTATATTCATCTAATGTGTCTTTTAGACATAAAAAACAACGAGCTTCTCCATTTGCTCCTTTATTATTTGCTTGATTATGTTGTTGTGATAACATATTAATATTATTATTTATTATATTAAAATAATGAAATTATACATATTTTAATTTAAATGAATATAATATAGATTTGCTTTTTTAATAAAATTTTATTTCGTTTATTATAATTTTTTAATTTTATTTTAATATTAATTATTTAATATTTTTTTACTTTTTTGAATATTAAAAAAACAATTTTATTTATTAAATAAATAAATATGTTCGAGAATGATAAATTTGAAGAAGGAAACAATTTGATAGAAGATAATTCAGTAGAAAATCAAAGTTTATTTAATGATATAATTGTTGATTTACTAAAAAGGAAAATAACAAAAGAAAATTCATTAAAAAATCAAATAGAAACAAATAAAAGACAATTACTAGAAAAATTCTATTCAATAGAAACAAATTCAAATAAAAATGAATCAGAAATACAGAAAAGTAATAACATTAAATTAGATAATAACAATGAAAATAATTATAATTTCAAAGAAGCAATCTTCAATGCAATAAAAAATACAACAAGCAGTCAAAATAAATATGAAGAAATGAAGGAAATGTATAAAAAAGAAAGAGATAAGAAAAAATCTTCAATTTTTAAAAGTGAAGATTTATTAATAAGTAACACAGATTCAGTTCATTTAAAGAATGAAGAATTTTCTCCAATAAATCCAAATGTAAATGATGAAAATAAAAATAATATAATTATAATTCAAAAAAAGTTATTTGAAAATAATGATATTGAATCACCGCCAAAACAAACAATTGATGAATTAGATACTATAAATTTTACTAGTATTGATATTAAAGAAACTGATGAAGATGATCCTTTTTTAAATAATTTAAATCAATTAAAAATTCAAAAAGTCTTTGAATTTTATTATTTTGGAAAACCAAAGAAATCAAGTAGAAAAATCAATGAAAGAAAAAATTTATTATCAATGCAAATGGTTGCTAAAATTGATTATGCTTCACAAAATTCAAATAATAATAATCAAAATAATGAAAATATAAATATAAATAATAATAATAATAATAATTATACTTCTAATAATAATAATGTATTAAATAATAATTATTCTAAAAAACATAATAAAACTCAAAGTAGTAATATAGTAATGGGAAAAAACTCAAATTTTAAAAATCTATTAATGTTACAAAATAATGTTAAAAATCCTAATTTGAAAAATCATTGTGATTTAGGAAAGAATCAATCTCCTAAATTAAATAATGAAAAAAAAATTTATATTGAACAACAATTTCAAAAGAAAAAAAATGTTTTAGATAATTATAATGCAATGACAAATCATAATTTATCATTTAGAAATAATAGTCAAAAGAAAAAAAGTACTAATATATTATATAATTTTAACACTAATATTTTTAAAAATAATAAAAAAAATGAAAATAATCGTCCTTCTACTACTAAAAATTTAAATTCTATGTATAAAATAGCACAAAATTTAATATTAAGTAATAATAAAAATTCAATTTTAAATTCATTAATTTCAAATACTAATATTAAATTTAGTAAATTATCCTTTCAAGTAGATGCTATTAATACTCTAAAAAAAATTGATAATAATTCACAAGAAATTTATGGGGGATTTATTATTCTAGTTGAAAAATTAAAGGAAAATTTATTTTTTAAAGGAATTTATCAATATCGATATAATAATGAAAAAAATTTAGTTCAGAAAATTTTTTCTGTTAATGATACACATGATATAATTAATATTAATAATTATAAAATTTTTGAAGAAAATGAATACAAAAAATTTATAAAAGTGAAGAAAAATATTTTAAATACAATAGGCTTAAATAAAACATTAATTATGTATAAAGATTAATTTTATTATAATAAAAAATTTAAATTTATAATATAATTAATAAAATATTTAGTTAAAAATTAATATATGGATAATGCAATTAATACAGATTATATATATAAGTCTTTAGCTATATTTATTAATGTTATATTTTTGTTTTATTTCTTATTCACTATAATATATGTTTGTAACCAATTATTTATCTCAAAAAAAAGATATCATTTTATGGTTTTTTGGTTTGATATATTATTTATATTATTTTATTTCATTTGTTTGTCAGTATTTTATTTTTTATATATATTTTATGATGAAAATAAAAATATCAATGATTTATTAAAATTAATTGAAATTTATTTACCCATTTTTCTTTCTGGAAATTTTATAATGAATATAATATTATCTTTCATTTTACTTAAATCGATTTATAAAATTAAAAGTTTAAATATTGAAGGAATTTATCCAATTGAATTAATAAATTTTGTTGATAAAATAGATATTATTGGTATTTATTCTATATTTCCTCATTTTATTAAAACTATAATTATAGTTTTTATTGAAGTAGTAGTTATTTCATATATTTTTTATGAATTTCAATCAAATCATATATATATAAATTTATATCAAGGTATTTGTTTTTTTATTCAACTTATTTTTATTATGATTTTATCATCAAATTATAAAAAATTAAAATCCGAACTTTTTTTCTCTCATAATATTTCAAATGAAAAAATATATGATATTACAAAACAAAAAATTATTATTTTATCAGAACATTTAATGAATAAATCAATATATGATTTAATTTTAAATATTCCAACTATTATAAGATTTGCAATTGATCAAAATTTAATTATCAATGATAAATTATTTATTACAAGTCAGATTTTATTAGAAAATGTTGCTTCTATAATTTATATTATTTTATTTGGTGCAATGTTATTAAAAATTGATAAAAAAAATAAAATTAAAATCCCAAAAATAATTAAAATATTATATTTTCTAAAGTTATTCAATAACTCTTTTGGTTCTAAACATAATAGAATAAAATTATTTAAACCAATAATTATTGATCAAACAAAAAATAGTATTTTAGAAAATTCAAATTCAGATGAAGAAGAATTATATTTAAATGAATCAGAACAAAAACTATATGAAATATTAATAAAAAATAATTCAGATTTCCAATTATTTAAAGAAGAAAATAAATCAAAAATAGAAGAAGAAAGAAAATCAAAAAATTTATCAGAATTTATAAATAGAAGTATTATAGAACAATTATTAGATAAAGGGGAAAAAGAATATTTTCCATGTAATTTTTTTATTATATTTAAACTTCTTTATTTATATTATAAATCAAATTTAAATATATACAAAAAAGTAGAAAAAGAAATAGAAGAAGAAGGAATACCATTTAAAAATTTATCATCAAAAGATACAAAAAATATAAATAATATAAGAGAAACTGTATCTAAATTAAGTAGAATAAGTATAAATAATTGTGAAAAATTAATAGGATATAAAAAATGGGAATTAAAACAATTAATGAGTAGTATTGATGATAAAATAATAAAAGAAGATTTTATAAAATATATAATTAGAGATGATTCATTTTCAAAAAGTACAAGTTTATCAAATAAAAGAAATAGTAGTAATGAAAGTAATGAAAAAGATGATAATAATTCAGAAAATTCAAATAATAGAAATAAAAGTAGAAATACTCGCTCAACAAATTCAATTATAATTAATAATTCTTATGATGATATTGAATTTATAATTGAATCATTAATGGGAGAAATATTATTTGATTTATATCCATTTTTTCAAATATCTATTAATGATATTTTAAATTCACTTGATATTAGTAATAATAAAGAAATGTTAAATATTTTATTTGAAAATAAAATGAAAAATAATTCTTTTAATTCATATAATTCAAAAGATAATTTTTTATGTTTTGAAATTTATGAAAATAATTCAATTTCATATACAAAATTACAAAATTTTATTTTAAACTATAAGACATATTTAATTGATCAAATATCTAATTTTAATTATTCATTTCTTCCTTTAATATTAGGAATATTTAATATAAGATATTTAAATTTTAATAAAATTATAGTTTTATTTAAGAATCCATTATCATTTACTACATTTATAAAATATAATTATTGGATTAAATTTACCTTTCCAGATGAAAATGAATTAAAAAACCCCCCAACAAAAGAGGAAATAATTGATAAAAATGAAATTGAAATTAATGATAATATTGAATTACAAGAAGAAGAATATAATGAAATTGTATTAATTTTACAAAATGATATGAATTTTTTAAAATCTCAAAAAATTGAATTAGATTTTAAATTAAATTTATTTATTATAAATGATAAAACACAACAAATAAATTTGTCAATTGAAAATAGTATGAATATAAGTGTTTTAGAGGTAAATAAAAATTTAAACACAACTAATATAAATAATAATTTAGGTATTTCTGATTCTAATGAAAGTTTTAGACCAACAAATTCACAAAATGAAGGTTTTGACACAATATTAAGAGATACTTCTATATTTAATGAAAATATAATATTTACAATGAAAAAAGCAAAAAAATATTTTGGAAGTGAAGTATTATCTCTATTAGAAAAATTATATATTAATTCTTCTGATAACCAATACATATTTAAAATATTTTTTAGTGAAATTTTCAAAAATAAAAAAAGAGATATAAATAAAGAAAATGAAAATTTTAATAATATTTCAAATATTAATACAAGTAATTTAATTTCAGTTTCATTAGATGAAAATGAAATCAAAGATAATAATGATAAATATTGTATATATTTAAAATCTAGAATTTTAAGAAAAATAAAAAGAAAAAATTCATCTTTTTTTTCATCAACAAACAATAAATTTTATTTAACAATCGAAGAAAATGAAATTTAAATTAATATATTATAATATATATTTTAAATTTTATTCTAATTTTATATTTTTAAATTCTCCAATAATCTTATTTGCATTTGCAGATAATTTATCTTTAGAAAAAATAATTTGAATATTACTATTCTTTAATTTATTACAAAAATCTTTTATTTGCTGATCAGGAAAACTATTATTTCTTAAATCAATATATTCTAAATTTTTACAATCTTTTAAAATTTGAGAAATAGAAGTTAATAAATTAGGAGTAATTTCACAAGTTTGAAAACTTATTTCTTTAAGAGATGAAGTTGCTTTTAATTTATTTAATATAATTAAAGGTCCCATTTCACCAAATTGATTATCATTTAATTCAATTTTATAAATTTTTGTTAAACTCATGAAATTTAAAATTTGAGGTGAACTATTTTCATTTAAATTACATTTATTTAATTTAATAACATTTAAATTTGTATTTTTTTTTAAAGAAATACCAAATAAATTTGCTGATTGTTCTTCTATTGAATTTCCACTTAAATCTAAATATTTTAAATTTGGATTTGATGATAAAAAATCACCAATTGATATTATATTTTCTTGTTGTAAATTATTATAAGATAAATCTAAAGTTGTAATTGATTTATTTTTATTTAATAAAATATTAATTAATGAATTCAGACCATTTTCATTTACTTTATTATTTGATAAATATATTTCTTCTAATATTGTATTTTTACTTAATGAATCTGCAATGTAAAAACCACTTGATGAAGTAAGATTATTTTTATTTAAAATTAAAGTTTTTAAATTTTTATTTTCTTTTAAATATTCCATTAATAATTTAATATCCTCATCACAAATTCCATTATTTGATAAATTAAGATATGTTAAATTAACCAATGACTTAATAACAGTCATTATTTTTGAACTGAAAAGATGTTGATTTAATTTATTTGAATTAAAAGTTATTTGTTTAATATTTTGTTGATATAAACAAACATTTGATAAAATTCTATTAATTGAATTAATCAAATTAAAATTTTGAAAAGTATAACTAACTTTTTTATTTACTAAATTATTAACTATATTTTCATTTAAATTTCCTTTAGGAACATCAGATGGAACTTGTGGAATATTAAAACAAGAATTAAATATTATAGAATTAGGAGAATAAAATTTAAAAGTATGAGCAACATTATCAATTGCTTCTGCCTTTAAAATATTATTAGTAAGTTCAACTTTTGCATTTCTATCTGTAATATTTGAATATTGATTATAAATTTCATAATAATTTTCAAAAGAATATACCTCTTTACCATCAATATATAATTTACCATTTTTAATATTATGAATTAATAATTCTACTAAATTTCTCATATCTTTTAATACACCATTATCATATTTTTGAATTCTTTTTTGAACTAATGGAACTATATCTTTATTTACAAAGTCTTCTAATTTAATATCAAAATCAAATTTTTGAGAATATTTTGTTATAAATAATGATGATATTTGATTTAATGATTTTGGATTTTTTAATCTTGTTATTATATTTCTATTAATTAATTCATAACATATTTCTATAATTGTACTATCATCAAAATCTTCAAAATTTATTCTTGCTATTGATAAATCTAATTTACCATTAATAAAAGGGATTTCTCCATTTAAAAATATTTTTTTTGATATCATTTTATCAAAAGCAACAAAAAATATATCTTCAATAAATTCATTTTGCATTGAAATATTAGGAAAATTTGAATGATTATTATAAGAATTTACTTTATTAGTTAAATCTTTAAAAGCAAAATTTAAATATGAATTTAAATTATTTACAATATTAGTTGTAATATTTTGAATAGAAATTCCTGTTTCATATAAATATAAACAAAAAATATAATCAATAAGAACTTCTTTAGTAAAAGAATATTTATCTAAAGTTGTATATACTTTATTTCCTGAGATGTCATTTATATTTTTATTTATTTGTGTTTGTTCATTTTGAGTATTTGATATTTCCATTGAATTAGTTATTAAAGCACTTTTATCTTTTATTCTTTCATATTTCTCTAATTTTTGTTCAGTCTCTTTTGATTTTTTTAATAAATTATCATATAATATATTTAAATTTTTTAACATTTCTGATTTTTTTTCTATTTCTTTTAATTGATTTTTATTTTCTTGTGTTATTTTATCAATTGAATTATTTTGTTCTTCAATTTTTTCATTTTTACTTTTTATTTCATTTTCATAATTATCTACTTTTTCTTTATGTATTTTTTCTAAATTATTTTTTGTCAACTCTTCTATTTCATTTTTTTCTTTTTTTAATTTTTCAATTTCAGATGTATAATTTACTTTATCTTCATTGATTTGATTTTCATATTTATCTTTTAATTGTGTAATTTCATTATTATAATTTTGAATAAGTGATTCATTTTCTTTTTTAATTCTTTCATTTTCAACTTTCATTTTATCATAACCTTCAATTTTAGGTAATTCTTCTTGATATTTAATTTTAATTAACATTAAATCATCATTTTCTTTTTTAGCTTCTTCTAAATTTTTTTTTGTAGTCTCTAAAATAGATTTTAATTCTGAATTTACTTTTTTAAAATGATTATTTTCTTCTATATATTTATTTAATGTATCATTTTTTTCTTTTAAATCTTCTTCTAATTTATCAATTTTTTTAAAAGATTCAATTAAATTTTGATCCCATAAAGACCATTTTTTAAAATTTTCAATTTCTTTATTTTGAATTTTATATTTTTCTTCCCATTGAATATTATCATTATATAATATTTTAATTTCTTTATCCTTTTCTTTAATACTATTACTAAGTTCTTCAATAGAATTATTTTTTTGAAATATTAAAGAATTTAATTTTATAATTTCCATTTCATTTGTATTTATTGTTTTTTCTTTTTCAGCAATTAAATTATTTTTTAATGAAATATCATTTTTAAATTGTTTAATTTTTGAATTTAATTCTTCAATTTTTGCCATATTATTAATTTGTTGTTTATTTAATTCAATCATTTCATTATCTTTATCATCAATTTCAATTTTTAAATTTGATACTTGTTCAACAAACATATCAATTCCTTTTACTTTTTCTATTAATTCATTTTTTTCTTTTTTTTCTTTATTTAAAGAATCTCCTAAAGTTTTTATTTTTTGTTGTAAATTATTTATTACTTCTGTTGTAAGTTTATCTATCATATTTTCTAAATTTTGTTTTTCTGTGTATAAATGAATTAATTTATTTTCATATAATTTTTTTATTGAATCAATTGATTCTTCTATTTTTTTTTCATTAGGATTTGTTAAAGCATTTTTTTTTATTTTATCAATAACACCAAAAAAAATATCTTTATCTGATGGATAAAGAGAAAAATAATTATCATAACTAATTTTATTATTTTCTTTATTTTCCTCTTTATTTTTTTCCCAATTTGTTAATTTCATTTCTAATTCATTTGGATTAAACATTGATAATTTTTTTTTATAATAATTTAATTGTTTTTCATAATTAGTAAACATTTCATTTGCTTGTTTTATAAATGATGAAAATTTATCTTTTTCTGGAGTATTAATTGACGCTTTTTCAAATTCTAATTTTATATTTTTCATTTCTGTATTTATTTTATTTATTTCTTGTTGAGTTGGAAATGGTGATATATTATTTGAATTTACCTTATTTCCTTCTAAATTTTTTTCTTCTGGTTTTTTATTAATTATTGAATTTAATCTTTCTTTGATTAAATTTGGATTTGAATTATCCATTTTTAAAAAAAAAATATATTAAAAATAAAAATAAATAAATTAATGAAAAATATATATAAAATTTTTAATATGTAAATAAGCACATATATAAATAAATAACATCAAAAAATACTTTATTCTAAAAAAACTATAATAAACAATGAAAAAATAATTAAATAATAAATATAAACATTTATCAACATTTATAATTAAAAAGGAGTATTAGAACCAAAAAGACATTTTTTAACAAGTTCTTTTTGCATTAATTGTTTCATATCTAAATTAATTTCATCAAATTTTTGACTTTCTTTAAAAATATTAATTTGTTCTTCAATCATTTTTTTTTTAATAAAATTTAAATCAACTAATCTTTGTCTAATATATAAAATAATAGATAAAATTTTTTGTTGTTTTTTATCACCTTCAAATATTTTTAATAAAGAATTAGGATCATTTAAACTTTTTCTTCCAAATAAACAATCTCTCAAATTTTCAATAAATTCTTCATCTTTATCAATTTCATTTTTATCACCAAACATTCTCATTGTTTCTTCATTTCTAGTATATAAACTCCTAAATTTTTTATTTATTTCATTTTTAATTTTCATTTTCTGTTTTTCATATCTTGTTAAAACTTTTTTATGATTTTGAAAAATATCATAAATTTCATCATGTTCTTTATTTTTCTTGGAATATTTATTAATATTAAATTCTTCAACAATAGAAATTCTTCTTATATTTTCTTTAAATTTTAATTCATTTTGTTTCTTTTTTAAAACTTTTAAAATGATTTTGAATTGAATTTCTTCTAATGAAATAGTAGCAATTTTCAATAAATAATCTGCTTGTTCATGAGTTAAAAATTTTGGAAAATGATGATATTCTAAATTAGTTTGTAATTCTAATAAATTTCTAACTACCCAAATCATTCCTTCTCCTCTTGAGTCATATCCATTTTTTAATATTTCCATATAATATTGTCTATGTTCTTTTATTAATTCATCATTTATTTGTTTATAATAATTCATTTCTTGTTCTATTCTTTTTATATCATTTATACATATTTCTCTTTCTGTATCTATTGTTTTCATATTTTCTATATATTGTTCTTTTGTTGATTTTATATTATTTTTTAATTCTTCATTTTTTTGTGATGCTTTCATACTTTTTAAAAAATTGTTTATTTTTGTTCCTTTTCCATATATTTCTTTTTTTTTCTTTTTATTATTATTATTATGTTCTCTTTCATAATCTTCTTGAAATTTTTCTAATATTGATTTTCTTCTATTAAATAATTTATTAAAGTCTTTTATTAATTGAGTTTTATGATTATATATATTATTTAATTTTTCTGTTGTTTCCTTTTTTTCTATTTTCTTATCATAAATTTCATTATTTACTGAAATTAATTCATCATGTAATTGATTTTCATATTTCATTTTATCTTTTATAACTTTATTATAATATTCATTGTTTAAATCTCTAGCATTCATTGCATTTAATGTTTTACTATCAACCCCAATATTTTGTTCAATTTCTTTTTGACTTTTTGAATTAAATAAAGAAAAATTAAATCTTGTTTTAGTTTTTGATATATTATTACTTAAAATACTTCCTTGATCTTTATTTCTTTTATTAAAAAATTCTTCTAAAATTTTATTTGTTTTTGCACCTTTTTCCATTATTTTATTAAAATTTGATTTTGATTTTAATAAATTATTGAATTGCTCTAATTTTTTTAGTTCCTTTTTTAAATTTACTTTTCTATATAAATTAGATAATTTTGAATATAAAATATCTGGATCTTCTTTAGTTTGTGATAAATGTTCTTTATCCCAAATTTCTAATTTTTTCATTAATAATGAATAATCATCTTTTTTATTTTTATTATTATTAATTGCTTTTAAATTTACTTTACTTTTTGATTTTTTCTTAAAAAAATAACTAAAAAATAATTCATTCGTTGTAGATTTATTTCTAAAATTTTCTAATGTTAATTCAGGAATATCAATATCTTCTTTCTTAGGTGACATTAAATCCCTATGTGATCTAGTATAAACAGTAGACAAATCAGTAATATTATTATTATCAATTTTTAATTTCAAAGATTCAATATTCACAGAAGGTAATTCCATATTTAATTAATAATACATAAAAATTAAAAATTTTAATAAATAAAATAGAAATTTTTAAAATTTAAAAAGAAAAATCACAAAACTAATTATTGGACACCACAAACATCATTATTCGATTTAGTATATCCTTTAATATAGCAATCAATACAGCAATCATAATCACAAATAGAACAATACATAGAAAGAGTTTTATTCCTACCTCTACAAAGATCACAAACCCAATTATTTCTCTTAGTCAAATACAATTGATGTTGATGTCTATTTTTTTGAGGTGCATAAAGTAATTTACTACAGCAATATTGGCAAATATCCATATCACATAATCTACAAGCATAACACATTGAACCATCACCTCTTCTTTTACACATATCACAAATATAATTAGAATTAAAAAGTTGAGATACAACTGGATGTACATGAGGTATTGTTTGATTCATATAACTTCCTGTAAATTGTTGATTTACTGTTATATTATATGATGGTGGCATAGATGATGCATTCTGATATTGATTTGCCATGGAAACTGCACTTTTAAATACTTGAGGCATTGAACTTGATTGCTGATATTGATTTGTCATAGGTTGTTGATATTGACCAGTCATAGGTTGTTGATATTGACTAGTCATAGGTTGTTGATATTGACCAGTCATAGGTTGTTGATATTGATTTGTCATAGGTTGTTGATATTGATTTGTCATAGGTTGTTGATATTGACCAGTCATAGGTTGTTGATATTGACCAGTCATAGGTTGTTGATATTGATTTTGCATTGGTTGTCCTGGCAATTGAGTTTGTTGATATTGTCCTTGCATTTGAGGTTGTTGCTGATTTTGATTTGTTATAGGTGTTTGTTGATATTGACCTTGCATTTGTGGTGGTTGTTGATATTGTCCTGACATTTGAGGTTGTTGATATTGACCTTGCATTGGTTGTCCTGACATTTGAGGTTGTTGATATTGACCTTGCATTGGTTGACCTGACATTGGAGGTTGTTGATATTGACCTTGCATTTGGGGTTGTTGCTGATTTTGATTTGTTATAGGTGTTTGTTGATA
>Ga0256407_10009476_pt1 | contig 13940 bp, 12 predicted proteins | sample RumenRJG_04DNA_FD_193489 | JGI IMG/M metagenome (GOLD analysis project Ga0256407, IMG submission 193489) | Bovine rumen microbial communities from Lethbridge, Alberta, Canada - RJG_04 | ecosystem: Host-associated > Mammals > Digestive system > Stomach > Rumen | place: Canada: Alberta... | reverse complement strand
TAGTTCGAAAGTGGACTCACACATATCAATATGATGAAACTGGTAATATTTGGATTTGGTCATATGATGATGACACTGAAGCTTGGATCCAAGAAGTACAAGTAACTGGTGTACCGATCATCTATAATATGTATGATATCAATAATCGTAAGGTACGTTCATTTGATGATTCAATGTTGTATAACATGACAAAATGTCAAAATATCATCGATTCAGCATACATAATTGACCAATATCAAAATCGAAATATTTATCAATTCAATATGCCATATGAACAAGGATTCGATCCTACTATTGATATCATTCATGATCTTGATGCTTATAATGTTCAAGGTGGTATCTATACTATTTTAGAAGATACTGAGGATCTGAATAATGGTATTATATGTCAATTTACAATTGATCCAACTTATACACGTGGAAGTCATGAATATGAAGTAAATACATATGTAATTCCACGATATCATGAATTGAACTTATCAAAGTATCATAATTACTCAAATAAGTTAATGATCATAAATAATAATTCAATTCAACCGGAATTATGTTTATTCTTCCCTTCGAGAAATTATCATCGTTGGAATTCTAAAGTCGGATATATTACAGATAATCAATATAATATCACATACGATGGTGGTGATATTACATATGCTGACATGTTGTATGCTGATGAAGATTTGAATGTTGATTGGATCAAACCTGATAAGACGGCAGCATCGATGATATACCATTATAATGAATACAAAGTTCCATCATCATTCAAGAATGAAGAAACACGATTGAAAGTATCAAATCGTCAATACTTGATCAATTTCTGTGTGGATCGTTTCCATATGGATTTGGAATATGCAAACACATTAACACGCGATCAATTATATACATATGCAATTACACATATGCATATGCAAAATGGTTTGGTTTATAAACGTGATGGAATAAATAAAGATCATACTATAAATGATAAGGTATTATCAAACCCAGTTAATTCAAAACCAAAGGGTGTGGGATTACAACCTTCTGGTGATTTCTTGAATATTACGAAAAATGATATGGATATCAATGTTGACATTGATTATACTGATGGATTCGCTCCGCCATTATACATCTTTGAAATGGATGATCCTGATGATCGTATGGCAGGTATTCATTCTGATTATCGTATATATGATGAAATGGATAATGACATAACTGAACTTTCAATAATCATCAAAACTGTTGAAGTTGAAGAAGATGTATTTGCAAAGTATAAATATATTTTCCGTAATAATAAATGGATTAAATTAATAAAGTAAGGAGAAATATCATGAATACACCAGATAAAATAATTTATTTTACCGGTCCTCGTGTATTAAAGTTCCTTATGAATCAGGAACGTTCACATTGGTTATTAAAGACCGATAAAAATAAACAGAGTCAAGATGATGTAACAGGTGATATTTTCAAAGGTCAAGTAGACAACCGAGGTTCTTCGGTTGTCGCAAAGACCGAAAAGTCACAATACAAGAGTTCAACAATTGAATTGATTTCATTTGTTCCGGATGATATAAATAAAATAGTATCACCTGCATATTCTGCATTCACATATTCTGCAGAAGTAAATGGTTTGATGTTTGGTAGAATCGTATCAATCGAATATCCATACCAGGGTGTGTATAAGAATTATAGAATCTACTTCAGTGGAGCTGAAGAAGTTATCATCCCATTTGGTGCGGGTGATAATACTTCAGATGTTTATCCAACAAAATGGATTCGTACTACAACTCCTCCAAAGATTCAGATGTTATCTGATGAAACTGCAACATGGACAATTGAACAGAGTATCACATTGCCTGCAGATGTTCATAATGCAGTTTGGTATTATCCATTAGATAGTAATATGCATGCTTTAGAGATTCATCGTTTGGCATCATCAACATATGCGTCCGATCCAGTTAATGATAATGAATTAATCGGTTATCCATTATTCTGGTTTACTTGTGATGCTTCAGAGATCGGTCCACATACAACAATCTCAAACAATACTTCTACAGGTGGTTCACAATTATCTTATCTTGGTAATGAAGGTAATAAGAATTCATATGAATCACATTTGTATGTTGGTGTAGATGGTAACATGGATGCCACTCCGGATGATTCATCAACAACCGGATGGGTATTATCAGTTCACTCAACTCAATTATCACCATTCGATGGTACTGATGCTGACTATACACGTGCAATTGATAAATCTACAATTGAATTTGTCAATACCACAACATCAGAAACACAACGTATTGTATTTGATAATCCCGATGTAATTACTGGAGTATTAATGAATAATACATTACCATGGACATATGTATCTTCAACACAGTATACTATTGCATTATCTGATTTCGATGCAAACTGTGCTGCTTTATCTCAGAATGCATTGATTCCTGCATTGGATATCTTCTTTGATACACATATCCCATTTGGCATTTTGAATAATTCCGATTTGGGTTATGCTGGTATTGAAATGACTTCATCACAAGAAACTGATCAAGCTAGATATCCATATCAATTAAATGAATGGGATGGTATTCCAGAATGGATGAATGGATTAAACACAGATCGTTTAACTCCGCAACATACTGCGCTGTATGCGATCCATAATACTCCATTCTATAATTCATCAGATCCACAATCTCGTCAAGTTGCGGCATTGTTATTAGATCCAGGTAAACAAGTTGAAGATTCTACATATCATGAACTTGAAGAAGACGAGAAGGGTCGAATATATGTATTATCAAATGACCCAATCGAATACGAAAACAATGCAACTGCCGAACATCCAAAACCGGAAAGAACAGTTGCTCGTATTTGTGATATCCCAACATCTATTGCACAGTTTATCAATGTTAGTGGATTAGCTCCAGTATCTGTAGTAGATGAAGATTATGTCAGAACAGAAATCCCATTCTATGAACAAGATGCTGAAAGATTATACAATACATTGGGACCGCGAGTTGTTGTACCAACAATGGTTAACTCTAATCATATCCCGATCAATGTTGCATCATCTGCATCACAGGATAATCCATACATATTCAATAGCTTCGAACTGTTGTGCAAAGTAAACTTATTGATGCCAGAGAATGATACTCGCACATATGTAAACTTAGCACCAGTTGTAGATCCTTCTACATTAACCGCATACATTGCAACGGGTGGTACCGGATATGCGGTCGGAGATCATGGTGTTGTATTCATCGGTGGTGCAGCAATGGAATATGACGTTGTAGCAGCAACTCCGATTGAAAGCAATTCTGGCGGTACAGTTACTGAAGTAAATGTTTATCCACATGATGAACGAGATATCTCATTAAGTAACTTCAAGATGAGAGCACAAGAAACTGGATATACTGCAACATTCGGAACATCCAAATCGAATGGTGATGGTGAAGGATTGCAGATATACTTCTACATCGAGAATTATGATAGTATTAAAACTAGACAAGATAAGATTCGTCAAAACTTAATTGCTTTCGTTAAGGAAGATAATGGATTATACTTATATACATACTATCTGAATCCGAATACTGCATATGGTGAGTATTATGGCGAAGATGAAGAGAGTGAAGACTGGAGTAAAGGTTGGGAGAAAGCTCATACCATTACACAGTATGAAGTCTCTGACACTGCAAAATACAAGTATGATTCAAATAATAAGATCATTGGTACAACTTCAGGTACTTCAAGTAAGGATGCTTACTTGAATACGACATTACCATCATTCCGTCCAGTTGCATGTAATCGTGAAAATGATGATATCGAAAAAGAAATTCCATTGAAGACAATCTCAACATCATCAATGATTAATATCATCGATACCGATTGTACTCCGATAACTGAAACATTGGATGTGGATCAGATTCACGTTGACATTACAGGTTTTAGAGTTACACGTGCAAAGAAGATGAATGCAATATCAAAAACCACCGAAGGTGTATTATCAGCATTAAAGAAAGCATATGATGGTGTATATGATTCATACTTAGTATGGAGATGGACAGAACCTGCATCTGTAACATCTTTAGAATTTGAATATGCATTCATTTACAATACATTCTCAAATATCTTAAATGATGATGTAAACACATATATTCCAATGAATGATTTGAAATACAATTCATATGTAAATACAAATCCGAATACCACAGTTCTTTGGGATATTAAGGGTGTAGGACCAATGATGTGGATATACTCTCCAACTTACATGAAAAAAGAAAAGTATCATGTGGATTTATCTACTCGCGATGTATTCATGACATTCTCACATGAAACTGGAATGAGTATGATGGAGTGGAGTGATTTCGTCGTTGAAACAGATAATGGTCCAGTTCCAGTAGTATCAGCTTCAGGAACATTGAACTGGTATCTGATGTCAAATCGTTTAGGAGATAATCCAAGTTACGAACCATCAGGAACAGATCCAATATATCAATCACCAGAATATGGTTTCATTGGTAGTTCACAAACATCAGATGGAAGTATCATTAATGCAAACATTACCGATTTCTCATCTCCAAAGGGTAACTGGAGATTAGTATTCCCAAGAATCCATTCATATACATTGAAGACCGTTCAGAGTGGAACTGTACACAAGGAAGTTCAACTCAGGATGTTACAAGCAATCAAGGGTAAGAACTTGAATAAAACATCAATCGATACTGTAAAGGATTCCGAAGGAAATATCATAAATGGTAAATGTGTAATCTTTAATGAAACACAGTCAGGTACTCAAATGATTATGTACAATCCAGAAACTAGCAAGTGGGAATCAATATAAAAAAGATAATCAGGGGGCATTTGCCCCCTGATTATTTAATTTTACGAATTTTCTTTGCATCGATTTGATCCATTGGAACTCCATAATCATGACCGATTACATTTCCATATAAAGATACCGATTTAAATAAAGCACACATTTCTTTATCGATCCAAACATTATCAACATCTGAATCTTTATAAATACGAATATTGACAGAATCACCGAATATACCACGGGTTATTGCATTTTTTATACCGACTTCATAGTTCTTACCTAATGAAGCAATATACACATAATTTCCACATGGATCATTTAATCTGTTATAATAGTATAATCCGATTACATCGATAATACCTTCTGCAATACAGATATTAATATCCGTTTCAATATCAAATTGACTTTTGATTGAATAAGTTCCAACACCTCGTACACGATTACTCTTAAACTTAATCCATCTCTTTTCATCATCTACTAAGCTTCTACCATGAATATTACCATTATCCAACTTAAACCAGATAGATGTTTCAAACCATCTATCATCATAATTTTCTCCGAGATATTCTCTTGCATACATTCCCGGTTCAGTAATCAATTGGAACTTCATCAAGTCATCGAGATCGGGTTCAATCCCCACTCTCCATTTGATATAATCTTTGAATAATTTAATCTTCCTGACATTATTCACATTGAACATTACTACTTTACTACTATCTGAAATTGCATTTGCAATATCAATCTTTCTCAACATCTTAGTCTTTGGAATCTTCATATTTTCGAGTCCGAAGTATTCTAAAAACTCTTTATTGATAATACCAGATCTATTACATCTAAAGCAATTGTATAGTAATGGAGTATCATTACTTAAATCAAACATTACATAACAATGTTTTCTTTTACCACAGAATGGACATGTACATACATATTCTTTTCCACTCTGTTTCTTAAAGTATCCTGTATTTAGTAATGCTACTTTGAATTCATATAACTCATTTTCCATATCAATAATCCTCTATTTCCTTTATATTACTTTTTCTTTACATTTCTCTATTTTCCTACAATTAAAGAATATACATACAGAAAAAGAAAAATAATTTTAGAATATAAAAGAAAATGTTTCGCGAAGTAATATTTATCTATCTCTTTTATCTATTTGGATTGTATCTATCTTTATCATTTATACTTATATTCTTACTTTTATTCATTATTTCTTCATTTATTTTCTCTATATATTATTACTTTTTCTTTTTGTTTTAAGTATCAAAGATATAATATACATATGAAAAATAAAATATTTTATGAAAATTCTCTTTTTTATTATATTCTTATAACTGTCTCCGACAGTTTAAAGATATACATTTCTAAAAATAAAATTATTCAAAGTAAATATCTTCTTCATTATCTTCTTCTTCATTAGTTTTCCATTCATTCATTTCAATACTAACTACTGATTTGATATAATTATTTACAATTTCTTCATACTTATTATACAACAGATCAATCCATCTATTCATTTCTTCATAAATCTTATTTAATAATGAATCATCTGACATCTCATCAAAATAAGATTCTTCTAATACTACATATTCAGTATTGAATTTAGTACTTGGATCTGTTACAATGAAATGATTCATAATATTGAAATTGTATAATAACTTTGTAGGGAATGAATCATTTATTTCTGTTATACTGAATTTAGTAGCAAATCCTACTTTGAATGCATTCTTAGATACTTTCATTTGAATATCACTCATATCCAATAATGCATATTCTTTATTAGCTACTTTTACATATAACGGAATTACAAAGTTATTAGGATCACGAGATTCTACTAATGTTTTGATGAATTCTTCATCTGACATATTATGATGATATTTCATAAATAAAACTCCCTTTCAAGAATGAATTGTATATATTAAATCGTTTAAGAATTTTTTAGTTTGTATATATACATTTTTTAATTGTAGGAAAATAAGGAAGTGATTAATAAATGATATTTAACTATACAAAACAAGAATTCAGTAAACAAGTAACGGAGGAGGAATTAGATAAGTTAGCAAAAGCATTAAAGGAATTTATAGAAGAATACTACCATTATATTTACATTCCAGAGAATGAGATAGAAGCATTTAATAGTATTCGACATATACAATTCCTACTAGAAACAAAGCAGTACGATCAATTATTTGATAATCCAAATGAGCTTATACAAACCTACGACGAAATGAATCGGTATACTTAATGGGTCGGGAATTCCCGACCCATTGTTAATAATTGTAGAAAGGAGGATACAATCATGACAGATGAACAAATCATTGGTTGTCTTAACGATTTTTTTGCAAAGTTTGAGCAAAATCGCAAACTCCAGGATATGGCATTGGCAAACGGAATTGATATCAAGAATGCAGTTCGTTTAACTGATGAACAGAAGGAGGCATTAGCAGTTGCGTATGTTGCATTGTTACTTGCAAAACGTGAACGAGATTCCCGATATCCGATTCTTGTTAAGGCAGGTTTGGAACACCGCTCTCTTAAAGCCGAAATTATTAATGATTGGAAGGATCAAGCTATACAGCTTATCAACAAGGGTAAACTCCATGTTGATGAAAATATACAGCTTGTATAAAGCACTAAAAATATAGTGTTATAACTCATTTGTAAATTTACAATATATTTGAACCGATATACCGGGGGGCTAGTATATTGACGATAATATCATTGTAAAAATTTTTTGAAAGGAAATTTATAGCTATGAAGACTTCCGATCTTATGCTTGATATGGCCACTGGTAATGCTTCAATAGAAGATGTTCATATCCAGGAAGCTTGTCAAAAGATAAATGTAAGTTCCGGTATCTTTGAAGCAGCTTGTAATATTTCCGAACTTGAAGATGAAGAAGTACAGTACGTTCAGGAAGCTGCTGCCGTAGCTGGATTGCCTACTTCAAAGAAAGAAGCAATTGGTGCTGCGAATTCAGCAGTTAAGGAAGAATTATCAGCATACTATGATCTTATGGTTTCTACAGCAAAGAAGCTTAAGACCATATTGGATAAGGACCTGAAAGCACTGGCGGCTGTCGGCAAAAGATATGGTGTTTCACTTGACATGTCGAACTTTGTCAGCGGCTTTGTTCAGCCTCTCTGCAAAGAAATGTTCAGCGAGGCCAGAAAATTTGATTTATCTTCTAAAAGGTTCATAAAGGGAAAGTACGCTGCTGACTTGGCAGAAGACTATGGCAAGGGCATCGCAAATTCAATGTATGCTTTTGATTTGTCGATTGATACCGTGTTCGGTGATGAAACCATCGGACTTCTCATCAGAAGAGTTAATCTTACTAAGAAGAATTCAGTCAAGGACATGAGAGACGTTGCAGCTTTGTTATCAGCTGGCGGCAAGCTTCTTAAGTCTATTGACAAAGTTACTGCAGACAATCATTATGTAGAACGAGTAACACAAAAAGATGTAACTTCTTTATGTTATTCAATTTATTCTGTATATAAGATTGCAGATGCAGTTATAAAAGAAGCTAGCGATACAAGATCAAAGAAGCTTGCTATGCACAAACTCGATGAGTTATGTAAAGAAGCTTCTGCAGATAATAAGAGAATCGCAAGATCATGCGATGCTATCAATGATGGTATAAAGGTATGGTCAGAAAACCTTACCAGTGTTGAAAAGAACATTGAAAAGGCTTATACAGATTCATGTTATCTCCTTCTTGAAGTTAGCAAAAAATCTAAATAAGGAAAGGATGATATAAATGGCAAGTATGACAGATTACGTAGAGCAACAGCTCATGCAGGAATCTGCGCAGGTAGAAGCAGAAAAGTCTGAAGAAGAACTTTCCGCTGCTATTCTCGAATCATATCTTTCAATGTCTGCTGCATTTGCAACTATTGAAAATGCATTTGAATGTGCTAGTATCTGTGCATTCTGTGAATCTGCAGAGATCGATAAGCCAACAGAAGCAGCTGTAATAGTTGAATCATTCTGGGATTCTGTAAAGAACACATTTGAAACAATCATTGATTGGTTCAAGTCAGTTATTCAGGGATTCATCGGTCTCTTTACAGCATCTAAGTTACAGAAGCTTATCGCTAAGCTTAAGACACTTAGTGCATCTACTACAAAATCAATCGGTTATGATTCAAATGTTGCCGCAATGTTATTTGCTACTAAGCTTATATTTGTTGAACTTGAAAACTTCAAGGGAGTATGCATCGATACCGTTCCAGAACAGAGCGCTGTTGATGATCTTGTTGAAGAAGTTGAAAAGATTGTTGCTATCAAGAAATGGGATAAAGCTGGCGTCGAAAAGTTCAAAAATACATCATTAGGTAAAGAAATCGACGTGATTGCTGATATCGAAGCTGGTAATGATATTCCAATCGAAGCAGTTATCAAGGCTCTTGATGAAATCAACCGTATGAATATGCCTAAGAGAGGTACTGCACTTCTTAAATCACTTAAGTTTGATGAAAAGAAGTATACAGAAGAAGGCGATGATGGCAAGGAAAAGGTTAACAGAGAACTTGTTAATTCTATCAAGAAGCTTTCAAGACTCTTAGCAAAGGGATATGATAAGATTACAGCTGGTCTTATTAAACTCACAGAGATCGCATTCCATAATGAAAAGGTTGATGAAAAGACTGATTCTTATAAGGATGCTCTCAAAGAAGCTAAGGAAGCTCATAAGGACAAGGTAGCTTATAATAAAGATGAAGACGCTGCAAATCGTCCTAAATTAGAATCGGCTGTTGAAGAGCCTAAGTCTGAAGAAGAGACAGTTCAAGAATCTACAGAAACTGAAACAGTTGCAGAAAATGAAACAGTTACAGAATCTGCAAAGGTTGATTCAAATGATGCTTACTTCGACTAATCTCAAAAAGAAAGGAAGTAATATATAATGAAAACAATGACAGAATTCATTATGGAGCAAGAAGCTCCACAGGTAGTTGAAGAATCCTTCAACGATGCTGATCTTGTTTCTCGATTCATGGCACTTCAGGCTGCTTCAGCTAATTTGTCATGTGTTATGGAATTTGCTACAATCGCAGAATTCTGTAATGAAAATGAAATCAATATGCCTGAATCACTCGTTCAGGAAGGTTTCCGTGATGTAATGGATAAGGTATTCGACGCTATCGGTAACTTCTTCCAGAAGATCGCTGACTGGTTCAAGAGCCTCATCAAGGGTGCTTCATCAGCATTTGCAAAGTCAAAGGTTAATGAACTCATTGCAAAGCTTAAGCATGCTAAATTTGCAGATGACAAACTTCCTGCTGAAATTGGTAAAAATCTTAAGTATATCAATGCAACATATCAGATTGTTTGGAATTTCTTTGTAACATTTAAGGAAGTCTTAACAAAATATGAAGACGCTCTGACTGATAAACAACCTGATCCAACAAAATCAGCATATGGCGTATTAATGACATATATTGATGATTATACGTCTGACTTAGAAGTATTTAAGAAAGAAGGTCAGTGGTATAATCCTGGAGATGGATCAGTTAATTTTGAAAAGTTCAGTAATATTACTGCTGGAGCGGGTATCAAAAGCACTGATAATCTCAGTGATGAGATAGAAATTAAGGATGCTATAGCAATTCTTGAAAATATTAACAAATACAATATTCCTACAAAGGCAAATGATCTTTATAATAAGATCGTTACTGAAGAAAAGAAGTTTGCTGATGTAATTAAGGGAACTGCACCAGATCCAAAGGATCCTTCTAAAACAGCTGAAACAGTTTCTTATTCTAAAGAACAGAAGGCTTTAACTGATGCTAAGAATAAGATTCAGAAGTGTTCAAATGCATTAGCTAATGCATATGATAAGGTAACTTCTAAGCTCATCGAGCTTTATGGTAAGAACCTCAAGGGTGTTGAAGCTCCTGCAAATGATAAGGACAGCAAGAAAGCTTATAACGATACTGTTGAAGCTAAGAAGAAGCAGGCAGGATCTGGCGATCTTACTGAAGCAAAGAGAATTTAAGTATATACTTTAAATAATTCATATGGTATTATCTTATAGAAAAGATGAATACAAAATGCCAATCACTTCAAGCTGCATAATTCACACTGATAAAGAAGATGTACATGACGGTGAGCTGATTTCAATATCAGCATCCGTCTTCTCTTCCGTGGATTTTACTTCCGGTGCACTTAAGACATCGGAAACTCTTGAAGTTCCTATACGTCTTTATGACGGCAATCCGGTAACAGTATTCAATGGACAATCTGCCATTTTGAACTGTTTCGACAATGACATATTCAATATGTATGTCACATTATAAATTCAAATAAGGAGATGTGGAGAATGGATTCTGAACAGAAAACTACGATTTCCTCATTGATCGCTTTAAATGCTTCGGATTTATTCACTCTCAACAACATATCCTCTTCTGTTGTTCTCAGTGTTGATGATGAAGATAATATGATGAGTAAATGGAATGCTGTAATAAGCATGTTACCATTGGAATACTTTCGTATTATTGAATCATACCCTGACATGATTCTGACTGAAAAGTTTGATCATAAATATGACTGTAACCCAAAGTTATGTGCATATGAAAGATATGGTATGACTAACATGTGGAGGCCATTAATGATTCTTAATCGTTGTCCTTCTATTACACGTTTCTCATTCCAATTCATCAGGTACTATAATATTGAGAGATTGACAGAAGTCTTGTCAGTTCTAATGGCGAGGGTGAATAATAATGAATGAGTATAATGAATACAGCAATATTCATTTCAACAAACAAAACATCAATAACTTCAATGAGGGAGTAACCGATACTAATATACGCGATAGGGCATATCAATACCAATACAATTCTCTGTCTAAAAAGTATAAACCTCATGGTTACTCATTATCACTCGCATGCCAAAGTGGTACTGATATTTTGCATACGGTTGGTAATGTAACTGCAATTGCATTGCAATTCATTGTTGACCAATTTCCAGATCATACCTTTGCAACGGCAATGCCATCAACACAGATTGCTCATCGTCAATTACGACATACACCAAAACAAATCAGAACACAACCATATCCAATTTGCGTGGTAAACCCACGTATATCTTTATCGGGTTTAGATAATAGACTGGCTGCTGGATCATTTGCAACGTCACTCTGGAGTACCACGTCGAATCGTTTTCAGAATCGCTCTGAAATGGAAGTTCTGTTCTTCGATGATCAGAAGAAAATTGAATGGCGTGGTAAGATAAACAGAGTCGTTATCAACTTTGATTTCGTACTATCATTCCAGAGCAATGCGGAACAATTAAAGTGGGCTTCTTATTTGATAAACCGACTTCCTACAGATGGAGGTTTCTTCGATATAGATACTGCATTGGAGTTGGCTATCCCTGATGGATTCTTACAGGAAACTGCTAAGTATGCTGGTATTCCTATGAAGGATGAATCTGGATCTATTGCAAAATTTGCTGATTACTTGAATATGAATGCGGTGTTACCTATTTCATACAGATTCTCATCTGGACGACATAAGGATGCATTCTATATGTATTATATGACTGCGTTACTCTGTTCTATTCATGATTTAACATATAACACGGTATCTCATGATGGAAGAGTAGAAACGGATTGTCCTATAACATTCACCATGCGATGTGAATTTAACACCATCGGACTTTACGATTTATCTGTTCCAAACCCAGGAGAATACAGAATCATCACACCACCGTCTAATGCAATCGCTATACCAATCTTCTCGGATATTGTGAACGATGCAGACTTCCCATTACAATATGGATGGAAGATATTAGCACGGCCTTTCTGTAAACTCGATTGGGGTGAAACAGAAATTGATATAAGTAGCATCTTCGGTTATGGTTTAACACACATGATAGATTATCATTTGGAGAATCATCTACCAATTGAAAACTTCTTGGTTGTTAAACTCAGACAGAACAGATGTTTAATAGATGAAGGATACTATGTTGATTGGAAAACCAAGAAACTAATATTCACATCTGTATCATATACACATACATACAGAATGTTAGTTGCTGTAAATAATCTTTACGTAAATAACATGCTGACAGAAATGTATGGCAAACAAGACAATGACTTTTAATAGAAAGGATGTTTCATAATGAAAGATATGAATTTCTTCGGTTCAGCTGAACCTATCCAGGAATCTTACAATGCAGGCAGCTCAAGCTACCGTGATCTCTTCGATGGCAAGTTCAACGCTTTCGATCCAGCTAACGTTGTAACTGGCAACAACTCACTCAAGAGTGGTCAGTTCCTTATGGAAGTTGAACAGGGTCCTAACGCTATCGGTTACAAGAACAACGGCCCAGCAATGACACCAAAGCCAGGTAAGTTCTTCGATCAGTAATAACTAAACACCTTAATCCTAATGGCATAAAGTTATGATGGCATGGGGCCATGAGCCCCATGCTGTTATTAACTTTTGATTGGAGATGATAATATGACAATACAAGAAATGGAAAATGTATTTTCAAAATTGGAAGGCAAAGATCCTGAAGATTATGAAGATTTACATGACCATATAAATGATGAAGATGATATCTATAATGAATCATATCAGGAATCAGATGAAGGTACTACCAAAGGATATCGTTACACTGATGGACGTGATGGCGAAGGTATCTATGAAGCATTGAAAGCTGAGATGTATCAAAAGAATGGATTAACTCCTACGCCGTGGTTAGAGTTCTTAGATTCGGATGCATGTAAATGGTTACCAAAACCTCCAAAATATGATAAAGATAATGAATCTTGGTTTACTGAAGAAGGTAATGAAAAGTTTAAGGAATTGACATTGCCTATCGTAAAAGAATACATTAAGAATGTTAAGATGGAAACTAAAGATATTCCTAATGAAAGAATTGTATATTCTGATGAATATCAATTCATCACGGATAATTCAATTCCTATAACTGTACAAGAATCAACATTATCTACTAAAGAACGAAATAAACTGGATGATTCTGAATTTGGTATACCTGAATTAAGAAAGTATCCATTAACTGATAAAAAGCATGTTAGATCAGCTGTTAGCTATTTTCATAAAGCTCCTGCTAAGTATAAACCACAACTTGCAAAGAGAATACTGAGAGCTGCACATAAGTATGGTATGGATACTGAAAA
>Ga0256407_10009471_pt1 | contig 13943 bp, 7 predicted proteins | sample RumenRJG_04DNA_FD_193489 | JGI IMG/M metagenome (GOLD analysis project Ga0256407, IMG submission 193489) | Bovine rumen microbial communities from Lethbridge, Alberta, Canada - RJG_04 | ecosystem: Host-associated > Mammals > Digestive system > Stomach > Rumen | place: Canada: Alberta | collected... | reverse complement strand
CCCGGATTTGCAAACATCTGGATCGTGGTGAGCCACATGTCGCGGATGATTTCGCCCTTGTCGTTCACATAGAGATAGTGCTCACCGAACTTGAGCATCATGAGGTGCTGGATGAGGAAGCCGAGAATGAAGAGACCAGACCAGATCATGGTGAAAGTTGCGAAAGTCTTCTTGCCCTTGCGTGCATTGACTTCGTATTCAATTCCGCCACGAGCCTTCTTGTTTTCAATCTTCAACTTGATAGCAAGGAAGATGTGAATGGCGAAAGCAGCCACGAGTACCAGTTCGACGAGGTAAATCATCTTCACCGGGAAGTGGAGCGGGTTGAATCCGGTCAGGAATTCGGTATAAGCGTTGTAGGACGCCTGTGCCGCAGCCTGGTCGAAGTTCAAGAGCTGGAAGTTACCACACATGTGGCCAAAGATGAACAGAGCCAAGAAGGCGCCAGTGCATCCCATGATCTGCTTCTTACCAATGGACGAGGTAAGATACTTGATGATCCATTGCATTTGAGTCTACTCCTTAGAAGGATTGTTTTATTGTTAAAAATTAGAGGACGCAGCAGGCCTTGAGAGAAGGCATTTCGTAAGCGTAGCGTTCTTCCTTCTTGAACCAGAAGTCGAGTTCGCGTTCTGCAGATGTGGGGCTATCGGAGCTGTGAACGACGTTTTCGGTCATGGAAGGAGCAAAATCGTAGCGGAGGGTACCCGGTTCCGCCTTAGCCGGATTGGTAGCACCGTTTATGGCGCGGACCTTTGCAATTGCGTTTTCGCCACCGAGAGCAAGCATCACGGACGGACCCTTGGTCATGTAGGCTTCGAGTTCCGGGAAGAACGGCTTTTCGACGTGTTCAGCGTAGAAACCGCGAGCATCTTCGGAGGTCATCTGGTGCATCTTGACGGCGCAGACAGAGAGACCGGCACTGATGTAGCGATCAATAATACGACCAACCAAGCCAGACTTGACTGCGTTCGGCTTGATCATTGCAAATGTCATTTCCATAGTAGTACCTTTTAGTTAAAGATGTGAGAAATATAGATTTTAGTAGGAAGTAGGAAGTAGGAAGTAGGAAGTAAAAAGACAAAAAACTGTCTACTTCCTACCGTCTACTGTCTACTCAATTACTCTTCCGACTCGATTTTTTTCATCAAATCATCGGCGAGTTTGCCGTTGCTCTTGATGTTCTGGACAAGCCAATCGACAGATTCATTGAGTTCGCTCTTCGGATAGAGCTTCTTGAATTCTTCAAAGACCTTGAGCGCTTCATCATCCTTGTGCAGGTTTTCGTTCAAGATGAATCCGCGGCTGAACATAGCCTTCTCGGCATCCGGAGAATCCGGCCAAGTCTTGTAGAAGGCCCTGTATTCGCGCTGGGCTTCGTTGAAATTTTCCCTGTCGCTAAAGATATGAGCAAGTTCAAAAGTCGCCCTGCGGGCTACAGAATCAATGTCCACATAGCGGTCGCGGATTCCAGACCAGGCGAGATAAGCCTTTTCAATACTTTTGGCCTGCGCATAGAGGGAATCCGCAGATCTCACAGCAAGATCAACGGACCATTCCTGCGGCAAAAGTGTTATGTTATCTGCAAACAAATCCACCTTGGCCGTACCCCAGGACGTCACAACTTCCTTGTCCCAACGACCAGAACGGTATGTCAGATAAGCCGATTCGAACACCTGCTTCTTTGCCTCTTCGTAGGTTTTCGGCAAATAATCTTCTTCTGCATAGTAATAGGTTCTCTTCATGAGATTTTCAGGAATTACGAACCAGTCACTCAATTCCGCACGGGATTCTTCGTAGCCCATATTCGGGTGAGCCGGGTTCCCCATCCGAGAATACAAAGCCTTGAGGGAATCTTCGGGAACCGAGACTCGGGTAAGAACTTTATGTTTGTAAAGCTTAATAACGTAATCCACATCGCTCTGGCGTTTCATCGCACGGTATTCCCAAGAATGGTCAAGCCCCACTTCACGTGCTTCCGAAGCAAATGCAAGCTGAAGCGCAAGAGCATTAACAATCTGGTCATGAGATCTACGGGAACGGAGCATCGCCGAATTGTCATCATATACAGCAATAACATCCTTTTCACGAATGGCGGGTTCACCGTTTTTCGTTACAAGCACATAGTTCGAGTCGAGTTCGTAATTTGCAGTCGTAGCAAGATCCCGTTCAATAACCTTGCGAACGCGATCAAACGGTTTACGAACTGGCGGAACAAAGGATTCGCGATAAAAGACATGGTAACGCCCCGTCGATTCAGAACGAATGATCGGAGAAATAGAACCGTCTTCCAGAGAATTAAATTCCATAAACATTCTCGAAACAAAGCCAATCCCATACGGGAGCGAATGGCCGAGCAAGACCCTGCCGACATAGCCTTTCGCCTTCTTAGTTTCTTTGTTTTCGCTATACTTGGATGCGATTTTCTTGAACATGTTGAGATCGACTTTCTTGCCCTTGAAACGCTTTGCAAGAGATGCGGAATCCGCCGATTCAACGTGATAGACGACATAGCCCATCGGGGTATTGTAAAGTTCAGGATGACGGTTATAGTACTCTTCCGCCGATGGCATCTCAATCTTTGTTTCCTGGATATTGAACTTTTTCAAAAGAGCGGGACCTGTTTCGCGAACAATCCTTTGGCGATGGTCCGAGACAAAACGTTCCTTAATATCATCCGTAATTTCAACTTCAGCTGTAGAATCGGCCAGATTCCTGTGCAACATCGCAAAGGATTTCAGGGAATCCTTATGAGACTCGATATACATTGCATCGGCGATCTTATCACGGAGATTCATGTAGGCAAGGGAATCCGGGAACTGGTCACGATGCTTATCGTAATAGAAAGCCAGTTCATTATCGCTGTACATCAAGCGGTCCATCGAGAACAGGCGCTGATAAACAAACGTCAAAAGGTAGTTTTCCAGAGCCACATTGTGGCTAGCAAGCTTCTCCTTGAGTTCAGGACTCTTTTGAAGAGCGACCGTATAAAGAGCTTTGCGGCTAAAGAGAGAACCCGAAGCCTTTCTCATCTGTTCTGTATTCGGGACAATATTGCCCACACGCATCATGAAGGCATAGTCTTCCTTGTAGATGGGTTCTCCGTTCACCCTGGCCACAAGGGTATCCTTCTCACCAATGGAATTACATCCTGTAAATACAAGGGTACAGAAAGAGAAAATCGCAAGCAAAGCTTTTTTCATAAAGTCCTCATAAATGTGTGTGCTTGAATATAACAATTTTTTAGTTAGTAGTTACTAGTTATTAGTTACTAGTTACTAGTTAATAGTTAATAGTTAATAGTCAATAGTTAATAGTATTTATGGCAAGAAATCCTAACTCAGGATTTAGAAATTCATGAACCAACGGCTAATGACCAATGACTAACGGCCAATCGCAAAATACTTTATTCTAAACAAACCGTAATTTACAAATTTGGCGTACTTTCAAGTGTAAGTTCCACATCTGCAACCATTTACAGATATGAACATTATCTATATTAGGGGTACTTGAAGAGTTTACTATCGATTTTTGCAGTTAAAGCCGCGGTCATGACGGCGATTGTAGGCGCTATCGCTCTTGGCGTCTGGTATGTGCATTTTGCCATCGAAGAAGTTCTTTCATCCCCCCATACTTTTGGCGATGTCACCATAACCCCTTACGGTCACCGTCAAAACAACCTCCTGGACCACTTTTACGATTCTATCCTCGTGGAAAAGGGGCCTTCGAAATACATGATACGCGGTCCGCACCTGGACATCACGCCATTCGGAGACAATCGAGGCATAATCCTCGATGTAAAGGAAGTGTCCGCCAACCAGGTTCTGGATTCTACCGCAAGCGAAACAGAAAAGGATTCTTCAAAAATCGAACCCATTGAATTTCCTGACAATGTCAGGATTCCGTTCCCCGTGAAGGTCAACATCGGAAAAATTGACTTTAAAATGGGAGATATGGACTGGAAAGCAGAAAATATCCAAGCCCAGAATATCGGTCAAAGAAACCTCACGCTCAGCGCGAACAATATCGAAGGTAGCTACATCAAGGAAACCGCGTCTTTACAGCTTGATGTGGACTTTGCCGACAAGAACATCCTTGTCAATGGAAATATCAAAACGCCAAACGACCACATTTCATTGAGCGCCTCCGCGCCCAAAAAAGACCTCACACAGTTAAAAGCTTCTACAAATATAAGTGTCAAGGATCCGCTGAACTGGGTCCCGATGAAGCTATCGAAGTCCATCCCCTCGATAAGCAACTTGAGTTTAAACGGCAGCGTTTCGACCTCGCTCAGCAAAAAGACGCTACAGTACAACCTGACTCTCAAGACCCACATTGGCGAGTTCTGGCCGTTCCTTCCGCTCTACGCGACAATCAAGATCAACGGTTCGCCCAAACAAACAAATATTGAATCATTTTTCCACAACAACGAAGGCGGTTCAATCAGCCTAGACGGATCGATCGACGATAAACTAGACTTTGACTTTTCTGGCGAAATTGCCAACATGAGCGCCATGTACGGTCCGCAAATGATGCCAATGGACATGGACATCCAGTCCCTTACCAAGACAGGAAACGATATTGACGCCTCGATCGAAACCCGCGAAGGATCCATTGTCAAGGCGCATGTGAAGACCAAGGATAGCCTCAAAGTTTTCTTTGCAGCAAACCTTTCCGCTATGGAACCATGGGCACTGGACTGGGTCAGGGGCAACGTCGAAATCGGCAAGAACCCCAAGATAATCGGATCATATCAAAACAACAGATTACGCGCCTACGTCAAGATTGATTCCATCATCAACGCCTACCATTTCAAGGCAGACTCGCTCCGCCTACAGCTTATTCTTGATCTCAATCGCGACTACATCGAATTTCCCAAAGCAACGATCTACACACCTAACGAAGAATATGCCATTTCTGGCGATGTCGATTACCACGACCCCACGCTCCACACCTCCTGGCGTCTGAAACAAAAGAACGGCGGCTCGGCAGAAACTGTTGTACACGTTGGCGATTCGCTCCTCGTCTGGGCGCAGGCGGACCATGCCGAAATATCGACCATACCGTTCTCGGACATCGAACTCAGCGACAAGCTTAAGGGAACCGTTACAGGATCCATCGACTACAATCTTGATTCTAGAATCGGCGAGGCCGAACTTGATATCGACGGAAACGTGGAGCCGTTTATCTTACACGGGCACACCAAAATCAGGGAAGTCGGCGACACGGTCTTTATCGACAAAGCGAACTTTACTCACAACAGTAACAAAGTCGCCATGCAAGGATCGTTCATCTTGCCAAACGATTCGAATCCAAACTTCAAGCCGACCGCCATGCTCCCCATACAGGTATTGCATGCCTGGGCGTCTGCAGAAGACTTCAACTTGCCAATTCTCCTGGAACCGCTTGGAGACACGACGCTTGCATCTGGCAGCTTTAACGGCGAAATTTCCTTTGAAGAAGATTCCGGCCTACTTGGAAATATTGAGTTCAAGGACCTGAGCTTTACGAACATTCCTTCCGAGCTCTTGAACCTCAAACAGCTGAACGTGTCCGCACAAAAGAACAAGATCGAGATTCTCACCAACTTCGACATCTTAAACGGAGTCTGGACTGGAGACGCCAATGTCGTCGTAAACGACATTTTTGATCCCAACAGACAGGTCGATCTTACATACATAAGTCCCAATAGCGGATACATCAAAGGCAACGGCACCATCAATAACGATCTCGATTTTCTCGGAACGGTCAACATTGGCGGCACATGGCTATTGCCAGAAACTCGAGCCGAAATTGAAAAGACCGACATGAAGATCGACGTTCAGGCAAAGCTTCGCGAAGGGCTGAAAGGAATCACCGCCCAGATCTGGTCAGACTCCACCATCGTCAAGTATTCAACGCTTCCCACAGACTTCCCGATCCACGTGAGAGGCGACCTGAAAGACGGAATTCTTGCGATCAACGAAGTTTCAACGCAAAACGAAATCGGCGACCTGGTTTTCGGAACATTGCTCTACGATTTGCAAAACATGCATCTCGACGCCATTGACATCAGCACAGACAAATACACGCTCGAAACAGACAACCACACTGTAACCATCCTGAATGTAAAAAGCCATCTAGTGGATTCTGCAGATCAGATGTCCCTCGTGGCAAACATACCCATGATCCAGTATTCATTCCAGGACGAAACGTACGGTACAGCAAAGCTCACTGGCAAAAGCGACATCACACTTAATATTCCGCACACGCAAGAAAGACAGATCAAGAACAAGAGCATTAGCGGCAATTTCGTCATTGACAAGCTCGTATACAGAAAAGATCTGGAAATCGAAATCACGCCAAGTTCTCTGGATAAGATTCTTTCGCTCCTGAATAACGCAATTGCAAGCCTGCGCAGCAAGGAAAAGACAGAAGCAAAGATATCCGTATCAAGTCCAATCGACCTAGCGTTCCACATAAGCGACTCTCAAAGCGACTCTGTCGAAATCATCACGCCGTTTGCGGCCTTCCCGCTTACGTTCGATATCTGGGTGCTCGGAACAACGACAAGACCTATTTTACGTGGAGACGTCACCAATGCAGATAACGGATTCATCGGAGTTAAGGATCTCTATGAATTCAACCTCAATTCCTTCAGCATCTCCTGGAACGACGTACCCTGGCAGCATGGCATCATCGATGTTTCCAGTTCACAGGAACTCCCCTATTGCTCCGAACCTGAAGATAAGGACAAAGAAACCTGTCCTATCAACTTTGACATTCAAGGCACCATAACCAACCCACAGCCCAACCCAAGTTCCAACTGCGGAACAGAATCTACCGCTGCGGCGACTTATTACAACATATTCCTTGGATGTATTGCAAATGAATCTGGCGAATCGACAGACTGGAACAAGCTCGCCGGTAAAGCAATTGGCAAGGTCATCTCTTCAACGGCCAACAAGACTCTAGGCGGCGACTACATTGGAGATATCGATATGAAGGTCATGTTGTTCGACAACTCCAGCAACGAAAAGGATTCTTCATACGTCAAGGTTCCAATTTCGCTGGACCGCTGGGTTAAAAACTTGAGCCTCATTTTCGGCTATACTCAAGACCAAAGCCAGAACCCGACTTACGACCAGGCTTTACAATTTGGCGCAACCTACACGCTTCCTGTGTTCCAGGATAAGGAATACTCTCACAAGAATCATCTTTCACCATCGTTATCTTTAAACGGGCTTCTCATTTCAAAGCAGTACATGTCCAACACGGGTACAGAAAGCAACGAAAACCGTGTCGAAAAAAATATCGGTATCAATTACACGTACAAATTCTGGAACCCATGCATTTTGGGCATTGGCAGCTGCGAAACGGTACGCCCGCCAAGAGCAATGCGCCAACCGAACGATACTCCTGAAATGGAACCCGGTAAAGAAAAGAACGCCGTCGAAAAAAGGCCTATGGAGAACGCAAAATGATTTTATTGATTTGCGCATTATTGTTATTTTCGGCGCTCTCGTATGCAGAAAACGAAGAAAAGCACCCGTGGTCTGTATCCATTGAAGGGAACAAGGTTTTCTCAAACTTCCAATTAAACGAGCAGCTCGATATTCCCGAAGAATTTGGGCAACTGGATACGATCAAGCAAGATTTTTTGATGCGCCTGTCATCAGAAAATGTTCGAGCACTTTATTATTCTCGCGGCTATTACAGCCTTGACTTAAAATTTGAGATTAATCGCGAACCACGCTCTGACGGAAGTCTGCAACGCAATTACGTAATTACGGTAAAAGAAGGCGACTGCTACCGATTTAATGAAGCCCAAATCATCTCCGAGGATGACGAGTCCATACCTGTAGACGTAAAATCTCTAAAAATTTCACAGCACAAGTATTACAATCAAGAGGACATTTCAGAAGATCTCCAGGAAATCCAGAAAGCTTACCGCAAACAAGGTAATTTACATGTTTACCTTTCATCGGAAGAACATGTCGATACCACCGCAAAAAAAATCAACGTCATCATCAATGTAAGGCCAGGCCCTAAAGTTTTGATGGGTAACATCATCACAACAACACAGCGCGCCGTTAACAAGAACGACAAGAAAGCGGCACCAGAACAGGGGCTTTCAGATACCGCATGGCTTTCATCGCTTTGGAGAATCCCTAAAGGAGAAGTCATTGACGGTAACCAATACTTTAACTTCAAAAGCAAGCTTTATTCTACACAGCTATTCACCCAAGTCAAGCTGAACGATTCTCTTCGTGCGGACGGGCTTTCGGACGTCCATCTCGATGTGATTGAACGTGTGCCAGGTGAAGCTCGATATGGATTTTTCTTTGAAGAAATTTACGGTTTTGGAGCACTCGCTTACGCAGACCACAAGAACTTTTTTGGAAAGTTCAATGAATTTTCGACAAGTATCCAGATTGCGCAACACAAACAGGAAATCACTCTTGGATACGCAAACCCGCTTTTATTCGGTACGGCATTTACATTCATCCCGACAGCCATCCGCTTTGTAGACCGCCTTTCATTCAACCATGAAAAGATCAATCCACCTGCATATCCAGACAGTGTCGAAGAGCGTTACGAAATAATCAACCGCGGGGACTTAACCTTCGGCATTACGAACAACATCAGATTCCGTGGAACGATCGATACCCGATACGTGAGCAAAAACGAAGATAAGCTTTTCAAACTCAAGGGCGAAATAGCCTTGACATTTGACTACACCGATGATTACTTCAACCCGACAAAGGGTATCCGAGTGTCACCGACAGCAGGTCTTGGAACAAACTTTAGCGATAAAACAGATTACGAAGACGGACGTTTTTACACATATGGTGAAGCGACCATGAACCTATACTCGCCGCTATTCTGGACTCTATATGGAGCACTCAGCGGAAGTATTGGAAGATTTTTTAACAAAGGCATTGAAGACGACGCCCGCGTATTTTATCAAGGTGGTTCCCGTTCTGTACGCGGATTCCGTTTCCGCAGCATTTACGCAAGCTACACAAGCTCCGATGAAAATGGCAAAGAAGTCATTAACACGGCACTTACGCCGATGTATTACCGCATCAACGAGGAACTCCGCTGGACGCTCCCGTGGAAATCCTTAAACAAATGGCAAATCGTGCAATTCTGCGACTGGGCCATGGTCAAGGACATGAAGGACGACGACTACAAGGATAGGCAAGACGGAAGCCTTGGACTTGGCATCCGTTACCACTGGCAGTTCCTTACATTCCGCCTAGATTATGCATTCAAGAAAGGGCTGACCAACTGGCACAAATCCGAAGGCTTTACCTGGAGCCGATTTGCATTTGACCTGTCGCAAGCGTTCTAATGCAGCGGCATTATACCACGGTCATCCAGGAGCAGTCATTCTCAGTCAGTCATTCTCGACCGAAGGGAGAGAATCCATTATTTCTCGTACAAACATTTGCGACGGGATCCAGTATTTTACTGAATGATTGAACGATAAAGCTTTGAAAGGCTTGTACGTTCGATATTAACGTCTGCGGAAATTCCGGCGGCGGCAAGGGCTGCGCGAATTTGCTCTAGAGTCGCGCCAGCGGCATTTATCTTAAACGAAGTGGTATCAGCCCCGACATCGGCAACTCGCCCGCTTTTCAGGACGCGACCGCAATCGATAATGGCATAATCCGTCGCCCACTGGTCCATTTCGGCAAGCACATGCGAGCAGACAATCGCCGTTCCGCATTCTTCTTTGCGCCATTCGTCGAGCAATTGCCAGACCGAATCCCTTGAAATCGGGTCAAGATTGGCTACAGGCTCGTCAAGAATCAAAAGCTTTGGACTATGCAAAAGCGCACGGACAATTTGCACTTTTTGGCGGTTTCCAAGCGAGAGCGTTTCCAAACGCTTATCGAGAGGCGGCAACTTGAGGCGCTCGGCAAAAGACTTGCAACGTTCCAGCATGGCACCGTTTTCGCGCCAGGAATCTTCCCCAAAGCCGTAAAAGCCCGTAAAATACTGGAGGTATTCCTTGATGGAAAGTTTCGGATAGACTCCTGGATTTTCGAGCAACACCCCGTACATCTCGGCATTCAGAAAACCTGCGGAATTGCGCAAGGCTTCGTCGATTTTGACAGAGCCTTTGAATGATCCCAGGCGACCGCAAAGCAAGCGCAACAAAGTTGTCTTGCCAGCGCCATTAGGGCCAATCAGCGCAAAGAAACTCCCTTGCGGGATATTAAGAGAAATATTTGACAGAGCATCTGCCGTGGATTTCGGATAACGGAATGTCACCGAATCAAGTTCAATCACGCACAGAATTCCTTGACAGCAGGCGTCGGATTCTTGATAAGCTTGAGTGCATCCTTAGACTGACGCACCGCTTCCATTTGCACATTTTCGCTTGCACGCTGCAAGTACTGGATGCAGCGCCAATCCGCGCGCACTGCGGCAAGCTGCACCGGTTCCGTACGGCGACGGATGCTCACATATTCAAACGCATGGTAGTCCTGCTTGACTGCGGCCACAACAACAGCCGCCGTCGGAACTTCGATTTCCTGGAGATACTTCCAATCGCGTTCAACAGCTGCGATGAGCACCTTTTCGCCGGCATTGTGAATAAATTTCAAAGCATCCGCACTCTGACGAACGGCCTCGGCCCAAAGTTCATCAGAAGCACCTTCAATCTTACGGACAATGCGCCAGTCCTGCGACACGGCGACCTTGAGAAGAGCCGGGTTCGTAACAAACTTGAGCAAGTTCGGTTCAGCCTTGAATGCGGCGAGGAACTTAGCCTCGTCCATAGCATTAAGCGACTGCTTCAAAGCTTCGCACGGGCCACATTTCACATAAAGAATAGCCTGCTCATTTTTTTCAAAAGCAGCCTTTTGCACTGTTTCAGTCGGGTTCTGGATGAGGCTGATGGCATACCAGTTCATACCGATAGCTTCGAGCTGTTCGGCCTCAGTAGGATTTTCAATTTTCTTAATATCAGTCCAGGACTGCATAAAACCTCGTGTTAATGATACAAAGATAGGTTTTATTTTTGAGTCGGAAGTAAAAAGTAGGAAGTAGGAAGTTGTTTTTTCGTCTATTCTTTGACGCAGCGGACAGAAATTGCCCTATAATAGTTTTTGAACGTATTAGGCGGTGTTGGATCCCAAGAAACGAATTCACCGCCTCCAGATTCGCTTATATATAAATAGGCTTGTTCTCCCTTCGCATTTTCACCATCGACCCAATAACCAGCTGAAACAGACCACCCAGTTAGCATCAATTCATCGTAGCCCTTGGGAACATTACAAGATTCTTCGTCAATAACAGATAACGAATCAAAACGATAAAACATCTCACCTGCAGGGACTGCACTAAACCCGAACGTATTGTAGCCATCTTTATATTTCCAACCTACAGTATCCTTAAAAAATCTTTCAGTGCGTTCAAAACCACCCAAATCGTACTTAGTTTGAGCAGCAAACGTTAATAAATGATTGGCCTCTTCTACAGAAGGCAAACGCCAACCCGCAGGACACGCATTTTTCGCCACATTCCAAGGATACAAGCGACCACGGCCATCACACGATGTCGTATCGGCACAATTGCAAAAAGACAACGCATTCGGAACTTCATATTTTAAGTTATCTGCAAACCAAACGGTACCATCAATATCAACAGTCCTATAGACATTGCCATCTCGTTCATCCGTAAACTTACCATACTCGCCAGAATAAGTTGCTGGTTTTTCGGGCTTTATAGAAAAACCTAAAGGAGACGAAGACGTTTGCATTTGGCTTTCATCATCTTTGAGACAACGAACATAAGCCTCATAGGAATTTCCAATTCCATCTGTTTCTAACCCGGCACTGTCAGCACCAATTTTCAAAACGATATTGCCGAACCAATCCCCCCTAGTGGGCGCATTCGACGAAGACCAAAAGCGAATCTGATCTTTTCCTTCGGGAGGCTTAGCTCCAAAGCCGTATGCATCAAGACCATTTTTTCCATCAGGCCAACCACTCGTTGATTTCAGCATCGGTCCCGTAAAAGTTCCTTCTACAAAATTTGTCGCATTGTTTAAACCATTTACAAAAGCACTAAGGACACTCCATTCATAATAACTCGGTACATGCCAGCCATCAGGACAAATTCCCTGGACCGGTTGTTTAGCAGAGCAATAGTTCCACATTCCATAATCATCGCCCCATATTAAACTATCCAAATAGCACCCCGTAACTGGAGCATTTATCATTTCTTCATAAGTGTAAGTTTCTTTGGAACCATAAGATAAATTTTCGGCCATCCAGACCCAACCGCCAATATCGACTGTTTTATAAACATGCCCATCGCGGGAATCTGTAAACGATTCAAAAGGCCCTGTGTAAGTTCTCTCGGTACGCTCTATCGGTAAATCTAAACCGTAATTTCCATCCCCCTGAATACAACGGACTACATATCCGCTCGCTTCATAAGTTGTCACAGAAGTAAAATACGCAAAGGGATTTTCATAAGACATATACAATGCTTTTGGTTCATCTGTCAAAATATGAAGATCTTCAAAAAGGCCATTTGGATAATCTTTACTATAAGAAGGCAAAGCATTAAAGCCAAAACAATCTAATCCGTTTCCAACACCACTCCATCCTGTAGTTGATTTCAGATACTTACCGGCATATTTCGAACCCCCAGCGTAATCAAGCAATGTTTGAACATCATCCGTAGTTGGGATGCGCCAGCCATCAGGGCAAAGGCCACGAGCAGGCCGTGCAATAGGGCAATTTTCAAATGTTACACCGTCATAGACAAAATGATTTTTATAAACATACTCCCCATTATATAAAGCAGGACGTTCGCCAGAGCAACCCGCAACTATCCCCCCAACAGCGTCAACCCAGGAATAATAATACTTCGAATCACCCGTATATCTTTCACGATTATACTCCAAGTTTTCCGCCATCCAAACTTGATCACCAATTTTAACGGTCTTATAAACATGCCCGTCACGAGCATCCGTCAATTCACCAAAAATTTTTGTAGAATCGGAGCACGCAAATTTCGGATCCTCATCATAAACGACTGGAACCCGCGAACTAGACGAAGGGAATTCAAGTTTTCTAGGGGTCGAATCAACAGCTTTGGGGGTTGAATCAATAACCGAAGATGAATTATCTTGGCAAGCTGTAAAAACAAGCAATGCGCCGCAAATTACCCAAAATCTGAGGCCGGAAATTTTGCAACAAAACAACGTCATGACGTAATCCCCTTTAAACTATTCTTAATATATATTCTAAATAAGATAACGGGACACAACCAAGTTTATTTTGAAGTTAATGGATTACAATTTTGTAGCATCCGTTGCATAGAGCAGTACAAAAAAGCCCTCGGTTTTAACCGAGGGCGAATTTCACTGGATCCTTCGACCACTTCGTGGTCTCAGGATGACAATTTTGAATTACTTGTAAAGCGGGTGCTTCTTGCAGAGAGCGACGATGTCTTCGCGAATCTTAGCGAGAGCGGCTTCGTCGTCCTTAGCCTGGATTGCACGGTCGATGATACGAGCCACTTCGCGGGTGTCTTCTTCGTCGAAGCCACGGGTCGTGATAGCGGCAGTACCGAGACGAACACCGGACGGGTCCATCGGCTTGCGCGGATCGAACGGGATGGTAGAACGGCTGCAGGAGATGCCGACCTTTTCCATGGCCACTTCGGCTTCCTTACCGGAAACGCCCTTAGAAGTCATGTCGACAACGATGAGGTGGTTGTCAGTGCCATCGCTGATGACCTTGTAGCCGAGCTTCTGCATTTCAGCGCACATAGCCTGAGCGTTCTTGATGACGTTCTTGGCATAAACCTGGAATTCCGGCTGCAAAGCTTCGAGGAATGCAACGGCCTTACCGGCGTTGATGTGGTCATGCGGACCACCCTGCATGCCCGGGAACACGCCCTTGTCGATTTCCTTGGCCAAAGAAACTTCCTTG
>Ga0256407_10009470_pt1 | contig 13944 bp, 6 predicted proteins | sample RumenRJG_04DNA_FD_193489 | JGI IMG/M metagenome (GOLD analysis project Ga0256407, IMG submission 193489) | Bovine rumen microbial communities from Lethbridge, Alberta, Canada - RJG_04 | ecosystem: Host-associated > Mammals > Digestive system > Stomach > Rumen | place: Canada: Alberta | collected... | reverse complement strand
GAAGCCTACCATCGCATATTGGTTCTTGGCACCCTCGGGAAGTTCAGAGAGGTACTTGCCGATTACCATGAAGGCATCGCGATTGTAGAAGTCGTCGCAGTTGATAACGCAGAAGGGCTCCTTGATCACGTCCTTGCCCATCAGCACGGCGTGGTTGGTGCCCCAGGGCTTCTGGCGACCTTCGGGTACGCTAAAGCCTGCAGGCAGTGCGTCGAGCGCCTGGAAGCAAAGCTCACATTTCACCTTGCCTTCATATTTTGAAAGAATCTGGGTGCGGAACTGCTCCTCGAAATCCTTACGGATCACCCATACGATCTTGCCGAATCCGGCCTGGATGGCATCGTAGATACTGTAGTCCATGATGGTCTCGCCATTGGGACCCAGACCGTCAAGTTGTTTTAGACCGCCATAGCGGCTTCCCATACCTGCTGCGAGCAGGAAAAGAGTTGGTTTCATATGCAAATCTTTATTAGAGTTAGAATAAATCTGACTGCAAAAGTACAAAAAATAATTTGATTTCAGAAGGGATTAACGCGCCTTAACATTAGAACGGATAGCCGATGGCGAAATGCAGCGTCTGAGCATCCTTGAAGCGGTTGAAGTTGAAATAGCCCGATTTGCCTGTATCAAAGGGCGTATGGAGGGCGAATCCCCAGTCGAGGCGGATGACGAGGAAACCAAGATCGTAACGCAGACCGACACCTGTGCCCAGGGCTAACTCGTCGAACAATCGCGAGAAGCGGAACTTCATCAGATCGACGGCATCAGAGACCTTTTGGTATATTTCCTCAGCTTGATCACCATATTCTTTCCGATAGTCTTCGACATCGCCTATGTCGAACGCCCTCAGGCGCCATACGTTACCCATGTCGATGAAGAGTGCACCCTTGAGGTTGCCGAAGAGTGGCGTGCGATATTCCAGATTGCCCACGATCTTCAAGTCGCCGTTGCGCAAGAGGTAGGCGGTCTGACGGTCGTCCTTGAAAATACTGTTGGGAGATGACAGACCGAAACTGCCTGGTCCTATCTCTCGGATAGCGAAGGCTCGGACGCTGTTGGCACCGCCGACATAGAACTCCTCGCTGAAGGGGGCTTCGTTGTTGTTGCCGTAGCAGAACATGATGCCGGAATTGATATGTCCCACCAGGCTGGACTGGGTGCCCACCGACCAGGTCTTGGTAAAGTCGGTCGCCAGCCGCACGAACTGGGCGTAGGGATTCATGAAGAGTTTCTTCTCCTTCTCATTGAAGGAACGGCCACAGGCCGCATCGACCAGCGATACGATGTTGCCAGCCTCCTCGATGGTGGTCTCCCAGCGAATGGGGTGCTTCAGCGTCTTCGGACTGGTGTAGGTATAGGTGTAGCGCATCTTCGGGATGAAGAAGTCGCCCATCGTGCGTTCAAGATACGGATTTTTCTTGACGATGGAGTCGAACTTCATGGTCCTGCTGTTCATGAACTGATATTTCACCGTGAGAGGCGAGAACTCATGACGGCTGGTCTCCGTGCGCTGCCACCGGTAGGTCCACTCACCGCCGACGATGTGCATCTTGTAGTATTCGGGTCGGCGTACGATGTCGGCAGAGACCTTCGCCAAAGTGGAGGCTGTATAGAATCGGCGCGGCCTGATGGGGCGCCCGTTTCTGTCGCGACGTATGGTCTGCGGATTATAGAAAGGTATCAGCAGGCGTGGGAACTCCAGCGAGGCATCGGCACCATATTGGTAGTTGCTGGCATCGGAGCCGCCGCTGGTGGAGAACTCATAAGAGCCGTGTAGGTTGATATCGAGCTTCTCGCCGGCTCTGAAGGCGTTTCGCTTGGTGAAACCGACCTTTGCCTGAGGACCGTATCGTCCGCTGGTGCGACCTATCATATTGCCTTCTATATAGAAGTCGTAGGGCTTGTCGAAGACGCAGTTCAACTGGAGGTCGAGGGTGTCGGAATCTGGACGAGGTGTGAACTGGAAGTCGGTGCTTCTGAACACGCCGTTGGAGTTGATGAGGCTGGTGGACTCGAGGTACCTCTCATAGCTGTATTCCTGACGTGGGCGCAGTCGTAGGTCCTTGAGTACGACACCTGGTCTGATAGGCGATTTGTCACCGTTGTAATGAATCGTGAGATGGCGTCGCTGGATGGAGTCTTTGAGTTGCTCACGCGCCGTCTTGCGGAAGTTGACATTGATATTGCCGATATACCATTTGCGGGAGACTTCGTCGGGCAGTCCGCTGGCCAGTTGGAAGCGCAGTTGCGCTTTCCCGTTGATGGCAAAGGTATCTGCTAGATAAGAGGCATAGCTGGCGTTGTAATAATAGTAGCCGTTGTTGCGCATGAGATTGCTGATGCGGGCTCGCTCACTGTCGAGATTGGCGATGCTGAAGGGCGTTCCACTCTTGATGAGGCGTTCAGATTTGGTGGAGTCGATAAGCGACTGCATGGGGGCGGGAAAGTTGATATAGCTGACGGAGTCGAGCGTGTAGAGGGAGTCAAACTCGACGGTATAGCCTATCTTGCACTTCTTGGGGTTCTTCTGCGGTATGGTCTCGTAGGTGACGTTGCCTCTGAAGAAACCGTTGTTCTGCAGGACGGAGCGTGCTACAGAGGCGCGGAGAGCAGGATTGACCTTGCTCATCAGCACAGGGGGCTTGCCAAACGACTTCACCATCCATTTTGCAAAGCCAGATTCTTTCCCAGAGTACTTGTTGTAAACCCAGAGGTGCCAGGACCAGGGAACGGTGTAGTAGCTGCTTCCGAAGAGGGAACCGTTGGGCTGTGTGGCGAGAGCGGCTTCCAATTCTGCCTTTGTCGAGGCCAGATGGCTGTTGTAGGTCTCGTCCTGCAGTTTTGGCTCGTTGGCATAGGCAATCTTGGTAAGTCCCGTGAAGAGCTGTTCGTCTTCAGGGATGCCCTTCGTCATCGAGCAGGATACAAGCAGGGCTGCCAGGATGATATAGAGGAAATTACTTGCTTTCATTGTGGATTGTTTATGAGGGAGTCTGTCTGGATAGTATCACGCAAGACTGGCTTCTGGGGCTGCATCGGGCGCAGCATGAGGGGCTGTTCCTTCTTCCAGAAACGGAAGATGTCCCAGAAGTTGTCGAGCTTGCGCCGCCAGATGAAACCGCCGCCATATTCGCTGGTGTAGCCGTCCAGCCAGTCGTAAACGTTCTGGGTGTAGAAGAGTTTGACGTACTGGGTTGCATCCTGATTGAGGCGGTATTCCATCGTGACGTTGTCAAAGAAGGACTGTTTCTGTCCTGCGAAATCATTCTCACCCGTTGACACTTTACCACCAATCTGTACTTTCAGACGGTTGTCGAGGAAGCGTTTGGCGAACTTGAATGAGTAGTCTGTATGTGAGTTGCCTTTGGCGTCGGTGCTATTATCGACACCTACGCTGAGGTCGAGTGTCTTCAGGGCAGAACCAGCGATGTTGTTGATTTCGCTTTGGAGGAATGAGCTGAGAGCGGTATTCATCGAGAAGGTGCCTGTGCCTCCACTAGCCAAATACATACCCGTGGTGAGCATACCGACGGCTAACTTACCTTGTTCCTCGATAGACATCATCGCCAATTCGCTGCTGATGGTATTGTCTTCTGGGGCATCGATGATAAACTGAAGTCCCATATCGTTAAGCGTCTTGGTGATGATGACGCCACAGTTGAAGAGCACGGAGCGCCCGATGCCGTTGTCGCCACTAACGGTGGCTTTCACTTGCTCGGTAGCTGTGATGTTGAGCTTTGGGTTCATGGGGTCGCTAGTGAACTCAACGTAGCTGCCGTCTTTGATGATGAAGGTCTTCAGGGGGATGACAGGCAGTGAGTATTTCATCTCACCGTTGGAGAGGGTATAGCGGCCTGTGAGGTTGATGCCCTCAGAATTGTACTTCATGCGGAGTTCACCGCCACCAAGCAGGTCGATGTAGTTTGTCTGATCCACATTGAGGTCGCAGACGATATGGGCGCCCTGCGAGACATTGATGCTTAGGTCAACGTCGAGACCATTTGGCGTAGGACGGGTGACAACGGTCTGGGTGGAGTCGTTGAAGTCTGTGAATTTCACGAGTTCGTTCAGACGGTTGTCTGTAGAGAGCGGCGAGTCGAGCAGAATATAGGTCATATCTGTTTTGCTGAGCACATCGAGCCGACCTCTCATCTTCATTTCCTCCAATGGTCCTTGCAGACGGGCGAAGAAGTTGACGAAAGCCTTGCCGAAAGCCACCGACTTGGGCTCCTGTTTGCTGTTGATGAGCAGGAAGTTTCGGGCGCGCATCCGCATGTCGATGCTGACGCGTTCAGTATCGCTAAAGTCGATATTGCCCATCATGGTCAGTGGTTCGTCGTTGTAAGCATAGAGTCCGAAGTTCTCCAGCAACAGATGGCTGCCTACGATGCGCACGGGGTCATTATCAAAGCGCATCCTGATGCCGTAAGGCATACTGACGAGATAGGCGGAGTCAACATAAATTTCACCATTCACATCAGGGCGCAGTGTCGTTCCCTTAATCGTTAGCGTACCGTCTCCATAGCCCTCAAGACCGATAATCTGGTCAGGTACGAAGCCGTTGGCCAGCGACAGTGGCATGCGCTTCATGGTGAAGGTTGCATCGATGTTGCCCTCGTTCTGATAGGCACCGCTCAGCAGTCCGAACTCTTCATCGTCGAGCATCAGGCGTGCTTCTATCGCATGGGTATCGTTCTCCTTCATCATATAAACAAGTTCGGTACTGATATTGCCGATAGGAGATTTCTCATAGGTCATATTCTGAACGGCCATATCGGAAGCTACGGAGAAGTGCCCCTCTTGGTCTTGTATGATATGGTAGTCACCGTTAAGTTTGCCTGTGATGTGTGGCAGGTAAGGCAGTACGGATGTTACCTCGCTGAGGTCAAGGCGGTTCACCGAAACGGTCAGGTCTTGCAGCATCGTGGAGTCTTGTTCTTCAGTATAGACCTTCACGCCGGTCTTGTCATCGGCAATGAGATCGACTTTTGCCTGAATACGATGGTTGCGCGACAGGAAAATGAAGTTGTCTTGGTTCAGATTGAACTCCTTGTAACCGATTGTGGGGCGCTCAGGCAACAGTTTGAAGCGCATGCCGTTGGATTCCATCTCGGCAGTAGCACCGATGCGCACACCGAGTTTGCCCTTGGCATCGAAATAGCGGACTCCGGCAAGGGCACCATGTTCGTGGAAATGCCCGTCGATCAGTGTGTTGAATACAAACTGCGGGTTCTTTTTGTTGTTGCATATCTGCCCTTGATACGTCAGCCGTTCTCCTTTCTGAGTCAGGTTCAGACGTATCGTATCGATACGGGTACTGTCGTAGTTGAGCGAATAGAGATAGCTGGTGCCGTTGATGCCGTTCTCTGGCGATGTCGTCATATCGACCAGAAGTTCTTTGAAATCGATGTTGCGGGTCTTCAGCAGGTTGGCGATAGGATTGTCGTGCTTGCTCTCGACATGCATTTTCAGAGTAGGTAACAATCGCTTGATGGCTTGCTGGTCGATGATATTCTGTTCGTACTGGGCTCTCACAGAGTCGGATAGATCAGTGATCTGTTTCAGCACGCGCTCATAGCCGCCGCTGGCATCGAATTTGACGATGAAGTCACCGCTCTGCGCTCTGACATACGTAGTGTCGGGTGTGGTGCTCAGCAAGATACCGACCTTATCAGGGTGATAGGTCTTTCTCGCGTCCTTGATATAGAGATCTGTCAACAGACCGCTTATCTTGTGTGTCTGCTTCATGTCGGAGGTAATCTTGATGTCGCCGCAGACGCCAATCGTGAGCGGCTTGTCCACGAGTCGCAGTCGGTAGAGGTCGGCTTTGGAAAGATCAGTGCTGAGGGTGGCCTCGATCCGTTTGGTGTCAAGTAAGGCATCGATGTTGATGCTACCGTCGAACAGGTTGTTGGTACCACTGATGGTCAGGGCTCCTCTTCCGTCTCTCAGGATCGCCTGTGCGGTGACGTCGTCCAGATCCCAGTGGCCGTATTGCAGTTGGGGGAATTTAGCATCTGCCGTCAGGTGGCTGCGGTCGGAGAGAAAGTCGGTACTATAGCCTTTTGCTTTGATATCTGCAGAGACGGTGTAGAGAGAGTCTTTTGGCATGAAATGATGCAGGTTGAGCTGGTTTACCTCGACGGTAGCATCATAGCTCATATACCCCAAAGCAGGTTCGCCTTTCGCATTGAGGGGAACGATAGCCGAGAGGTTCATCTTCATACTGCCCTGTCCCTCACGCAGCATCATCTCTGTATCATAATGTGGCCCGTCGGCTTTCAGTGCTCCGTCTAATGTCATACCGTTGGGGATGCAGTAGTTGCCCGACATCTTCGGATCGATGAGTGCCGTCATGAAATTCATGTCCTGCGTCTGTCCGTTGAACTTTATATCAGCCTTCAGGCGACGCATATCAGTTATGTTCTCAGCCGTACCGTCGGCAGAGAGGTGAAGGGCTGTGGGTAGTGATATGTCCAGTCCTGTTAACGCCATCTTCTGCATATTGCCATTGACGGAGCCTTTGATAGCCAGCGGATGGTTGGGATAGCGCTCGATGAATTTCTGGGGCAGGTTGCCCGTAAAGCAGATGATATCCTGTTTGCCCAGTTGTGCATTCAGACGGACTTTCATCGCTCCTGGGTTCAGCGAGTCGGCGATATTGAAATCTACATCTGCTTCTCCTAGGATATCAGAATCGGGCGTCTTCAGCTTTAGATCCGTCAGCTGTATGTTGTTGAATGTGGAGTCGAGCCGTACGCCTGTGGAGAAATCTGTTATCTCCATGCCGCTTTTGTCTTTCATGGCCATCTGCCGAACAAGAAGCGAAGTGCCTGTTGGCGAGTAGCTGATAGAGTCGATGCTGAGTCGAAGGCCTGTGAGGGCGATATGATTGTAGTCGAGACCATCTACTGAAGGCGCCTTATGGTTGTCGTATTTCAGTTGGCCGTCATACCAGTCGAGACTCTCAATCTTATAGGTGTTGTTGCTGAGGCTGATATCGGCCTTACGGGCGACGGCGCGCGCCATAAAGGCTCCGACGTTGAGTGTGTCGCCAGGCAGATGCAGACTGATGTCTGAGCGGATGATATTGAGGCTATCAGCATTGATGCGCCAGTTCACTTGTGAAGTAGTCGTATCGACGGCAGCCGTATCACTGAGGGCAATATCGAGGTGTGCGTCGGAGAGTCGTGCGCCATTCACCTCGATGGTCTCTTCGTCGAGGTCGATTCCCTTGGATGAGAGCCATAACTCGTCGAAATCTCCCTTGATACGCAGGTCGCTGATGAAACCGTTCGTGTTGATTCTGGCCTGATTTAACGATAGTTCGTCGATGATGACGCGTTGTCTGAAAAGCGGCAGCAACCGAACATCAGCCACGAACTTCCTGACGTCGGCTATGGTATCTTTTATCTGTGGCAGGGAATCATTCTGCTTGATGATGCGGAACCCGTTAATCCCCAAGTCAAGCGGAAACTCGAGGTTGATGTGGTCAATGCTGATTTCCATACCAGTCTTCTCGGAAGCGATGGCAGTAGCCTTCTGTACCGCCCAGTTCTGAACAGGGGGTAGGTAGAGCAGTGCGGTGAGTATGAGAAACAATAGAAAGGGTGTAAGCACCGCTATCCCAATCCATTTCATCGTTTTCTTCATAGTCCTGTGTCTAGTATATACATGTCGGCCTTGAAATTGGTATCGTCCTCGTAGTCGAGCCAGCCGCTGATCATGCTCTCTGTCGTCGGGTCGTTGAGTGATGCCTGCTGCACTTGCGCGATGAGGCTTGCGTCTTCCTCTGCAAGGATGTAGAACGAAGTCTCTCCGTAATAGTGATTCCTGATGGCAATCTCACCTGTAACGATGTTAGGTAGTGTATAGACGAAAAGTGACGGACTCGGGAAATAGTTTTCCGAATCCTTGATGGAATCCAGATACTGGGCATCTGCATGAAGTGATGACGAGTGGTTGAACAGGATGACCGCCCTATGCTCATCGGCTTCGAGGCGTTGCTTGCCCTCGCTCTTCAACAAGAGTTCGGCAGCTATGAATCCCAGACGACTTAGCATGTCCATCTTGTAGAACTTGGGGTAGTCGCCTATTTCCTTTTTATAAAGGTCTGTGAGCATCTCCTTGCCTGAGGCCTGATAGGCGTGCGCGACGTTGTCGATGGTTACGCAGCCAGGTGTGATGCTTACATGATGCGTCTGATGGAGTGTGCCCTTTTGGGGGCGCTCCTGAGGTACTGAGTGGGGGATTTTGGTGACTAACAAGGCTGCGTTGCTGCCGCCGAAGCCGGAGATCAACTTGATGAAACTTTGTCTGTCGGTAGGTTTGTTTTCTGCAGAAACCAATATCTTGCCCGAAACACCAAGTTCCTCAAAACCGCGTGTGCCGATGATGGTATGGTCATCTGTAGCATGCATCGTGAGGATGGTCTCCAGTACACCAGCAGCTCCCAGCGTATGACCGTAATATCCCTTATAACTGTTCACGGGAAGGCTGTTAAGACCTGCCCGCTCGACAGCAACCGACTCCATTTGATCCATAAACATCGTAGCTGTACCGTGAGCGTTGACTACCGCCAGTTCTTCAGGCTGCTCTCCGCTCATGACCGTTTCCAGGCAGCGCCAGGCGCCTTCGGCTTTGTTCGATGGAGTGCTGATATGAAAGGCATCATTTCGGATAATGCCTTTTGAGATAGTCCAAGCTGACGCTCCCATTTGTGCTGAGACCGCTAAAATCATCGTCGCCGCAGCTTCACCAAGATTCATGCCTAAGCGCTCGATGTCGTATGGGCGGCATTCGCGGGCATCCATTGATTTAAAAGACTGAAATCCAGAAATCACGAATCGGCTCAATACATCCGCCCCACACACAATAGCATAGTCGTATTGATGCTGCTCCAACAGCCGTTCTGCCAGAATGATAGCAGAGAGACCGGATATGCAGGCGTTGCAGACTACGATAGGCTGGCTCTTGATACCCAATGCCTTAGAAATGCGTCGGGCACTCTCACCTGGATGTAGGATGGCTGGAGGAATATCCTTCTCACCCAGTAAATCAACATTTCCCTTGGTGGTACTGAGGATAAAGACAACACGGTCGTTGGAGACATTTACAGAAGTGTCTTCCAGCGCTTTCTGGACGGAGGTGTAAACCAGCGACTCAAAGCGGGTGAGTCCTGCCTGTGACAGTTCTGCGTTCTCCAGATCACTGAAAATAGCAGCCGTGAAAGGTTCGGGAATATCCCATTGGCCATCATAGTATGCCAATGCTGTCCGTCCATTCTTCACAGCTTGGTAGTTCTCCACTGTGGTTCGCCCTATGGGCGATGTTATGTTGTCTGCAATCTTATATACCATGTTCTTTTGGGGCATCTTCTGCGAAGGAGAAGCCCATAACGACTGCAAAAATACACAAAATCATACGAAAGGCAAAAGAATTTAGCAGAAAAAAACGGCGGTTATCATTTTTTACGATAGCAGTCGGTAATATAAGGCGTGCATTGGCGGATTTCAATAGGAATCGTTTCGGTATTCAGGTCGTTGCCGGTAATCTGTAACTTTACGATGCAGGCATTTCTGTTCAGTGCCTTTTGCTGGTCGAAAATAAAGTTGCCGATGCTGTAGTAGATCTGCTTGTTTCTGAATGTCTCAATGGTCTGGAGAGTATGCGTGTGGTGGCAGATGAGGACGTCGGCTCCAGCGAGTATCAACTGGTGGGCTTCATGACGTTGCAAGGAGACGGGTTCGAGTGTGTGCTCGCCTCCCCAGTGGAGTGAAACGATAATAACGGCTGTAGAGTCGGCTTGACGCAGACGGAATACGCGTTGCAGTAGTGAGTCCATCGGCTCTTGACTTACACAGGGCTTGTCTGGCAGATAGGCATAATTCTCAAGTGCGAGACGCAAGGATGGCAAAAACCACACAGGTCGCGGCTCAGAGGCCAGCAGCATCGGTTCTGAAGCTTCCTGCATGTTGGCACCAGCACCTATAGGTATCATGCCTGCACGGAGGATGTTCTGTCGTGTGTCCATCAGTCCCTCGCGCCCTTGATCGATAGCATGATTGTTGGCCAGATTCAAGTGGGTGATCCCGTGCTGTCGCAAAGTGTCGAGCCATTCGGGCTCACCTCGGAAGATGTAACGCTTGAAGACGGGAGACTCAATCTTTGTGGCAGGACACTCCAGATTGCCAACGACCAGTTGAGCACTACGAAACACGGAGTCAATACCGTCTGAAAACAAACGGTTGACTCCGTGATGTTCTATCACGCGGCGCACCCCGCGATCCAATAGGATGTCGCCTGTAAAGACGATATTCAGCGTATCAGAACTAAGCGCCGGTACGCTGAATAACAAATTAACAACCAGAGCTATAGAAGAACTCCTCATTCGGCTTCGGCTCATTTTTCAGTGGTACGATGATGCGCTTCATCCACTCGGGCACACCCTTGCGAGGATTCTTTTCCAGCTGTTGTTGCCATTCCTCATCCGTCAGGCGAGGCTGGTCAATGGGTTGTATGAACTCGCGATAGCTCAGTACGGCACCGCGTGTCAGATACAGATAACCTTCAATCTCCACCACTACGTAGATCTCATCGGCATCGCCTACAGCCTCGAAGAGGATCGACTTGTTCGGGTTGTTGTCAGAATTGGCTGTATAGACATCGGCTACGAGAGCCACCTTGCGGTCTGCACCCTGCACATCACTCCATCCCATCAGATACTGATTGGGTTCGCGCACCAGGTCGAGGCTGATATTCTCGAAGGTCGAACCTATGATTTCTATCTGGCTGTATTCCTCGTCGGTCAACTGCTTTCCCGCCAGTTCTTTCTCACTCATGCGAAGCAGGAATGTGGCTTCTTCCCTGATGCGGCTGGTGGCCGAACTGACTTTCTCAGTCAGCATATTGTTCTCTTTCAGCAGTTTTTCAGTATTGTCAAGCAGTTCAATGGCTTTCTTCCAGAAACCGACATTTGGCTCTACATAGCCCTTCACGATGGGGTCTGGGGGACCGCCACCGCCACACTCGGCACCCATCGGTTGCTTGGCATAGAGGATGGCATCGTGCTTTAGTTCTGCCCATGAGGCAAGGGCAGCGTTCAGGTCTTTCTTCGTCCACTCTGGATTCAGCATGAAGTAGGGTAGGTGGTCTTTCTCTGGGGTATTGAGCACTTTCAGCGAGTGCATCCATTGGGTGGCGATGGTCTCGTTCCAGTCAATCTCACCCATGCGCTGCTTCATTGCTTTCAGGCTCTTTCCAAAGTCCTTCCACTCCGTCTGCTCTTCCATCAGAATCTGCTCGGCAGCCGAAACACCCATCGCAGCCATGAAGTCCAGCCCCTTCGGCGTGGCACGCTTCGTGGGCTTATTGTCATTGTCGACCATCTCTTGCAGCACTTCGGCATCGGGTTGGTAGCGCTGTGGCATCAGACAGATCTTGTTATGACTGGTCTTTTCGAACTTCGGACGGATGCGTGTCTGCTTGTTGCCGATTTCCTCGAGGTTCTTCTTCAGCTGACTCATAGCCTGCTTATCATTGAGCAGCTCTTCCATCGGCTTACCGGTCTTCTTCACTTCGGTAATCACCTGTGGGATACTGAGGTTGTCGGGCTTGCCCATCAGATAGGTGAGCAGCTGGTCCAACTTGTCGTACATTCCCTGCAACTCTGGGTTGTTCATCATCGCATAGGCGATCACAACGGCAGCATTTACCTCGTCGTCGTGCCTCATGCCGAAGGGCACGGTCTGCAACCACATCATGCCTCGGAAGTATTCTTGCAGTACATGGTTGCGGGTGTAGTGACCACGGGGGCGGAACAGACTGTAGGGGAATGTGATGTCTTGATAGTCGGCCATGAAGTTACTTGGACCGTTCTGAGCATTCTTTGCTTTTTCCACTTCTTCAGCAATCAGCGGGTCGGTATCTGCATCGAAGGTGCTGTTTCTGAACAGGCAGTCGGCTATGGTGAAGAACCTGATGCTGTGGGCTGAGGCGCGCTCAAGGGCTGTACCTTGTTCTGCCTGTTGGTAGATCTTCTTCACCGCCTTGAGCATACCGTAATTATAGTCTGTCATCAGCGCGTAGATTTGATACATCTCCAGTTCCTTTAGCATGCTGTCGAAGTAGAGGTGATAGAGTTGCAGGAAGAGGTCGGTAGTCACGAAATTAGGAAATTCCTGATAGTCGTTCTGCTCATAGAGGTTGAACAGCTGTTCATTGTTTGAGGGCACGATGGCAAAACCGTCTTCACTCAGTCGCTGAGCCAGCAGCGAGTCGAAGTCGGCGAGTTGTCGGGGATTGGCGAGGTTCTGCATGTTGACCCGCAGGCCAGTCGGCACCTCGAAGTTCTGCTTCTGCAGTTCTTTCTCGCGCTCCTCCATGCGCTTGATGAAGGCCTGTTCCTGCTCGGTAAGCTTCATGTAGCCGGATTCCTTGATGACTCGATAATAATAGTCCTCCCAGTTCTCATCCTCCTTCGATGGGTATTTGTCCCAAGGAAGGTCGCTGTCGAGTTTCCACATCAGCGAGTCATACCAGGTTGTGGTGCTGTAGATGCCTCTGATGTAGGCATCTTTGAAGGGGAATCCCCACTTGGCTGTGGGCGCATAACTCAGTGTGCGAACGTCGGCCAGTGAGAGGCCGCTCACGTCCATGTCGTAATCGATACTGTCGATGAGTTTCTCTACGTCAATCTGAGTGACAGGTACCGACACAACACTCTGTTTTTGGTTGCAGGCGCATATCAGTGCTACCATGCAAGCCACTGTTAGTAACTTTTTCATTGGTTAAAGGTTTTTAATGCTGTCTGTTTATCTACTCCTTTAATAATAAAATGGTCGAACTTCATGCCGAAACCGCTCCATTGATAGTCTGATACGGCATAGAGTGAATCGGTCGTCGATTCCAATGCCCTGATCTTACCGTCGATGAAGCGGAAGTCCTCAAGGATGCCGCCGAGTTTCGAACCGAGCCACATCGGACGTGCCTTGCCGTTCACTTGCTTGAAGATAAAGAGTCTTCGTGCTTTCTCTGGATAGAATCGTGTGGATTTTATCACACCGATCATCGCGTCTTCACTGCCGTCGCCGTCAACATCGCCTGTCTGGAACTGATACACGGGGTAGGTTAACCGCCAATCGTTCAACCAGTAGAGACTGTCGTGTTCTTTCTTCAAGTTGAAACCTTGAGCCTGACAGGCTGAAGCTGCCAGACAGAAAAAGAAAGAAATAGCACAGGCCGTCTTATGCATCTTGTCCTTCGTTTTGAAACGTTTCGACCGCAAAGATACGAAATTTTGTGGTATCTGCAAAAGTTTTTTCAGATAATCATTTGGCTCAATGGTAGATTTTTGGTATCTTTGCCCCGTTATGAACCAAAAACAAATACTCCTGGGGATTAGTAGCGTGCAGCATTTCCTGGTCGACGGCCTCTGTATTTGCTGCATGTATCTGTTGGCTCCGGCCTATGCTGCAGAGCTCACTTTGAGTGCTTTCCTTACCTATAACGTCATAGCGTTTATGTCGCAGCCGTTTACGGGCATGTTGGCCGATAGGATGCAGCATCGTCATTGGCTGCTGCTCTCGTCGGTGGTACTGTTATCGCTGGCTGTGGCTCTTGCTAGTTTGTCTGGCCGTGTGCCTTTTGGTCTTTCGCTGGTGGCTGTCTTGCTGGGGATAGGTAACTCGCTTTTTCATGTTTGGGGCGGCAAACAGACGGTCGTCAAGGTTGGAAATGATATCCGTGCGTTGGGCGTGTTTGTGTCAACGGGTGCCTTCGGTCTTGCCGTTGGACTGGTATGTCGTTCATGGACATTGTTGTATGTTTTCTTGCTGGCTGTTGTCTTTTTGTCTGTGGCTTATGTACGATATGATACGCAACCGCTGGATGGTGATAGAGATGAGGCTGACCGCTCTGTCCCTGTCCTCCCACAACGCGCAAGAC
>Ga0256407_10009465_pt1 | contig 13950 bp, 17 predicted proteins | sample RumenRJG_04DNA_FD_193489 | JGI IMG/M metagenome (GOLD analysis project Ga0256407, IMG submission 193489) | Bovine rumen microbial communities from Lethbridge, Alberta, Canada - RJG_04 | ecosystem: Host-associated > Mammals > Digestive system > Stomach > Rumen | place: Canada: Alberta... | reverse complement strand
TGCTTCAATATCGAGGATGAGGAAATCTTCGATACGCTCTTGAATCGGTCGGACAAACTCAGTCATTTCGTTGAACTTTATCAATTAAAACTGGCAAGTTAGGAACTTGCGAAACTTGAATACATTATTAAATAATTAGCAAACAAACGACTAAAACAACGACTACAATGATTCCCCAAAAGACAGGTCCGCATTCTTCATCGAAGAGTAGCTCAAAAATTGATCCTATAATTTGAAATAAGACACTACCGATATAGAATAGAAACACTCCGATTCCGCATCCGACTAAAAGCCAAAAAGCAAACGATAACATAATTCTTTATATTTGTAGTTCTGCTTACTCCCTTTACATCAGCGTTTCAGCATCTTCTGTCCTGCAAAGATAATCACAGAATTTTGAACTATAAAGAAAATAAAAAAGCATGGTACGAATACCATGCCTTTATGATACGAAATAAATTGCAGCGAATTGAACCACCTAAAAGTCACCGAACTTCTCGAATTCTTGCCTTTTCCTCTCCGAAATAGCCTTTATCTTTGGGACACCATTCCATTCTTTAGAAAGGTCCTCTGGTGATACGATGCCATGGATTTTACGACTTACGCCATCGAAGTTTGAACTAAAGCAAAAGGATGGCTCATCTACATAAGGCTCATGGATTTCTATAGAGTAATTGTGTGGTAAAAATTCATATATATCATCTTTTCTCGTTAATGGTGCCCAATAAGTGCACAATCCTCTACTTTGGACAATTGAAGATAGGATTATCTTATTTCCATTCTTACCCGTAACTTCACAAACTCTCTCATTATCATCGGTGATGCCCCATTTTAATGTACTATTATTTATCAATTCTTGCCACTCGACTTGGGTTGGAAGTCGCCAAAAACCTCCCCATGCGGCTCTAACAGCATCTTCTTCAGAATCTAAGTAATGTTCGAATTGGTCTTTTGGATAATCGTTAATTAACTCCAAATAAGGGCTGTCAAATAAAGATTTATAAAAACCGAATTCGTTACTTGTATCTACATCGTATACAGCCCAAAGTTTTCCACTAGGTAACTGTAAATCTACATATTCGTGCTCAAGGTACTTCTTGGTTATATTTTTATCAACACAAATAATATCTCTACTAGGAATGTTAACGCCTATATTCTCAAATTTTGATGGCTTGTATACTCGATTCACAAACTCCGACAAAGATTTGCAGGCGGCCTTAGCGACATTAATTTGAACGGTATCATTCTCGCTTCGCATAACGACGACCCCCTTGCGAACATTTACGAATTCGATATATCGCAGGTTTAGGATATATGAGCGTCCTATCCTCTCCAAATGGTGTTCAGCCATTTGGTCCATATCTTCTATCTTTGACCACAATTGTCCCAATTGTATTCTAATCGATTTGTAGACTGTTTTTTGTGTCATGTATATGTCGCAGTAGTTGCCATCAGCCGAGCAAAACAGGATCTCATTTAACGTTATATAATACTCTTTCTGCCCATCTACAATATGAATTCGTTCTTTATTCATAAGTTTTGTTTTTGCAAATTTACAAATATATTACAAATACCATCTGAAATGTTTGGCATTATTGGGATGTGTTAGCTTATTTTATTCTTAATTCTCTTTGAAATAGAGATATGCACCATCACCCAATAAATTGTTTTTGCATAAGAATGTAAATGCCTGTTCGTTTGAATCCAGCAAATCAAAATTGTAATACTTACTATTGAAGTAGTTATTCAATTTAATTATGACCTTACTTATCTCACTCTTAGGTACTAATTGGTCTAAAGGACATTCTACTTTTCCATAAGCGCTATCGGCGTCAGGGTTCTGTATCGCCTCCAACAATAATAACGAATAATACAACTTATATGTGACTGGACTTCCAATATATCTTATTTGAGTCTTAAAAAGGAATTTTCTATATTCTACCGATTTCTTATTATCTACAAATTCTTCTATGTTCTTTTTCAACTTAGCAACAATTCGACCTTTAAGCCCTTTAAAATTGACGCAAACTAGTCGAAAACCGTCGCGATTAATTTCAGCCGGATAAAAATTAGCTTTTGTTAATAGGGAGAATCTATCTGCGAACAGATGGGCTTTTTGTGCACGAGTAGTATCAGTATCCTCTGAGGTAATATTGATACGAAGTTGCGCCATTTCACCCTCGTGAATTAAATTCCTCATCACAACATTACCATCATCCTTTTTTTCAAAATCACAGACTATTCTAGCTATTAATATAAATGCATTGGGTTTTATTTCGTCTATTATTCTTTTTTCTTGTAACTCTTTTCGGTCTTGTTCTTCTTTTAATTTGCGACGTTCTAGCATTAGTGCTTCTTCTTTCCTTCGTAATGCTATTTTTTCTATTGTCAGTTTAGAAACCCTAAAAGAAATTTTGCCTCTGTGAGACCAATCGTCAAATTCTACCTTAAGGTCCCATCCTTTCTCCTCATATGCTTTTTTTAGTAGCGGATAAGCACTTTTCATACGAGCATAGAATTTTATTCTTTCGTCCCCATTATCTACGATATAAGTCCAACTAGAATATACTCCAGTCCAGAGTTTCTTTATATGGGTGTCCAGATACCTTAATAAATCTACTGGCAATCCCATATCGTCCGCACTAACTATCTTATAAGAATTATTTGCATCATCCATATTCCAAAATCTCTTTATATGTCTTAATCCTGTTAAAAGTAATTGCTAATATATAAAACGTCACCATCTAACTCTGTTTGGTAGGTAATCAAAGAGAACTTCCCCTGTTGATTTGTCTGTCCTGAAGACCCCATGTGAATATTTTGCCATTCAGAATTGCAGGCATCACATCGTGCCACAATCTTGGTCTCCATGTATATTGCACGTTTATATCCTTGGGAATAACATGTCGGACACAACAAGTCGTATGCCCAGTAATTGCCGGTGAACGAATCTCTCAACAACAGTAAGCCCATATGACCAACCTGTTCCTTCTGGTGCTTGGATTTAATAATCAGACAATAACCGCCATACTCGTCATCAAGAGGTTCACACTCCGTCTGCCCTTCCGTCTTGTTGATGGTATGGATGTTGCACTTGAATGACACCTTTGCTGGTATGGGTTCTGTTGCAATAGAGTTCATTGACATCAGGTATAGTGATATCAAGAAAACTATGCGTTTTATTTTATTAGCCTTAGGCATAATTCAAATTCCTTAGTTTTTGGTCTATCCAAACAAATCCGAACAACTAACAAGGAAACGCACAATTAATATTCCCAGAACACAACCAATAAGTAAAGCTATCATAGTTTGAAAATTTAATTGTTTGATATTTCTGCTCTGCAATAATACTCGCTTTAACACTGCGCCAATTTACAGATCTGCGCAACCTTATGTTCTAATCAGTATCGTAACTTATCACACGAATATTAGTATAATCCGGATGGGTTTTCTGAAGCATATCTTCTACAGAAGAATAACTAGACTGTTCAGGACAGTAACCAGTATGGGTGTCTTGGTATGGACCTTGCCCATAGTGATAATAAGTGTACTTGATGTTCTTAATCCGTGACATAACTCTTAATCTTTAATTAGAATTACTTTTCTTTTTTCTTGTTTCTCGTATACCGTTAGTTATACTATTAACTTTTTCTTGGGTACTTGTAGCATTATAACTATTCTTCAATGAGTCTATAACTTTTGTTATATACCTCTTTGGGTATTTCTTCTTCATAGCTAGATGATATGAAGCAGAATACAGGTCGATGAATATTGTTTGCTATTTCGAAACAATGAAGTAAAAGCTCATTATCAGAATTCCCGAAATAGGTATCAAATAAACAATAAGGAATATCTGCTCGAGGATTATCATACGTAGCACCAATTTTAAATGAGTTAGAATCGCCAAAAACTTCTTTAATAATTTTGAGAGCAATAGGCTCTTCGTGTTTCCCAAAGAAAATTAATAGCGGCTCTGATATAAGTGAACAATTTACATAATCCATTATAACAGCTTTCAGTTCTTCTCGATTAATCTTTTTCATTTTCTTTGAATTTTATAGTATGAACCTACTCCCTTTCTAGCGTTTCGGCTTTCTCAATTTGTTACTTTTGCAAAAGTACTACATTTATTATGGAATTTCTGCTTTTAGGAAACATTAGGTATGAAATCCGTCAACATTGGTACGAATTATTACTGGTAAATATCAGATAGTTCGTTTGAACAAAACTTGAAAGCTAAAGAACTATAGCTCTTACTTTTAACCTTATCAGGTTTGAATACACCATAAAATTTAATAACATCACCATCTTTGGAGAAAATTGCTATTTTTTTAGGCGTAGTCCAGTCACATTTGTCAAAATCAACTTTTAACTCATTTATAGTCAAAGTCTCTATACAGTATTCATTATCTTTTTTAATATACGATGAGTCTTCATAACAAAAAATATGATTAGGCAATAAACTCTGTTCTAATTTACACACAGCTTGGATATAAGATTGTTGACATTCCCAATTATGTTCGCCATGAAAAAGTAAATTAAATAAATTCGTCTGGAAATCGTGTTCTCTTCCTTTTAGTTTACTATCCTTTCCTAACAGATACGAGCCTTGGGCAATAACTGTAATATCGTTTTTATTTTTTATGGAAATTGGAAACCTCTTTATAGGACTGATGGCTTTAAGAACTTTTATTGTCTCATAGGCATCATTTAAATAATAAAAAACGTAACCTTTACAGCTAATTATAGATAAAACCTCTTCCACATTTTCTCTTTTTACGGAAAAGTTGTAATCAATAACAACTTTTGCTTGTGGAAGTATAAGAAGTTTATCGTCACTACGACTATTACCGTAGATAAATACCTCCGAATTAAACAAATACAGGGATTTATTAACTTTATTTCCCATCCATCCTATTGTAGCAGCAAGTTGCTCAAGTTGCTTTATTCCACCGGTTACTTTTTCTTTAGTGAGATCCTCATTCGTCCATTGCAAAGGATGAAGATTATTAATGTCTTCCTTCGTTTCTTTTATGACCTCATCTGCAAGTTCGTCTGTAATATCACACATATGCACGTTGGTTTTAGTTATAAGTCTTAGGCTCCTATCAGACAATCTTTGTAAAAACTACCCCTTAGAATTAAACAATTATCTTTCTTCAGAGCATAAAAAAGCGTGAAGCCGATTGTCGCCACTCGCGCTTCACACCTTCTGAGCCTTAGGACTGCTCTATACTATTTGAAACAACGAGCAACTCCAAAGACTCCACGCAGCACATATACAAACTCCACCCTTATTTGTGTAAGAGCATAGTATGTATTCATACCGTTTTCATCTTATCGTTGCCTGGTGTTCAATAGTATACAATGTATACACTATCAGAGTGTCCTAAGTTCTGAAGGTGAAACACACAAGCGTCAACAAAACGCTTTTTTTCGTAAGTTCCTCCCGCCGACACCAACTCCACAGAGAAGGTCATAGGGCGACAGGTGATGCGTCAATGCGTACAAAGACACACTTTCGCGTAGCGAATTTAGGAAAAATTTGGCAAACAGCCAAGCAAAAGTAAAAAAATCCTAATATTATTATGTTTTTTTAAGGATAGAAGCCTGTGTTTCAGTTCATAACATAGGAATGGCTATCTATACCATCTCATATTTTTATCATCCTCTTGTTTGTTTTTTATTTGTATTTTTGCAGCAAAAATAAGAAGATTTATGATGGTGTACGTAGATATAGACAAGGAGTTGGACAACTTCGACAGGTTGTATGAGAACTTTTACGAAGCTCCTTTTGACGTGCTTAGAGCTGAAGTCCTAAGCACCGAAGAACGAATACGTAATATTGTTGGCTCAGATGCAGACTATGTGATGATTCCAGATACGGACAAGGAGAAAGAGGAACTTGAACTTCTTCTTGACCAAAGGCGGACCTTGCTCAACTGGATGTTCATGGAGACTCCACAAGAAGTTGTTCGGATGAATCAATTAAACACTCGATTGTTTGACTTAACCAATCGGCTCAGGGAGAAGATGGCTGACGTCTGTGAAAGTTTAGCTTCTAATCAGCGAGATGACTTCGATGACGACTTCGAGGTTGAAGGAACTTTAAAGTTTTCGTATAATGGTGAAGAGTCCATTCTTCCTTATGATGGAGCAGAAATGTATGGAAGTGATTATCGGTTAATGATTGCGACAAACAATTGGCTAACGGGTGATGAACCACTTCATTTTTTAGAACTAAGTTGTCGCTATGATTGGTCGCGAGAAATGATACTTAGCTCAGGAGATTTGGACGATGGAGTATCCTGGGCTCATGAGATACCAGGGGGATACGAAGGCATTTGTATCTGTCATACAACGGCACTCTTCGGACGGAACTGCGGCTATCCTATTCAGGAAGTTCTCCAATTAAACGACTTTTGGTCTGAAGTTCACGTGAGATATCAGCAATTTGCCACTCAAGATAAAAACTATAAATACCCAAGAGAATGAAAGTAATTGAACGATACGCAAAACGAGGAGAGAAGTGCGAGGTAATGAAAGCACTGACATTACTGACCAAGGCATATATAAGTCTGTGCGGTATAAGTCTGGGGTGTCGAACTGTGGTTTATTGTGCTGCCGAAAGTTGGCAGGAAAAGCTAGCCTGGTTAGATTTGCCGCTATCTGAGTTAGCCCGCAAAGAGCCATTTGTTAATTTGATGCCCCATATCAGTGAAGATTATGTTCAAGAGGAGTATGACAAATATGATATAACCGCTTTGGAGCATGAAGATCTCCTAAATATCTGTAGCCAGATGATTCAAGAGAAACAATTCGACGAGACAACTTTGGAGGTTATCTCATGGGGATGTTTGAAAGTTACTGAAGATAAAGAGTTATTGTCGCAAGAAATTGAAGTGACTGCTCCAGATGGAACATTGCTTACAGGCACTCTTCAGGTTCAAGACTGCAGTAAGACTATGTTAATCATGAATGAGCCGTATCACGACTTGCGTGTCGGCAAATACGAATTAGTTCGAGATGCCCGCGAACTTCTATTAGCTGGATACATGGATTATCAGCGCCTTCACCAACTTGAGAAGGAACTAAAAGCTTTATATCCATATTATCTTGATAGACTCAGTAAACTAGAGAAAGACTCAGCATGGCAGAAATATCGCATTTATAAAGATATATACGGCAAACTGTTGGGTGACATGGTATTAGTTGGTGTAGATACACTAATTGAGCAACTTTTTGGTTTGATAATAAAAAGATAAAAAGAAAACAAACATATATCATAGACAAAATGGAGAAAAGTGAAATCGAGAGTTTAAGGAAATTCTATGAACTGGCTTATCAGGAAGATGACAGTTCTGCAGTTGTTGTCGTTGAGTACGGCGATATTGACTATGCAAATAACAAGACTATCAAGGAATTCCAGAAGAAGGGCTATGAGCTGATAGACACAAACGCTTTCGGTGAAGGTTTCAAGCAAATCGGAGAGTTCCTGGTGTTCGCTAAAAAGAGATAAGACAATGATCCCAATAACAAGAACTGCAAAGAAAGTTCATGATTCAGTCTTAAGGAATGATGACTATTATTCTTTCTATGACGATGACTTAGATGATTTCGTAGAAGTGAAGAGAAAGACTCCAACTCTGGAACAGGCAAAAGCTTTTATTGAAATCACCAATAAGCAGCGCAATTACTTGATAGACACTTGTTGCGGCCGTCTGAAATATGATTTTGACGAAGGCGAGAGACTCTCTCAAGAATTCGATAAGTATGAAAAGATGGCTCTCGACATGCGCGATGTTGTCTTTACGGAGAGCGAAAAGCAGGGCTTGCGACGTGTAACAGGTGAGTTGCTGGTGCCCGCTATATTCGATAGAATTCCGGAGACCTATGATTATATTTCCGATTTAGATGATGATGGGGCTATGTTTAAATCAATTCCAGTAGTCCGGGACGGTAAGTATGCATTGTGTGAGTTAGACGGCAAGGGAACGCTTCGGACAGATTTCATATATGACAATATATTCAGGAACTATTCGGCTTCTATTAACTGTTTTGTTGTCGAACGTGACAGAAAGAAAGGAATCTTGCATGATTACGATCTGGAAGTCATAGTTCCGTGTGAGATGGATGAGATTTATGCTCAGAGTGATAGAGACGGAATTATCCCTTTTAAGAAAGGAGATAAATGGGGAATGCTTCAATTTGATACGAGCACAGAAGCAATCTTCGATGAGATTGAAATACGGAATGAACAGCCAGCAAGAGGTAAGATAGGTGATGAGTGGTTCTATGTTGATTGCTGTGGGAAGCCGACGAAAGTTAAAGATAAGTTCTGCTTCACTTCCTGGTTTGATATAGGGAAGTAAGACGTTAAAATAAAAATGGAGAGGTTAGCAGCCTCTCCGTTTTGCATTATAAATCACCTTTGAACTTCTTGACAGGATTACCACGCTCCAAGGTGTTATGATTCATCCAGGCATCATGGGTCTGCTGCATCTGCTTCGCTTCTTCCATGGCAGATAACTTCATGACAAGACGCTCGCGGGCCAGCTTTTTGTTCTGAACCTGAGAGCGCTCGTCAGATGCCAGCACTGAGATTCCAGAAGGATTATGAGTTGCCCTAACCGCAGTCTCTACCTTATTGACGTTCTGACCGCCAGGTCCTGGTGAACGAAGTGTCTCGTATGTGATGTCACGTTCATTTATAGTACTAGATTGAACTGGTTTGAAGAATGTCACGCCGACAAACCAGTTTTTCCGACGATGCCATGGCCTGAATCCGTTTTTCTGAGCGACCCAGAGTACAGAACCTTCCCATTCGCTTCTGAGTTTCTCGATATCATCTCCAGAAACAGAAAGTGTTGCAGAGAACATACAGCCATCTTTTGGCCCATCTTCGTACTCAATGAGTTCGACTTCCAAACCATGTTGCTTAAAGTGCTCAACCAACTTCTGCATTACGAGTACTACCACACGGCAGCACTCGACCGGACCACGTCCGGATGTGATTTGAATATAACTTTTATCCATATTATTCTTCACTCATTCTTACTATGCGAGGGATGATTGTCCCCTCAATGTTTACTAACTCTTGTTGTGACTTGATGACTTGATTGATGTCTTTGTAAGCTTGGGGCGCTTCTTCAGTAGTTCCACCAAGAAGTGTCACATCTTTCTCTGTAAGGAACTTTTTCAACGCATAACGACTGATGCTGTTCTTAGCATCAAGTCTGGACATCAGTCTTCCAGCGCCATGTGATGCTGAAAACAGCGACTCCGTATTACCCTTGCCAGATACAATATAACCTAGCGCTGCCATCGATCCTGGAATAATGCCAAGTTCATCCAGATGTGCAGGTGTTGCTCCTTTACGATGTATGATGACCTTTCTTCCATCAGGAAGTTTGTCATGCCAAGCAAAGTTGTGATGATTGCTGACATTGACCAGCGGTTTCAGCCGAAGTGCTTTCGCAACATTGTGATGAATGCATTCGTGGTTGACAGCAGAGTATTCACCAACTATCTCCATACATCTCCAATACTCTTGTCCTGCTTCACTATTAAGACTGAGCCATGCGAAAGGTCCCGCCTGTCGAGGTAACTTGCAAGTTTCTTTTGCTATTGTTGTATAGTGGTCTGCAATGGCTGCACCAAGTCCGCGACTACCGGAGTGGCTCAGGATACCGATATATTTGCCATCTGGTAGTTTGAGAGCATTCGTTTGGGGTAGCTCAACTTCGCAGATGTCTACGAAATGGTTTCCTTTCCCACTACTACCTAACTGCCGGACTGCTTTCTCGCGCAATTTCTTCAGAACAGGAATCTCTCTAAACTCACTCTTATCAAAGAGAGCGTGATATTGCTTGAATGGCAGGATTCCATCAAGTCCGAAAGCTGTATTGTTAATCAGTGCTTCAATAGCTCTGTCATGATGCTTCTCAAAGAAGTCCACTCCAGCATCAAGGATGGTCAGACTCATTCGACAGCCGATGTCCTTGCCAACGGCATATGGAATGACCACATCATCTGTAGTGGCGAGTACCCCGCCTATTGGGAGTCCATATCCGGCACAACCGTCTGGCATCAGTGCTCCTGATACTGTAACAGGAAGTCTCATTGCCATCTCCATCTGACTTTTTGCGAGTTGGTCAATGTTCTCTACTCCATAAATCGCATACGGTAGGGAAGTAGCACGTAGTTCATATGTTGATACTTCGGCTTTTGATGGAGATAGCACTTCTGCAACTTTTCTCCATACATTGTCGTCTTTATAACTCTCTGGATGTTTATAAAGATCTTGTAAAGTTGCTGTTATTTCTTCTTCAGACGTATGCTTGCAGTGCTTGGCGACAATCTCTGTCACCATACTCCTTGCTATGTTATCTGTATATCCGAGTTTTTTTAACTCTTTCGGTTTAATATTGCCCATATTGAGTATATATTATTACGCAGGCATTGAACCTGCATTATTATAAAAAAGGATAATGATTAGAGCTTGATATACAACTATACCCTGCAACCAAATAGTTGCAGTCACCAATGCTCTGTGGGGATTTGTACTTACTTTATACTCATTCGCGTGACCCTTTCTCTGTTGACTAAAGGGTTCGACAATATTAATCGGCTGCAAAGTTATCATTTTTATCTGAATTAAATGCAAGCAAGTGACGATTTTTTTCAAAGATGGCTGTAATTGCTTGTCTAGCCCCTCTTGAATATTCATCGTATGTCGTTAAATGAAAGTAGTTCTTTAGCGTAATCCATCCCCGCTGATTACTTACTGCTATATGAAATGTGCAGTATTCCATTCCACAATGATTACATAAATCAGACAAACATGAAGTATAGTTTCCTCTGAACTTTATGTTAACCACTACGAGTTCACTTTTTATAGTTGTGACAGCACATCCGAGTTTTAAAAGTATTGCTTTTATTGTTCTGTACGTGCTTTCTCCTTCACGGGCTTCGCTATTAGATATATAGGACATCTCAAGAGTACATGGTGTCTTGAGTTTAGGACTGTATTCCTTCCTATACTTTGCCATTTTTTTCGCTACTTAAATATCTATGTTTATGACTGTTTCTTGGGTTGTGGCTTCCTTAATGAAGTCGCTATAGAAACGATACACCGAATCATAATCCGGCCCCAAGCTATAGAAGAATTTAGTTCGCTCATCTATATCTGTTGTTATTACAACTTGCTCAAATAGGGTATCAACGGCAATCATTTGAAAATTTGTAATGCTCTCGTCATCTTCATCTTGCACTCCTATAGTAACGGTATAATATTCTTTGAAGCGAAGATGCTGAAGCATATCCTCGAAGTAGTCTCGCTTCTTCTTGAGCGATTCAAAGAAGTTTTTGTCATCGAATAACTCTTCTTTGACGAACGTATCGACACGGGCCAATAAATCAGCCTTTATGTAATCGGATTCGTTGAAGTAACTTCTTACAATTATACTTTCAGGGAAAAGGGCAGCCATTGCTTTCTTTGCGAGATACTTGCACTTCTCGGCAATGCTGTTGCCAGGAACTTCTTCATCATTTGTATATACGAATTGAGGTTCGTCGAGGAAAGAAAAAAGTGACTTCTCTTCCTTTCTGTCATCGTCTGTCAGTTGGTCTTCCGATGCGATGCCAACAATCTCTGATGAGCCAACAATGCAGCGGTAGCCCACGCTGGCGATGTAAACGAGGTAGTTCTCTGAATCAATGACTTGTTGAACACGTGCGACGTATTCTTCCGGTTCGATATCTTCTGTGCTTAAGCCATACCCGAATCGTTCGATAAAGCCTATCATGGGTTCATTTGTCCTGACTATAAGGTAATCACCCTTCTTTATTTTTTCCATATCATTTTTTTGTTATTTGTACATTTCGTCTATTTTGTCTGCTTCTCGATTGAAGAGCTCGGTAGCAAATGCTATAGTCTCTTCTTTCGTCATGTAACCTCTGTCATATTTGTCGAGTTTAGCTCTCAACTTCTTTTGAAGTGTCTTGGATATCTTACGGGTAGGCTTGAATACGCTATAACATGGTTCGTGCCCGTGAGTATCGCCTTCTCCTAAAGTGTAGACTACGTAACAATCATCGCCCGCTACCCATTGCCTGGATATTCTTTCTGCCTCTTTAGAGTCGAGTCCTGCAAGCATCTTCTGGAACCATTCTGGTGATGGAGGAAGCTTACCTATAATGGCAACTTCGACATAATCGTTATAGGCAACCTCGACGAGATCTCCCAACTGAAAATGAACTTTGGCAGCAGGTCTCCCTTTGAACTGCCCTTTGTCGTCAACCATCGTGTAGTCATTCAAGTTACCATGACAGTCATACGACCAGTACGATGGCGTATAATAGAGGATTTTACTTCTATTAATGACATATTTGCCAATTTCATAACCTAAATAGTCGTTCTCGTAAACGCCATCTTCAGGATCCTCGTAGTATCGCTTCTCGTCTTCTATGAACTTCAACATTGCCTTCTCTGCATTAGGCAAGTTATTAAACAGACCTATTCGGTTCCTGCTCAACTTCCGACGAGGATAACGCCCACGAGTAGCTAATGAGATTAATTCATATACTTCTTTTGCCATTGCTGTTTATCTTTGTTTGTATGTTTAATTGCAGCAAAGGTAACTCTATATTTGGTTATCCCCAAGATAATTCTGCGCAATGGTATGAAGTCGTGGAATTGTGTTACCAATATGTTGCTAACCATGACAAATATGGTTTGTTAACCTCGTATTCTATACGGCCCAGTTTTTCTTTACTTTGGCATTATAGACTATCTTTTTCAACTTTGGGCAACATATAAAAGCTTCGTAGCCAATTTCGTCAAGTGGATAGTTAACGTATAACACTTCAATCTGATTGTTACAAACACTCTTTACGTTCTTGACAGATGCAGGAATATGATAAGTCGATGCTTTCGTCCAACATGCTATCAATGAATTATCTTCATTAGAAACAAACGCTTCGTCCTCAATTCTAAATCTCTCTGATTTACATATTATTCCCTCGAAGTTCTTGTGCCCTTGAACTAGCCAAGGACCAATCTCTTCTACAGTTGCAGGGATAGTGAGTGACCTTAAGTTCCTGCAGTTGATGAACGCATCGTATCCAATAGTCTTTATCCCTTCGGGCAAGTTGATAGTAACAATGCCTGAAGCGCAGAATGTATCTCCCATAAGATGTTGAACTGTTGAAGGTATATTAATCTTGGTTAGGCTCACACAACCAGAGAACATGTTTTCACCTATACTCTCAATTCCTTCTGGTAACTCTACTTCTGCAAGAGAGCTGCATCCGTTGAACATAGCTATATTTGGATTCTTGAGTTTTGCAGAAATTCTTGCTTGCTCGAGATTTCTGCAGCCTTCAAAAATACTTCCTCCGTCATCAGTGACACTATCCGGCATATAAATAGACTTCAAGTTCTGACACTGATGGAAGGCATTCGGTTCTATATATTTTACACCATCTTTAATGCTATAATGTGAGCAGCAGAACTTCTTTTTGTCTTGTACACCGATTAGTTTTTTGCCGTCACTTGAGTAAAGTACTCCAAATTTGTCTTCACTATGTTCCATACTCTTTTCTTATGGTACTATAATGGCTTTTCTTGCATCAAAAGTTAGATGCTCGTTCGCAAAGACATAGCCCAACTGATTGCTGATACAGTGAGTCTTGCCGATAACCTTGTTGATGTTCCGATGTGAGTGGGCATATATCCAGTAGTCAACTTCACTATTCATGATATAGTCTTCAAGTTCAACCGTGAACGCTCCATTCAATGCACTACCTTCAAATTCAGTCGCACATAGTTGATATGATGGAACATGATGAGTAACTACAACTTTATATTTCGCCGTACTTTCTTTCACTGCTTGTTTGATGAACTGGAGACATCTATTGTGTTCTTGATTAAACTCATGATGTGTCATA
>Ga0256407_10009461_pt1 | contig 13954 bp, 9 predicted proteins | sample RumenRJG_04DNA_FD_193489 | JGI IMG/M metagenome (GOLD analysis project Ga0256407, IMG submission 193489) | Bovine rumen microbial communities from Lethbridge, Alberta, Canada - RJG_04 | ecosystem: Host-associated > Mammals > Digestive system > Stomach > Rumen | place: Canada: Alberta | collected... | reverse complement strand
CAGATGACGATGGGAGGGGCCGGAGCGAGCAAAGCGAGCGGAGTCCTCGAAGAGGCAAGCTGCTGCAGCAGCGGAGCTCTGGCACAACAAAAAAAGAGGCCGACCCTTTTTAGTCGACCTCTTTTTTTGTTTAGCCGCCCCGCGCTTTTGCACGTTATTTGCAAAGGGTTACGGAAAAAACACTTTTCATGGGCAAGTTTCAGGAACGGATGAAGGCGCTGGGTCAGGGAGTGGTCCGGAGCGTGCGGGAATTCCCGCTGGAGACCTTGCTGGGTTTGGTTTATTTTGTTCTGGGTGTACTGACAGACAGGGGCCAGACAGCTGCACTGAAGGAGAGTGAAGTCTATGATCTGCTCTTATGGTTCGTCCCGCAGTATGTGCTCTTGTTTGCCTTCGGCCGTTTGGCCAGGCGCCGTACGCGCTGGTATCCGTTCTATCTCCTGGCCTGGTTCCTGTGGATACCGCTGCTGCACGGGAGATTCAACACTGAAGAGTGGTATCTGGGGATGGCATGGATTCTGGTGCCCCTGATGCTGGTGCTCGGGGACCGGAAGATGGACAACGTCGCCTTTGGACGGAATGTGTTCCACACGGTCTTGCAGACCGCCTTCGGCTTGCTGATCGGATTGCTTCTGGCCGGTATCGTCTCATCCTTGATCGCCTCCGTGAACTTTCTGTTCGCCCTCGACCTGTCCGAAAAGTGGACGGAATACTCCCTTATGTTCCTGGCCTTCGTGGTAACGCCGCTGCTGTGCTGCGCGCTCGTATCGAAAGAATCGACCGGAAAGGGAAAAACGGTGCTGCGGGTGATCGTGGATTATATCCTGTCGCCGGCGCTGGTGGCGTATGCCGTGATGCTGTTCCTGTATATCGTCCGGATCCTCCTTCGATGGGAACTGCCCGACGGGGGTGTGGCCTATATGGTACAGGGCTTTTTGGTGGATGCGCTCCTGTGCTACCTGCTGCGGATGCAAATCCCTGAAAGTCAGCGGCATTTCGAATGGTTCTACCGGCCTTTCCCGTACATCGCCCTGGCTCCTTTGGCGCTGCTGTGGATTGGGGCGGTCCGCCGCATCGGCGAGTATGGCATCACCGGTCCGCGCTTCTATCTGCTGGTACTGGCCGTAGTGGTCACGCTTTTCGTACTGCGGTTGTTGCGGGAGCGGCCATTTGCCTTCCGCCGGCTGTTCCTGGCGGTGATTGGCCTGGCGGTCCTGTTTACCTATATTCCGGGTATCCGGGCGAAGGATTTCGGGATCCGCAGCCAGCGCGCCCGGCTGGAAAAACTGCTTCCGGAGGTGCTGGTGGATGGAAAATTTCCCGTTATTACGAATTATGAGTCTCTTGTCAAGGATTCCGTTTTGTGCCGGAATATCGAGAATGCCCACGATATCCGGCGCTACTTGAAGGGGGAGATGAAAAAGGAAGTGTTTGAGCAGCAATACGGTGGATACGGTGAGTTCGTATTGGAAACGTGGAGACTGCGCCAGGCGAAGGAAAAGGCCGGGAAAGATGGAACAGAAGAGGAAAAACAAGAGTCCGTCACGTTCTCCGGCACCCTGGAGCATCCCGTTGATGTGGGGCCTTATACCCAACTAATTCCGTCCGGTAATTATGCTTTTATCCTGAAAGAAGGGAAGGCGTTTTTCCTGGATAAAACCCAAAAGGATACGCTTCTGGTCTGCTCTTTTGCGGAGAAAATCCAATCGCTTCCCGCCGTTCTGCCGCAGGATCAACCGGATCCGAGGCTGATTTATCAAAACGACCGGTATATGGTGGTGTTTCCCAATATGATTATTTGGGATAGCGGTAGAATTACCGCTACCAATGGTAGTTTACTCTTCAAAAAACCGTGAGGAAGTAGGGAGCCATACGGGGCCTATTCGGTCTCGTAGCCGTTGTTCTTCATGTTCCACAGGGGGAGCACGATGAGGCCGCCGATGACGGCGACGCCGGCCATGATCAGGAAGAGGTTGTTCCAGAAGCCGTTACCGAAGGTTTTGGAGAGCAGACCCACACCGAAACCGGTGAAGATGGTGCTTACATAGCTCATAAGGCCAATCAGGCCCACGGCCGAGGAAGCCGCTTTCTTGGTAACATGGTTCGATGCCACGACGCCCAGCAGGGCCTGCGGACCATAGAGGAAGAAGCCGGAAACGGCCAGCAGGACGAGCATGGCCACGGGATGGCCCTTCGGCAGCAGCCAGAGCCCCACCAGGCAGAGGGCGGTAATGAACATCTCAATGAGGCACATCCGCTGTCCCTTGCTCTTGAAAAGTTTATCCGTTGCCCATCCGGCCGCCAGCATACCGGCGCAACCGGCAATTTCGAAGATGGCGATGGTCCAGCCGGCCAGCTGGGGCGACAAGGCCGTCTCTCCCTGCTGGAGGAACTTCGGACCCCAGTCCAGGACGGCGAAACGGACGATATAGACAAAGAGGTCGCAGATGGCGAGCGCCCAGACAACCGGGTTGCCGAAAACGCGTTTCTTGACGAATTTCTTGTATTCGGCGGTGGTGTCGTTGTTGTCCAGGGCGGTCTTGGTGCCCTTCAGCTCGGGCAGGCCCACGGAAGTAGGCGTGTCGCGCAGGGTCGTGAGGATGAAGAATACGCCTACGGCACCGATGAGCGCCGGAATCCAGAAGCACCACTGCCAGGCCCCTACGTGCTGGGCCGCCGTGATGACAGCCGGGTCGTCAATGGCTTTCCCCAGGTTGGCGGCGATGCGTTCCACGGTGGCGGGTTCGCCCGCCAGGTTCATGCCCATGCCGCCGATGATAGCGCCGCATAGTACCGATACGATACCGGCGCCGATGGAGTGTGACGTGTTCCAGATACTCATCTTGGTGGCCAGTTCCGTCGGCGGTACCCAGTGCACCATGAGGCGGTTGCACGGAGCGAAGCCGCAGCCCTGGAAAACATTGTTGAGGACCAGCAGGATGGCCATCAGCCACACCATGACATTCACGAAATCGGGACCGAATTCATTGCCGGAAATCAGGGCGCTCAGTTTGGCGCTCCAGCCAAAGATGAGGTTCAATATCACGCAGGCGCCCAGTCCGATGACCAGGTGCCACCGGGCATTGGACCGGTCGGCCAGGATGCCGTTGAGGAACTTCGAAATACCGTAGATGACGCCCACGGCTGTCAGGATGGAACCCAACTGCAAGTCTCCGATGCCATATTCCGCGGCCAGGGCCGGCATGGCAAAAGAGAAATTCTTCCGCACAAAATAGAAAATGGAGTAGCCGATCATCGAACAGATAATCACTTGCCACTGCCAGGATTTGAAGAAATCGGTCTTGCCGTCTTCCCCTTTCAGGCGGAAGAACGGTTTTACTTTCGGTGTGTCATTCATAAATGCAAAATTAACGTTTTTTTCGTATTTTTGTAACAAAGAATTGCAATTATGAATGTCAAGGAATTTCTGAAACAGCGTCAGGCAGAAAAGAATGCTGTTCTGGCCACCAACTTTTATAATTATGAAACGCTTTCCTGCGTGATGCAGGCGGCGGCGCAGGTCCAGGCCCCGGTGATGCTCCAGCTCACCCGCAGTTCCATTGACTACATGGGGTTGCAGACGGCCGTAAAAATGGCCCGCCAGGCCTTTGCGGATTATGGGATTGATGGTTGCATCCATCTGGATCACGGCGGTTCCGTGGAACTGGTCCAGCGCTGTCTGGATGCCGGTTTCGATTCCGTGATGATTGATGCCAGCGAGAAACCTTTCGAGGAAAACGTGGCCACGACGCGCAAGGTGGTGGAAATCGCCGCCCCCTATGGCGTGAACGTGGAAGCCGAACTGGGCTACGTGGCCAAACTGGGCCAGGAGCAGGGAGGCGGCTTCACCACTCCCGAAGAGGCCAAGGCCTTTGTGGATGCCACCGGTGTGGATGCCCTGGCGGTGGCCATCGGCTCGGCTCACGGATTTTACAAGCAGCCGCCGCACCTGGATATCCCGCGCCTGCAGGCCATCCATGCCGCCACCCCCGTGTGCCTGGTGCTGCACGGCAGCTCGGGTATCCCGGCCGAGATGGTGCGGGAAGCCATTGCGAACGGTATCGTGAAGGTGAACCTCGCCACGGAAATCAAAGACAACTTCATGCGCGCGCTGAAGGATCAGCTGCTCCAAACCGACGAGATTGACCTGCGAAAAGTCTTCCCGAAAGCCATGGCGCCGGTGGTGGAACTGCTGTGCGGGAAATACCGCAACATGGGCTCGGCAAAAAAATGAATCAAGATTTAAAAAATTTTAGTATATTTACGAACTTGATTTATTTAGAGAAATATGATAAAGAAAACCACCATTCGTGATGTCGCGCGCGAGGCAGGCGTTTCCGTAACGCTGGTCTCTTTCGTGATGAACGCGAAAGTCAAAGAGAACGGAGAACTGGATTGCCCGGTGAACGCAGATACGGCCGAGCGGGTCCTGCAGGTGGCTAAGCGCCTGGGTTACAAACGCAATAATGCGGCGGCTTCGCTGCGCAGCGGACGTACCCATACCATCGCGGTCATTACGTCGGATATTTCCAGCCCCTTCTTTGCTGAAATCTGCCGTCATCTGGAGAACATCGCCTACAAGGCGGGCTACACCGTCCTTTTCGCCAGCTCCGATGAAAGCGCCCCGAAGCTGAGTAACCTGATCGACAAGATGATCGGGTACAACGTGGAAGGCCTGATTGTGGCTCCCTGCGCGGGCAGCGAGAAAGTGCTGCACCGGTCGGGCAGCTACAACATTCCCACCGTGCTGATAGACCGCAACATCCCCGGGGATGCCTTCGGCCGTGTGCTGGTGGACAACGAGGCCGGCGGCTACGAGGCCACCCGGTACCTGATCGGTATGGGTCACAAGCGCATCGAGATTATCGGTTACGATATCGAGATTGCCAGCGTGTCCGAGCGCGTGAAAGGCTACGAGCGGGCTATGCAGGAGGCGGGCCTGGAGGAGAATATCCGTGTGAATGTGCTCCCGTACGGGATTTCCCCTTCGGCCGACGAGGTGACCAAGGTTTTCCGGGAGGCTCATCTGCGCGGTACCAGCGCCTTCGTGCTGCCTACCAAGAAACTCAGCAAGAGCGGCTTCTACGCCATGACGAAACTGAACCTGCGCATGCATCGGGACTTCGACTTTGTCTGCTACGACGAAAGCGATGTCTACGACCTCATCCCTCCGGGCATTCCGCACATGGTGCAACCGCTTCACGAGATTGCCGAGAAGTCGTTCAACCTGTTGCTTAACATCATCGACAACAAACCGGCCGAGATGAATGTGACCCTGCATTCCCATCTGGTCGAAGGCGGCGCATAACGGGACCCCGATATGAGAAGCGCCCGTCTTTTCCTTACCGCGGCTATCCTTTTCCTGGCTGTGGTTTGCGTATCGGCCCAGACGGCCCGCAAAGCCATTGAGGCCGATCCGGCCAAAGCGTCCCACGTTTTTAACATGTATCCGGAACAGATTCCGGAGCATGCCCGTCCTCCGAAGGGATTCAAGCCCTTCTATATCAGCCACTACGGCCGTCACGGAGCCCGCAATAACGGCTCGGACAGCGACTTCGTCCTCTTCCGCGACATGCTGGAAGAGGCTTATCAGGCCGGGAACCTCACCCCCGCGGGCGAAGAGGCCCGGCTCCGTTTCCAAAAGGCCTTCCCGAAGCTGTACCTGCGTGGGGGAGACCTTTCCTCCAAAGGCTGGCGCCAGCATCACGATATCGCCACGCGGATGATGACGGACTATCCCGAGGTTTTCCGAGGGAAAGAGGTCCGTGTGGATGCCCGCAGTACCGCGGTGCCGCGTTGCATCATGTCGATGGCGGCCTTCTGCGATGCTCTGAAGGAGCGGAATACATCCCTACAGATTAGCCAGAACACGGGTGCCTGGCTGGTGAATCCGCTGAATCCCTTCACCATCGCGAACCCCGACTGCCATCCCAACGACGCAGGTTTCGAGAATCGCCATGCGGCCTGGAACCGCTCCTACCATGCCTGGCGCAGGAAATTGCTGCATCCCGAGGTCTTCTTCGGCAACCTGTTCAAAGACACGGCCTTCCTGAAGAAATACGCCCCCAACAGCCTCTATCCCCTGGAAGAGACACTGATTTCGATGTCGGGCACCATGCAGTGCTCCGACGTGGACATCTCCCTGGTGGACCTGTATCCCTTCGAGGAAGTGTACAATAACTACCTGCTGGTCAATTACAAGTACTACGCTTCCAAAGGCCCCGACACCCTTATTCAGAAAGGACGGCAGTGGGCTCTGGTCCTTCCCTTCTTCGACGACCTCCTGTCCTGCGCCGAGTCCGACATGGCTTCGGGCGACGTGGCGGTGCGCCTGCGGTTCGGCCACGACATTACCCTGATGTCCATGATGACCTTCCTGGATGTGGACGGTTGGAACAAACCGGCATCGGACCCGTGGGAAATCGCGGAATACTGGAACTGCTATCGTGTGCCGATGGCTTCCAACGCCCAGTTCATCTTCTATCGGAACCGGCGCGGCGAAATCCTGGTGCGTATAATGTACAACGAGGCCGATGTCTTCCTGCCCATTGAATCGGAGGTGGCTCCCTACTATCGATGGGAGGATTTCCGGAACTTCTGCCTGGCGCGCAAAGCGGTTGCCCGGCACATCCTGGACACGACTAAACCCCCGAAATCGTGAGAACCGCCCTGCTGACCTTTGTCACGGCCTTGTGCCTGGTTTTCCCGCTGGCGGCCCAGACCGCCCGTGAGGAAATAGAGGCCGACCGGAACAAGGCCGGCGGTGTATATTGCCTGTATTCCCAGCCGAAGGACGCTCCCGCTCCTGCACCAAAGGGATTCAAGCCCTTTTATATCAGCCATTTCGGCCGACATGGCGCCCGCCATAACTCGGCGGATCCCGCCTTTTTGCTCAACCTGCTGGACCGGGCGGCGGCAGACGGGAAACTCACCCCGTTGGGGGAGGATGTCCGTGCCCGATACACGGCCCTTTACCCGCAACTGAAGCTGCGGGAGGGGGATCTGACGGCCGTTGGGACAGCCCAGCTCGAAGGAATCGCCCGTCGCATGATGACGTTGTACCCCCGCGTTTTCCGCAAAGGGCGGACGGTGCAGGCCGTATCGTCCACATCGCCCCGCTGCCTGCTCTCCATGGCCGCTTTCCTGCAGGGGCTGCGGTCTTCCGGCTGGAAAGGGGAAATTAGCCTGGATACCGGGAACGCCTGGATGCGCACGGTGGCTCCCCACCGAAAGGCCAATGAACTGTATGTGCAGCAGCGTGCCCGGATGCGGACCGAAGACCGGGCTGCCTGGGAGGCCGATGTTCAGCGGCTGCGCGACGAAATCGATGCGCAGGCGTTTCTCTCCCGGCTCTTTTCGGACAGGGAATGGGTCCGGTCGCTGGGAGACCCCCATGCCATCATGAACGAGTTTTATTCCCTGGCCGTAAGCCTCCCCTGTACGGGGCTCCCGGCAGATTTTTACGATCTGTTTACCCCGGAGGAACTGTACCGGGAATGGGCGGTGGAAAACCTGCGCTATTATGGCTATTTCGGACCGTCAAAGTATTTCGGCGGCACGTCCTGGGCCATCGCCGCCCCGGCGCTGGAAAAAATCATTTCCGACGCCGACGAAGACCTTCGCACCGGCACCACGGCGGCCCGCCTGCGTTTTGGCCACGATCTGGGATTGATGTGCCTGTACAGCCTGCTGGACCTGGAGGGTTGGCGTACGGTGGCGGCCGATCCGCACGAGGTGGCCGATGCCTGGCGCAGTTACCGGGTTCCCATGGCGGGGAACCTCCAGTGGATTTTTTATCGGAACGATGCCGGAGATATCCTGGTGCGCCTGCGGGTGAATGAACAGGATGCCACCCTGCCCGTGGAACCGGCGGCGAAGGGGATTTTTTATCGCTGGGAAGACCTGCGCGCCCATTGCCTGGCGCGCTGTGCCGAGGCTCGTAAACGGATAGAACGGATGCCCTTATGAAAAAGATGACCTTGCTCCTGCTGGCGGTATTTTCCGCCGTTTTCCTGCGGGCCCAGGATTTTTTCCCGGGGGCCGATCCGCAGCCGTATCCGCCCTTTGCCGATAGTTGGAAGGCCGATCCGATGATGGTGACGGGCAATTACCGGATGTACCGGATGGACACGCCGGCCCCGACGCCCGCCCCGGCCGGTTTCAAGCCTTTCTATATTTCCACTTACGGCCGGCACGGAGCCCGTTTCTTCGGCCGGAACGACCTGTACGATACCCTGGCCCGGCTGTTCGATGCCGGGGCGCAGAACGACGCCCTTACGGCGGACGGCCAGGAATTCTACCGCCGTTTTCAGGAGGTTTACGCGCTGGCCAGGGGCCGCGGGGGAGACCTGACCCAACGGGGCGTGGCCCAGCAACAGGAACTGGCCCGCAAGATGTTGCGGGATTATCCCGCCGTATTCAGGGGCCGGAAGGTTGTGGACGCCCGTTCCACGACGGTGCCCCGCTGTATCTTGTCGATGACGGCCTTCTGCGACGCCCTCGGGACGGCCGCCCCGTCGCTGGAAATCCGGCAGGATGCCAGCGCCGCGGACATGTACTACCTGAAACCCAATTCGAAGTACAATCCGAAGGTCCGTCCCGACGAGGTGGACAGCAAAATGGACGTAGGCGAGGGCCGCTGGCTGGAACCGTGGCAGGAAATGTGGCGGCAGACCGCCCGTCCGCAGGCCTTCTTCGCCCGCCTGTTCAAGGATCCGTCGTTTGTGAAAGCCTTTGGCGATCCGGTGCATCTGGAGCGGGAATGCTTCTACCTGATGGCCGATACGCCCTGCGTGAGCGCAGAAATTGATTTCCGGGAATTTTTCGATTCCGACGAAGCCGCCCGCCTGTGGGAACTGGAAAACTGGCGGTTCTATCAGGTTTCCGGTCCGGGCCGCACCTACCAGGACCGCAACTGGGCGTATGCGGAAGTACTGCTGGACCAGATTGTCCGGAGTGCCGGAGAAGATATGGCTGACGGCCGGACGGCAGCCCGCTTGCGTTTCGGCCACGATTATATGTTGGTGAACCTGCTGACGCTGCTGAATCTGGACGGCTGGAATGTGGTGACCGAAGATTTCGGCCGCATCAAGGAAGTATTCCGATTCAGCGAGTTGCCCATGGCCACGAACCTCAAACTCATCTTCTACCGCAACCGGGCGGGGGAGGTGCTGGTGCGTGCCGCGCTGAACGACCGGGAGGTGCGTCTGCACATCGACGGGGCCGAGGGTCCCTATTATCGCTGGGAGGATTTCGAGGCGTTCTGCCGGCGTAGGATTATGTTAGCCCGACAAATTCTGGAACGATGAAGAGAGCCGTTTGGAGATTCTGTACGCTGGCCGCCGCCCTGGTGGCCTGCCTGAGTGCCGCCGCCCAGGTGGCGTTCGATGAAATTCGCGAAACCCCTGCGAAAGGATATGGTGTCTATTATGTGACCGAGTTCCCCGCCGCCACACCCGATGTGCCCCCGAAGGGATACGAGCAGGTGTATCTGAGCACCTATGCCCGTCACGGAGCCCGGTACATCCTTTTCGAGAAAATGTACACCGATATCCACGCGACCCTGGACAAGGCGCATCGGGGACGCTTGCTGACCCCTGCCGGCGAGGATTTCTACCGGCGTTTCGAGGCCGTGTATCCCCAGTTGAAGGACCGTTCGGGCTTCCTGACCCCGCTCGGGCGTGCCCAGCACAAGGCCTTCGGGAAGCGGCTCTATGCCCAGTATCCGGCCTTGTGGAAGCACCTGCCGCATATCGAGGCCCGCTCGACGAACCTGCCGCGGGTCATCCTGAGCATGAATTCCTGCCTGGAAGGCCTGAAGGAGGGCAATCCCGCCCTGCGCTGGAACGCCACCTGCGCCAAGGCGGAGATGGGGTACCTGAATCCCCATTCGGGCCTGAAGAAAGACTATGAGGATCCCAAGGCTTCCAGCCAGTACCGCCTGGGCAATACGGCGGCATGGCAGGAAGGGATGATGGCCATCTTCCGGGAAAAAGTGGACTGCGGGGCCTTTATCCGCCGCTACTTCACCAATGGTTCCATCGTGGAGGATCCGGAAGGCTTCATGCTCTTCTGCTATTACCTGGCGGGTGACATGTACAGCATTCCCGAATTGGAGACCTACTTCGATGACCTCTTTACCCAGGAAGATATCCTGGGCATTTGGGAAGCTGACAACTATCTGTATTACAGCCAGAAAGGTCCCGACCCGCTCTACAGTGGACGGGGAATGGAAGTAGCCTGGGAAATGCTCGACGACATCATCGTGAAGACCGACGCCGACCTGGCCGAATACCCTTACGCCGCCCGCCTGCGCTTCGGCCACGACGGCTGTATGATGGCGCTGATGGCCTTTATGGGCATTGACCGCTGGGGCGAGGTGGTCCCGCGCGACCAGGTGAAAGATGTCTGGCAGACCTATAAGGTCCCGATGGCCTCGGCCTTCCAGTTTGCCTTCTATCGTGGCAAAAAATCCGGCGACCTGATTTTCAAGTTGTCCTATAATGGCGAGACCGTAACCCTGCCCCTTCCGGCGGTGGACTTTCCGTACTATAGCTGGGAGGCTTTCAAGGCGTATTACCTGCCTCGTATCGCCGCGGCCAAAGAACACCTGGCCAACCTGGACCCCGAAGGTCGTCCCTACGTGCTGGAGGGGAAGGTGACCTGCGAAGGTCTTCCTGTTGAGGGAGTGGCTGTAACCGATGGCGTGAATATCGTGCGTACCGATGCCGAGGGCCGCTACCGCATGGCCAGCGACAAGCGCCAGGGTCTGGTCTATATTACCACACCCTCGGGCTACCGGGCCGTGAGCACCGATGGCTTGCGGGCCGATTTCTATGCCCATCTTACCGAGGCTCCCGAGGTGAAGGAAGTGCACGATTTTACCCTCGTCCGCGAGGACCAGCGCCGCTATAGCGTCATTTTCCTGCCCGATGCCCACCTGTCCAATGCCGACTTTAAACCCGAGCTGGAGAGTTTCCGGGACATTGCCATGCCCACCATCCGTTCCCAGGCGGAACTCCTCTCTGCCGAGGGCCCCGTTTATACGATGAACCTGGGCGACCTGAGCCACGACATCTACTGGTACGACTTTAACTTTACCCTGGAGGACGACTACAACTTCCTCCGCGAGCTGCGCTATCCCACGCTGATGTACAGCGTATCGGGCAACCACGACAACGATCCGTCCATTACCACCGACCATACCGATTTCGATTCGGAGCACGTTTTCCGCAAGGTGTTCGGACCGGAGCATTATTCCGTGAACATCGGCGGAGACCACTGGATCATGCTGGACGATATCCAGTACATCAATGTGCCCGGCCAGGGCAAGAAGGCCAAAGGCGTGAAGGGCGACCGTTCTTACGACAAGGGCCTTACGGACGATGCCTGGCACTGGCTGGAGCAGGATGTGGCGGGGCTGCCGGACGGTACGCCGGTGCGCATCTGTGTCCATTCACCCATCGTGTACCACAATACCAGCGGCACGCTGTTTTCGGTGAAGGATGCCCGCCGCCTGTCGGATTTGCTGGAGCGGTTCGCCCCGGTATGGGTGTATGCCGGTCACGTGCATCACATGCACTGGCTGCAGCGCGAGGAGTGGCCGGTTTTCCAGGAGGCGGACCTTCCGGCCGTTTCCGGAACCATGTGGACCACCCGTCCCAACCGCGTCCTGTCCAACAATGGCGAGGATGCCGGTATCCTGGTGGGCCGGTTCAGCGGGGGAGCGGTGTCGTACACGTATCAGACCTACAAGCACGGGGAGTGCGCGATGCGCCTGTACGATATGAATGTCGTTGCCCGGCGCTATGCGTCCGACAAAAATATCCGCGACCTGCTTGCCGCCTGCCCGGGCCGCGACGACTATTCCGCCAAGCAATACCGCAACTGCGTGTATATCAATTACTGGATGCTGCGCGAAGGGGAAACGGTGGAAGCCTTTGAGAACGGCCGATCGCTGGAGGTGGAGCAGGTGAACGATGAAGATCCGCTGTACCTGCTGAACCTGCATCTGCCCGATTTCCTGGAGAGCGGGAAACACTCGCGCGGGAAGGTAGGCAACCTGCATATGTTCCGCGCGAAAGCGCAATCGGCCCGGACCCCGGTGACGGTGCGGGTGCGCAATGCGGCGGGAGAAATCGTCCGGGAAGCGGTGCTGCTACGCCCGGGCGTGTTTGATGAAAATATGTAATTTTTGTGGATATGAGGAAGTTTGTTTTCGTTCTTGCGACCAGTTTGATGGCCGCGGTTGCCGGTTGGGCGCAGACCCTGACCGGTACGGTAACTTGTGACGGCCAGCCGCTGGCCGGCGTTTGTGTATCCGACGGGGTGGAGGTTGTCCGGACCGATGTGCATGGCCGCTATGCCATCCAAAGTGCCAAGGAACAGGGATTTGTGTTCGTCATTACCCCCAGCGGCTATACGGTTCCGCTGCGGGAACGGCTCACCCCGGATTTCTGGGCCCGCCTGACGAAGCCTGCCGATGTGCCGGAGAACCACGATTTCGTATTGGAAAAGCAGAATCAGGACCAATACACGGTTCTTTTTACCACGGACCTTCACCTGCAGCACAGCCCCAAGCTGAACGATTTTGACATGGCCCGCCGGACCGTTATTCCGTTGGCACAGCGCCTCTATGCCCAGCACAGCAAAAAAGGCCCCGTGGTGACCTTCCAACTGGGAGATCTGGTCCAGGACCGCTACTGGTATCAGTACGACATGGACCCGGAGAAGGCCCGCGTATTCCTGCGCGACAATGGGTTCACGGCTCCGATGTACAGCGTGATGGGAAACCATGACCACGACGGTGCCCGCCTGGCCGATGCCGAACATCCCGATATTACCCGTTATGCCGAGGAGCCCTGGCGCGAAGCCTTCGGCCCTACCTACTACTCGATGAATATCGGCAACGACCACTGGGTGATGCTGGACAATATCCTGTATTACAATGAGGCGCCGCCGCGCGAGGGCGAAGGCAAATACGGCATGAAGGGCAACCGCCGCTTTGTGGTGGGCCTGACCGAGGGCCAGTTTGCCTGGCTGGAGAAGGACCTGGCCATGGTGCCGGCCGGCACGAAGATCCGGGTCTGCGGGCACGCTTCCTTCATCCTCCCGGAAACCATCGGAAAAGATACCGAGTTTGCCGATCCCGACCAGGTGGACCGCCTGTACAAGTTGCTCCGCCGCTTCGGGCCGGTGAACTTCTACAACGGCCATGCGCACCGGATGTACCTGACCCGCAATCCGCGTTACCCCGATGCCACGGACTTCACCATCACGGCATCCTCGGGCAATATCTGGAACACCGGCGCAGACAAGATGCAGAGCATGGACGCCATCGACGGCGGTATCCTGACGGGCTGTTTCGGAAAGGGAGAGCCCACCTATGCCTATGAGACGTATCTCCACGGCGCCAAGCAGCTGCGGGCCTATGACATGAACACGGTGCGTGCCAACATCCTGGAGAACAAGAAGGCGCAGGAACGCATTGCTCAATTCGATTATTGCACGGACTATTCCACGCCTGACCGTGAGAACCAGGTTTATGTGAACGCCTGGATGCTCCTGCCCGGTTATACGTTGGAAATGTATGAAGGCTCCCATAAATTGGATGTCCAGCAAGTGGTTGAGGCAGAGCCTCTTTCGTTGGCTGGGAACAACGGCAAGAGTTTCTTTACCCACAAGAGTTACGTGCAGTGCTACCACCTGTACAAGGCCCAGGCATCCAAGCCCAATTCCACCATTACCATCAAGGTGCTGGACGCCCGTGGCAAGGTGGTTTACAAAGAGAAGATGAAACGTCCGAAGGCGTTTTCGCTGGATATGGAATAAGAAGCTGTTTAAATTTCAATCGTAGATTTTGTTATACATAAGCCGGCAGAAGGCGAGTTGAACCATCGCTTCACCGGTGTCAGAGTAGAATTCATAGTCCATGGCAATTCTCCGAAAGTTTTCC
>Ga0256407_10009459_pt1 | contig 13957 bp, 9 predicted proteins | sample RumenRJG_04DNA_FD_193489 | JGI IMG/M metagenome (GOLD analysis project Ga0256407, IMG submission 193489) | Bovine rumen microbial communities from Lethbridge, Alberta, Canada - RJG_04 | ecosystem: Host-associated > Mammals > Digestive system > Stomach > Rumen | place: Canada: Alberta | collected... | reverse complement strand
ATTTGTAAGTATCTCTGATGGCAGAATTAACTGTGCCAATGCTAATAATCCTTGATTGTTCATGGCACAAAGGTATAAATTTTCTATAGAATCAAAAAGTTTTCCCCCTAGATATATCGGGTGAGCCGCGAACTGTCCTCTGGCAGCCGTTTCTATCTGCCGGAGATAGGTTATCTGTCCCTTGCCGTGAGCAATACTCCACCGTCGAAGAAACCAAACGGGAAGTTGACGGGCAAGGACATCTATCTGCGCAACATCAACTTCAAACCCGAGAAAAAATTCTTGAAGGAGGTGCAGCGCAACGTCCGTTTCACCAAGTCGGACTACACTACGCTTTCTGCTAAGTACACGGAGGAAACGTTGTGGGCAAAGATCTCAGAATATCTTTCCGCCCACCGCTACATCACACGCCGAGCGATGCGCTCCGAGTTCGGCCTTAGCGACTACAAGGCGAATCAATGGCTCACCAAGTTTGTGGAGGGTGGCAAACTGACAAAGGAAGGCACGCGGCATCTGCCACTGTACTTCCCTTCATGTTAATCTCTTTTTTTATAAGGGATTGCCAACTTCCCCGACGGCTTGTAAAGGGTGCTCTTGGATTCGTTAGCTTGCTTAGCTGAAGCCATATGAGCAGTCAAGCCCTTAATATAGTCAAGAGCTTTTCTTCATCAAATCTGTATTGCCAGAGGGTGTTAAACTGAAGGATTCCGCTTTCTGTCATGACATCGCCCACGCTCCCGTGTTGTAGAAGCGTGGTGAGCGTACATATGGCGAAAATGCTGGTTTGTGCCTCATGCTGCTTCTTCGCCGAGCTTACGCCAGATGTCGAGGAAGGTGGCATGGTCGACTTTGTGGTCGTATTTTACCACCACACCGGCATCGCGCAGCAGGTCGTAGGCTTGCTGGCTGATATACTCTGCCCACACCTCCGTGATGCCCCCGTCGGCCATCATCTTGGCGGCGGAACGTCCCACGGCTTTGACAGCGAGTTTGGCTTCGAGGAAGAGTTCTGGTTTTTCATTCATCAGATTATATAGGTGGCGCACGCCGTGACCACCGAAGGAGTGGATCTTTCCTTCATGCAGGATGACGAGAGAGGCCTGCTTATCGTTGAGCGTGTCTATCAATTCTTGCATCATAGTCGTAGGGTCTTTAGTTATTGACTGATCTTTTTTGCCAAAGAATCACTTCTATGGCTTCATTGGCAAAGATAAGTGTTTTTTCGTGAAGGTGTATGCCTAACGACCATCTTTTTTCTCACGTTCTGCACAAAAGGTGCAAAGAGTGCAAAGTAGCCTCACCCTCGTGTCCCTCTTCAAAGGTGAAGTAGCCTCACCCCCGTGCCCCTCTCCAAGGAGAGGGGAGTAATTACTTTCAAGGGTTAAAAAGAAAAGGCGTGGCTTCTTCTATGAAAATGAAAAGAAGAAGCCACGTCAGGGAAATGGATTTCTATATGTGCCGAATACTATTTCTTTTTGTTGCCGAAGTCGGCGGGAATCTCGCCCCATTTCTTGGTTTCCCATTTGATGATAGGGACGGAAGCATGGTGGGTGGCGAGCCATCGCTCGGCGCGTGCTACGAGCTCGTAGGCTTTGGCTGTGGAGTCGTCGTGCACGAGTTTGGTCTTGCAATGCTTGTTGCGCACCCACAGGATGGCGTTGTACGAGTCGGAGTAGATGGCCTTGTCGTGTATGCCCTGCTGGTCCATGAGGGCCAGGGCGTGTACGATGGCAAGGAACTCGCCGATGTTGTTGGTGCCCCGGACGGGTCCGAAGTGGAAGACCCGCGCCCCTGTGGCCAGGTCGATGCACTGATATTCCATCGGTCCTGGGTTTCCGGGACAGGCTGCGTCCACAGCCCACGCGTCAGCTCTCACCTCAGGAGGCAAGGGCAGCACGGTGTCGTGGCGATAGTCGGGAGGAGAGACTGGCTCGTTACTCATGATTACATTCTTTCCGGCACTTCTATTCCGAGGAGCTCCATGCCGTTCTTGATGACCTTGGCTACGTTGTCGGCGAGGACGAGACGTGTCACCTTCTCGGCGTCGGTGTCGGCACTGAGGATGCTGTAGTCGTGGTAGAACTGGTTGAAGTCCTTGGTGAGCTCGTAGCAGTAGTTGGCGATGCCGGCGGGGTTGTAGTTTTCGCCAGCATCCTTGACGGCCACCTTGAAGGCGTCCATCTTTTGGATGAGCTGTATCTCCTTGTCGTTGAGCGGTGCGTCGGCGGGCAGGGCGGCGGGCAGCTGAATGCCGTCGGCCTGGGCCTTGCGCATCACGGAACGGATACGGGCATAGGTGTACTGGATAAACGGACCCGTGTTGCCATTGAAGTCGATGCTCTCGGCAGGGTTGAAAAGCATGTTCTTGCGGGCATCAACCTTTAGGATGAAGTATTTCAGTGCGCCGAGACCTACGATGCGTGCAATCTCGCTCTTCTCTTCCTCACTCATGTCCTTGAACTTACCGAGCTCGTCGCTGGTCTTACGTGCGTCGCCGATCATCTCGGCGATGAGGTCGTCGGCATCGACGACAGTACCTTCGCGGCTCTTCATCTTGCCGTTGGGCAGCTCCACCATACCATAGGAGAAGTGCACGAGATCCTTGCCCCACTTGAAGCCGAGACGGTCGAGGAGGATGGAGAGTACTTGGAAGTGATAGTTCTGCTCGTTGCCCACCACATAGATCATCTTGTCGATGGGGTAGTCGTTGAAGCGCATCTCAGCGGTGCCGATGTCCTGTGTCATATACACGCTGGTGCCGTCGGCGCGGAGCAACAGTTTCTGGTCGAGCCCTTCGTCGGTAAGGTCTGCCCACACACTGTTGTCGGGCTTGCGGAAGAAGAGTCCCTTCTTAAGTCCTTCCTCCACCTTGCGCTTACCCTCGAGATAGGTGTTTGACTCGTAGTAGATCTTGTCGAAGCTCACGCCGAGTGCCTTGTAGGTCTCATCGAAACCAGCGTAGACCCAGCTGTTCATCTTCTGCCACAGTGCGCGGATCTCGGGGTCACCGGCCTCCCATTTGACGAGCATCTCATGGGCTTCCACGATGAGCGGTGCCTCGTTCTTGGCTTTCTCCTCAGCCTTTTCCTCGTCCATGCCCTCAGCGATGAACTTCGCTTTCAGTTCGTTGCACTGCTCTTTATAGTGTTTGTCGAAGAGCACGTAGAAGTCACCGATGAGGTGGTCGCCCTTCTTGTGGGCTGTTTCGGGTGTGACGCCGTTGCCCCACTTGATCCAAGCGAGCATCGACTTCATGATGTGGATGCCTCGGTCGTTGACGATATTGGTCTTGATGACCTTGTTGCCGTTGGCCTCCATGATCTTAGAGAGGCTCCATCCGAGCAGGTTGTTGCGCACGTGTCCGAGATGGAGCGGCTTGTTGGTGTTTGGCGATGAATACTCAACCATCACGAGGGGGCTGTCGTCAGTAGCTTGCTTCTCTCCGAACTTAGCGTCGGCATTGATGTCGTTGAGCAGGCTCACCCAAGCCTGGGGTGCCACGACAAGGTTGAGGAAACCCTTGACCACGTTGAAGCGTGCCACAGCCTCGCAGTCGCGCTGGAGCACCTCACCGATCTGCTGAGCGGTGTCCTCAGGTTTCTTATGTGAAATCTTCAGGAAGGGGAAGACGACGAGGGTGAGATTGCCCTCGAAAGTGTCCTTGGTCTTTTGCAGTTGCACCATTTTCTCGGGCACATCCTGTCCGTAGAGCTCTTTGACGGCCTTGATGGTGGCCTCAGTGATTACTTTTTCTATATTCATGCGTTTATACCGGTATTTTGTCGACAAAATAATAATATATGTGCAAAGTTACGAAAAAACAAAGAGATAAAGGTGCGTTGCGGCGGATATTTTCAGAAGGTGACGTTCATGCCCATGCTCAGCGAGGCGTTGCTGCTCAGCGGAATCATCTCTTTGCTGACCTTGCCGATGAGGTGGTCCATGCCGAAGAAGACGTTGAAACCCTTGGGATGGACATTGATGATCCATCCCATGCTGGTGGAGAACGTGTTGGCGGCCAGGTTCACGCCGCCGTCGAGCCAGTTGAGTGGTTCCCAGTTGGCGCTGAGGCGGCCTTCTGTCCAGGTGTGCTTACCGCAGAAGCGTGTGGCGCTGAGCAGTCCGAAGTGTATCTTCTCATAGCTGGGCAATGTATAGCGCACGCCGATGTTCATCCGCGCGGAGAGCATGGTGGTGCGGCTACCCTTGTCGCCTTCGTCCTGGAGGTTGTAGAATTGTGCGATTTGGTCGCTGTATTTATCCCATTGGTCATCGGCGGTGTTGCCTTGGTTGCTTTTGACACCGGTATCGTGAAAGCCGTCGAAGATGAAGTCTTTGTCGCGGTTGGTGGCATAGCAGTCGTTGCTCCAGTGGATAAAGCCCAGGTCGAGCAGTGCGGCGCTTACCTCCCAGTATTTGTCGGGACGGAAGACGGCTCCCAGGTCGGCTGCGAGTCCCACGCCACCGATGCCGGCTCCGTCCACATCGACATCATTAATATAGGAGTAGGAGCCAGCCTGTGCTTTGTATTCCTTTTCCTCTGTTTTGTATTTCCAGCCCTTCATCGACATGTGAGCCTGCGCGTCGCCGTGCAGTGTCCACGTATCGCCGGTGAGGTTTGCGGTCACGTCTTTCATCTTAACGTCTGCGTCAGCAATACCCAACAACAGCTTCACTTTGGCACCCACACGCCATTGACGGTTGATGTCCCGGCTGTGACCGAGTGCTATCTCCACGTAGTTCTGCGAGTTGACGTAGAGATCACCGATGTTGTAAGTATCGTTGCCTGCGTCCACGGCAAAGCGAAACAGCTCGTAGGGCAGTTTCACGTTTGAGGAAGACTTGGCGTTGATTTCCACGGTATTGTATCCTCCCCATGCCTTGAAGCCGCCGGAGAGCAGTGTGATGTTGGCATCTGCTCCCACTCGGTTCCAACTTTTGTTGAAGCCCTTGAGCGGGTCGCTGAGATAAGGGTTCATGAAGGACGTTTTCTTCTTGCCGCTTTCGGTAGGGTAGAGCGGGTTGTCGCGCACGATATCCTCGTAACCGAAGTTGCCGTGGGCCTCGGCATTGATGTTGCCCAGTGCGGGTATGGCCACATAGTTTTGGTCGTTGCCCATGGCTGGGTTGAGAGTGTGCTGATAGAGATAGCCGTCGGTGAAGTAAGCTGAGCGGAGTCCTTGGGCATAGGCGGACACAGGCGCAAGAGCCAGGACGAGGAGTAGCTGGCAAAGTGATATAATATGGTGTTTCATGTTCGTTGTCTTATGTTCTTAACAGAATTGATGATTAGTTGAAGTTGCCAACAAGTTTTCCGGTTTTCGTGAGCTTGATGTTCTTCACGGTGATGGTTTGTGTCTTGGCGTTGATAGTTTTGCCGACGATGGCGTTGTTGCCGTTGCTGGCTGCGGCACGGAAGCGGAATTGCAGCCCCTCAAGGCTGTGAAGCACATCGTTGCTTTGTGGTTTGATGGTGATCGTCAAGTGTGTAGTGGCAGGCGTTTGCGTGTCAGAAGCCGCATCCACAGTCTTGTCCACATCTACGCTCAGTTGCGACTGCGGTATAGAGTCGCCTTGCAGATTGGTACCCCATGCAGTGAGGGTGAGGTATGTCGGCAAGCGGTTGGTGATGTCGGCCTCCAGTTCCAGAGAGCCGTCGATGGAAGTCGGATCACCAACAGTGCTCTCTTTGAAGCTAAGTTTCTTGACAGTTTTGTTGAGGTCGTCAATAGAGTCGGTGTAGGCGATAGCGGCATCGGCGTCGAGCTGAAGCGGTGTGGAGAATGAGTACTGTTCTGTCATGTCGTAGTCGTGTCCGAGCTTCACTTCAGTGGTCTGTGTGTTATCGGCTTTGGCTTTGATGTCGACAAAGTCGATATGGTCTGGAATGGTCTTGAGCAGATTGCCAAGTCCGGGCACTGTGACGTAGGTCTGGCCTTGCGGCGCAGTCTCGCTCTGTTTGTGGAGCACGATGACGCTCTTGCCGGTGGGGACGGTGAAGATAGGAATATCTACTGTGGCGATGGCATGGTTTTGTGCGTCGCGTGCGATCATGCGTCCGCTCACTTTGGCAGCAATAGGCAGAGAGTTGTTGAAGTTGAGGCGTATGTGTGGATCATAGAGATTCATGTTCACGCTTTTGTCAGAGAGGAAGTCGGGAATATTGTTAAGCGCTACCGATCCGAAGCTGTCGAATGTAAACACTGGGTGAAAGCATCCGGTAGCGGCTGTGATTGTCAAGTCAGCTGTGGCGTTACCGCTGATGCTTGACAGGTTGCCCCTGTTGATGATATTGTTTTTGCTAAGTCTACCTTTCAGATATATCTCGGCAGTAAGACTGGCGCGGTGATTGTTTTTGTCGAAGGAGGTGGATCCGAGATTGCTCGATGTCTTAAAGTCGATGCTTTTGACATGTAGAACCATGGTGTGGCTACCTGCTACAGTGTTGTTAAGAGAGATTGTGTTGTTGCTGATCGATAGGTTAGCACCGTCGTTGGTGGCGTGGTCGATTAGTAAGAAGGAGGGTAGTGACAATGTCAGTTCGTCCACACACCGCACGGTATTAGGGACTTTAATCGTCACGTTGATATTTTGGTCACACGTCACGCTGTTCAGGTCTTCCACCTCGGCGGGCGTGGTTCCACTCATGGTGAGAACAGCCAGTTTGCCTTCGAAATCACCTTGAGAGATCAGTATCTTTTTTGCGGGCGTTGGAGAAGATTTGATGGTGAAGGGGTCGATGGACACGGTGGCTTTTTCCTGACTGTTGCCGTCCATCTTTATTTGATAGTCTCCGTTGTAGTCGATGTAGACGAAGTCGGAGTTGTTCAGGTTCACGACATCGTCGAGAGCGATTTCCTTGGTATCGTTGTTCCCTGGCAGTTCAAGTTGTTCACTGCCCAGTCCCATTGTAGCGTCGATGTTGTCGAAGCTGAAATCGTTGTCTTTACAACTTTGAAGTATTCCGGTGGACAATAACAGAGCCAGCGCGGAACATAGATTAGGTATACGTATGTTCATAGTCAAACAGGATAATGATGAATTCATCGCAAAGTTACGTTTTTTTTTAATATAAACATTAAGACATATGTTTTTTTTGTGTGTCACATGTTTTTATAATGCCTTTTCCATACCGAATACAAAAAAACGAGGAGTAAGTTCCCGTGTGGAACTTACTCCTCTTTATATATATAGGACTATTGTAGCTTGTGGATTACTTCAGCCCGCTGATTTCATCGCGTGTGATGACATACTTTGAGTTGAAGAGGTCTTTGAGGAAGGCGGCAGTGTTGTAGTCGCTGTTGATATAGCTCATGCCGTCGCTGTCCTGGCCGTACCATGGCATGATCCAGCTCCACATGGCTCCATCGGTGAGCATGTTCTTCACCGAAGGCATGGCATCACCTTCGGCGAGCGCGATGATCTTCTTGCCACCGGTGATCTGTCGCAGAGCCTCGAACTGATCCTCAAGTGCACTATGGTATGGCGTCTTGAGCGTCTTGCAATAGTAGTCGCGTGCGATGATGTCGACATATTCGTCGCCGGGATACCAGTCAGCGTCGTCGTAAGTCTTGCCGTCCTCGGTATAGGAGCCCTCAGAGGTCCATACCCAGATGAGGTTGTTCACACCCTTGGCTTTGAACTCTTCGTACATCATCTTCCATAGTTTCTTGAAGAACACCGGTCCGGAGTTGCCCCACCAGAACCACGCCTTGCCCGTGCCGCCGTAGCGACCGTAGTTGCCGCGGGCCTCGTGGAAGGGTCGCCAGATGACGGGGATGCCCTTCTTCTGCAGAGCGAGGAGATAGTCGGCGATAATGTCGATCTGCTTCATGGCAAACTTATGTTCCCAGCGGTTGCTGCGTGTGGCGTTCTTGGCAGAGAAGTCTTTGGTGTTGTAGGTCCAGGAATCATAGTTGGTCTGGTCAGCTTTTGACGCTGGAACGTTCCAGTGCCACATGCACTCCACGATACCACCGTTGTTGACCCAGTCCTCCACGGGTTTCGTGTTGGTATAGTCGATCCATGTCGTGGGATTGAGCGGTGCGCTGTAGTTGTAGTGGATGAAGTCGAAGCAGTTGATGGCCGGATACTTGCCCGTGAGCTGATAGAGCGTATCGGCGTTCTTGGTGTTCCAGTCCACGTCGGCCATGGCAGCGGAGAGCACGTGGTTGCCGAAGTTCTCTTTGAGATAAGCGTAGAGCTTCTTCGTCTCTTCGGTAGCCTCAGCGTTGACGGGAGCTTCAGCAATGTGGAAGTGCGTCGGGTCGAAGTTGTTGTAAGCCTTTGTCGAGAACGAGAACGTGTAGTCGCTGGCGAAGTTGTAGGAACTGTCGCGCACTGACGGCTTCATGATGTTGACCTTGTAGTTCATACCCGCCTTGGCGTGGAAGGGGATGGTGAGCTGGTTGCCGCTGGTTGTCACCAGAGAGTCTATATAATAATAGGTGGTGTCGTCGGTGTAGACACGGATGGTAGTCTGCGGTGTGGCGACGACGGGCTCATTGTAAGTCACGACGATGTTGGCAAAGGTGTCGATGTCGGCAGCGTTGTCGGTGGGGGTCCCCGCGACCACCTGTGGAGCGTCCTGGTCAGCGAAGGACCGTGGCTCACGGTAGTCGCTGTTGTCGTCGGAGCAGCTGGCGAAAGTCGTCATGGCGGCCAGGGCCAGCAAAAGGATATGTAATTTCTTCATGCTGAGTTGCGATTAATAATTCTTTGGTTCGATACGGAACTGTCCGAAGCTATGGTCCACGGTCCAGCCCTCATTATTGTTGGGCTGCATGACAAACTCCATGGCAGCCCATGAGCCTTGTGCCGGCAGCACATGCTTGATAGTGCCATCGTCTTGTTTCACCTCACAGAGCTTGTCGAGAGGAATGGAGACGGTGATCCACTTGCTATAGGTGTTGCGCAGACCAGTGGAGACGGGATCCCACTGGTGACGGGACACGCCTGCTGTGTTGAAGTCAAAGTAATAGCCTCCGTTCTGCGAGCCGCTGGCACCGTTGGCACCATAGTCGGCAAACGGTGTAGAGCTGTTGGTGCAGACCTCAAACTTAAGTACATAGTTCTCGGGATGGTCTGTGAAGTCTTGGTTGGGCCAGTTGCATCCTATGCCGGTGGAATTCCATGACCAGCTGTCGAAGGTGCCCTTGATCCGTAGGAAGGACATGCCGAGCGACTGAGGGTCACCGCTCTTCGATCCGTCTGTGACAAGATTCTTGCCCCAGTCGTTCCACCAGCCGAGATCGCCGGTGAGGTCGCCGAAGAGCAGTGCGCTGGTCATGCGGTAAGGCACAGTCTTGCTCATGTCCTTGCCCATTTCTTTCCATCGGAAGGTGATGAGCGAGTTGTCGGGGCAGTCCTTAGGGATGCGGATGCTTGTGAAGGTCTCCGAGCAAGAGTCGGTGTGGATCTTCTGGCTGTATCCCTGCTCACTGTTGGTGATGGTGATAGACACCGGGCTGTTGTCGGTGGTGTCGTTGAAGTTGTAGAGATCGAAGAAGTCGCCGTTGAGCTGTACCTCACTGCCTTGGAGGGCAAACTCGTTGGAGAGTCCTTCTAACTCTACGTGAGGGATCGAGACAGGGAAGTACAGGGCTGTCTTGCCCTCGTTGGTCTCATAGACCAGTGTGTCGGTGACGTGCTCGGGAATCTTGCGCGGAATCTTCACGAAGCTCTCGCCAGACTCGGCATATACCTGCCGCACGTCGACCTCGAGTCCGTTGAAGGTGATCTTCTTCACGTTGGCGAGGTTGGCGCCCTCGATACGGAGCATCTGGTTGAGCGTGCCGCTGCTCAGCGCCGAAACGTGTCCGGTGTCCTGAACATCATAGATGCCCGTGATGGAGGGAGCACCGTGGTTGGTGTAGCGGTCGGGATAGTTGACATCCACGACATCGTTGCAGGCGGAGAACAGAGCAGCCGCCATGAGCGCTACACCGATATGCTTGAATGATAAGATATTCATATTCTTGCTTTAATGATTTTATAGTTGCGAGAGCGTTGATTAGTTCCAGCCTGGGTTGTTGCTGTTGATACTGTCGTTGACGTTGATCTCGTCGGTAGGAATAGGATAGAGCAGGTTGCGGTCGGTGCGTGCCTTGTTGATGTTGGCATCGTCGCGTCCGCCGATAGCGTTCATGGCCTGCAGATAGATGCCCCAGCGGATGAGGTCCCAACGGCGGTCGCCCTCGCAGGCAAACTCCTTGGCGCGCTCTTCGAGGATGGTACTGCGCATGGCGGTCTTGGTACCCGGTGTTTCCATCAGCGTAGCGTTGGAGCGCTTGCGCACGATGTTGAGATAGCGCATCGCCTCGGCACTGTTGCCCAACTCATTCTCAGCCTCGGCGTAGACGAGGAGTACGTCGGCATAGCGCAGGAACGGCCAGAATGACTCGGCGTACTGCGTGGCATCGTCGTCGACATCGTCATACTTTGTGGTGAAGGCGAGGCACTCAGAACTTTGGTTGTACTGGTAGCTCATGCCAGTCTTCTTATACTCAGCGTCCGGCTCGCGCACGTAGTTGCCGTCAGCGTCCAGTCCAGTGATCTTCACGCTCCAGCTCTGCGGATAGTAGAAGGCACCGTTGTACTCCTCCTGATAGTAGTAGCGCCATACGTGGCGTACGCCCTTGGTGATGCGGTAATCCTGGTCGTCGAAGAGATGGTACCAGTTGTTGGTACATCCGACCCATCCGCCAGACTCGATAAATGGGCTGCCTTTACTTTTCTTGTAGCCGGAGTAGAAGGAGTGCACGCCGGTACAGTAGGTGGCGTCGCCCGTTGTGGACTCCACGCCCCACATCATCTCAGCGTCGTGGCAGTGGCTGTGCTTCCACAGATCGTCGTAGGCGGTGAGTTCGTATGACCCGTATTCACCGTCGATGACCTTCTTGGCCCATTCGGCAGCTTTCTTGTAGAGAGCCTGAGCGTCCATGTTTTCATAGCCTTCGACAGCTGTTTTCTTAAATGTTTCGGCAGTCGGCATGCGATAGTGCTTCTTGCCGTTCTCGGTGACATAAGGTGCGCCGGTGCGCACGGTCACCTCAGTGCCGGCGGGCATGGCGGCGGCGGCCATGGTAGCGTAGACCTTGGCGAGCAGTCCGGCAGCGGATCCGGCAGAGACGTGTCCGGCCTTGTAGTTACTGTTGTCGCGGGTGTACATCAGGGAAGAAGCCTTGGTGAGCAGGTCGATGATGTGGTCGTAGATTTCAGCCACGGGGCGGCGGCTGTGCATAAACTCTCCGCTTTTGCTCACGTCCTCAGCCATGTAGGGGATAGGTCCGTAGGCACGCACAAGGAGGAAGTAGGCAAAGGCCTCCTGGAAGTAGCACTCGCCGATGGCGTTGTTCTTGTAAGCCTCGTCGACGCCCTTCATCTGGCTGATGTAGCGCACGGCCATATTGGCGTCGTTGATGAGGTCGTAGGGACCTTTCCACATCTTGTCCAGTGCGCTCTCGCCCTGGAAGTTGCCGGCACCGAGTGAGCTGAACAGCCAGTCGGGACCGGAGATATAGTCAGCGTCGAGCTCCAATACACGGGGAAACTCGCTCCAGCGGAACATGTCGTCGAGCCAGTTGCTGTAAACACCGGTGACCCACATGTCGACGCCTTCCTTGGAGTCCTCGACCTGATCAGGCCCGATGAAGCTCTCGGATTTCTCTTTCAAATAGTCGTCGCAGGAGGTGGTCAGAGGCAGAGTGGTCACTGTCAACAGCAACGCAGCAGAGAACAGTTTATTGAATTTCATATTGCTTGTCGTTATATAATTAGAATGTCATGTTCACGCCGAAAGTAAACGTGCGTGAAGAAGGATAAGAGTAGATATCCACACCGCGACGACTGGAGTCGCTGCCGAAGGCGTTGACATCCGGGTCATACCAACTGTAGTTGGTGATGGTGAAGAGGTTGGTGGCGGCGAAAGTGAACTGGATCTTCTCCAGTCCCGTGCTCTTGAAGGGATGGTTCCAGTTGTAGGTCAGGCTGATGTTTTTCAGTTTGATATAGCTGCCGTCCTCAATGTAGCGGTTGCTGAGCAGATATGTACGCTCATAGCCTGAGGAAGCCTTCGGCCACTCGGCCTGCTCGTAGTTGGCGGCTGTCCAGCGATGGTCATAGGCATCGCGTGTGATGTTGCCGATGTTGCCGAGCTTGATGTCCATGAGGTTACCGTTGAAGATGTCGTTGCCGTGAGAGCCTTGAAGCATAAAGCTCAGGGTGAGGTCACGCCAGGAGATGTTGTTGGTCAAGCCCCAAGTGTATTTCGGGTTGGTGTCGCCGATGATGGTACGGTCGGCATCAGTGATCTTGCCGTCGTGGTTGATGTCGAGATATTTGATCTCACCGATCTTTGACTTCACGGTAGCGTCTGTGGCGAAGGTGTACTGAGGATCTGCTCTCACCTCAGCCTCGTTGTCGTAGAAGCCGTCCTCGACATATCCGTAGATGGCACCGATAGGACAGCCGTTGCGCTGAATGAAGACGTTGTCGGCACCGTACCACAGAGTGTTGGCAAACTGGTCGCCGTTGAGGCCGCCGATCTTGTTCTTGTTGAAAGCAAGGTTGCCGTTGAGGTCCCAGTGCCAGTCCTTCGTGTCAACAGGAGTGGCGCCGAGGGTGAACTCCAGACCTTCGTTGGTGACGTTGCCGGAGTTGGTGAGCTTGTTGGAGAAACCGTTAGAAGAAGGAATCTTCACTTCCTGCAACAGGTCACGGGTCTTCTTATGATAGTAGTCCACGGTAAGCGTCAGACGGTTGTTGAACCATCCGAAGTCGATACCGGCATTGTACTGTGCGGTAGTCTCCCACTTGATGTTCTTGTCGACAGGTCCACGCCAGTTGACCATGGCGACACCGCTGTTGAGCGAACCGCCGAAGGGATAGTTGGCCACGGCGAGCTGAGGCAGTGTGCGGTAAGAGCCGATGCCCTGGTTACCGGTCTCGCCATAGCTCAGACGGAACTTCAGGTTGGAGAAGATGCCGAGATCCTTGATGAACTTCTCCTCGCTGGCACGCCAGGCGACGGCACCGGAGAGGAAGGTAGCCCACTTGTTCTCGTCGGTGAACTTCGAGCTGCCGTCGGAACGGACGCTCGCGGTGAAAAGATATTTGTTCATTAGCGTGTAGTTCACACGTCCGAGGAAGGAGACAAGACGCTGTGTGCCCTTGTCACTGGAGAGAGTAGCACGGTCCTTGGCACGACCCATGTCGTTGTCCTTGGTGAGGTCGTCGGGGAAGTTCTGTACCACTTCGCTGTTGTTTTCCCAAGAGTCGCTCTCCACGGTGAAACCGGCGACGGCATTCAAGGCGTGGATGTTGTTGAAGGTGTGGTCGAAGGTCAGGATGCTCTCAGCGGTAGTAGAGGTCCAGATGTTGCTGGCCTTGCTGGCTTTGCCGTTGATTGGTGACTTGCCCTCTTGGGTGTGACGGTCGTAATACGAGCCACGGTGTGAGTCGTTGTAGCCTAATCCGAGGTTCTGGCGGAACTTCAGCCATTTCGGAACGATCTGAATCTCAAGATAAGAGCTGCTGAAATAGTTGATGCCGTTGAGCTCATCCTTGGTGCTGCGCACGTAGGCAGCCGGGTTGGCAGCGAGCCAGTTGAGGTTGTCGGCCTGCGTGGTATCCATGTTCGGGCCGTAGGTCGGTGGGAAGATCAGTGCCGAGCGCACCACGCCGGTGTTGTAGCTCAGCGTGTTGGCAAAGTTTGTCGTGCTGCGTGTGAAGCTCTGGTTGGTACCGATCTCCAACCAGCTGTAGACTTTGCGCGAGATGTTGGCACGGAGAGAGTAACGCTTGTAGCCTGAGTTCTTGATGATACCGTCCTGGTCGGCATAGTTGCCCGAGAAGGAGTAGTAACCCTTGTCGTCGCCACCACTCACGCCGATGTTATAGTCCTGCTGGAAAGCGGTGTGGAAGATCTCGTCCTGCCAGTCAGCTACGCCGAGTTCAG
>Ga0256407_10009458_pt1 | contig 13958 bp, 13 predicted proteins | sample RumenRJG_04DNA_FD_193489 | JGI IMG/M metagenome (GOLD analysis project Ga0256407, IMG submission 193489) | Bovine rumen microbial communities from Lethbridge, Alberta, Canada - RJG_04 | ecosystem: Host-associated > Mammals > Digestive system > Stomach > Rumen | place: Canada: Alberta... | reverse complement strand
GCTTTGTCGGCAAGATTGACTTGCCCGAATAACCGCCCGACCTATCCGACACAATGGCCAAGTGTCGGATAGGAACGGCAAAATTTTTTGCACTTCTATTGCTTCTTTATCACACATAAGCAAAGAGGCGGGGGATGAAACATCATTTCATCCCCCGCTTCCTTTTTATTCAAAATGAAGTTTTCCGAAATACTCCGGGCAGTGGAAATTCGGGTCGGGAAGGTCTATGGGTGCCCAGGAAAGATAATGTTTGTTTACGGTCTTGTTGCCACATTTATACATATTTGCCCATATATCTCCCTTAAAAGAGAAGTCGGGAATGAAGAGCCTGATAAGCTTCAAGGGGATTCTGTAGTAGACGTCCCACCCTTCTGCTCTTCTGTCGGTTTTTATATCAAAATATTCCTTTGCGTCTGAACGCACTATGCTGATGCGGTCCGTCTTAGCCGGACCGTATTCCATATTAAGGACTCCGTTTGGATTAATCTCACAGTTGAAATAATTAGGTGAGTCAGCAGTCTTAAAGAAGAACTCCAGGCAGCTGTCCTCAAATACCGGGGAAAGGGGTTCGGTATTCTCTGCCCTTATATCCTTCTCATCAGCACTCAGATGAACATAGAGATTCTCCTCATCGTAGCAGAGCTGTCCATTAGCCCTGATTCCGTAGTCATCCGTCCACAGGACTTTATCTATGGGCATAAAGCTTATCTTCCCCCAGTCCGGCTGACCTTTTATCTCCGCCACGGTATATACGACCGCCGCATTCTTTTCCGGCTCAGCATTCTTTCCCTGGCAGCCACAGAGTGTTGCAATCATCACAATGATCAGTAAGGTCCACCATTTTTTGAATCCCATACAAGGGTCCTCCAATTCTCCAAATATTCCGGTTCCTTTATTATATCATGAAACAGTTGGGGACTGTTTCACTATGGAATAATCAGTATAAATGTGTTATAATTACTTCCAGTTTAAATACGAGGAGGTATTTCAGATGGATGCTGCTATGATGCAGAAGAAAAAAGAGATCAGAAGGAAGATTAAGGCTTTGAAGGAAGTCCTCTCTCCTGAGGAGATTAAGGATTACAGCCACAAGATAGCCAAGCATATCATGGCTACCGACTTTTACAAATCGGCGGATGTGATCTACCCTTACATTGCTTATAATCAGGAGGTCCTTACAGACGAGATTATTAAGGATGCCCTGGCTAAGGGGAAGAAAGTTGCAGCTCCCCGTGTATTTGATGATTACATGGAATTCCTTTTTATAGAAGACTTAGACCATTTTGAGCTGTCTAACTTCAACATCCCGGAACCTCCGGCTACTGCCAGGGTTGCCAACGAGCCCCGGGTGCTGATCATCATGCCCGGTGTGGCTTTTGACCCCAACCTTAACCGTATAGGTTACGGCGGCGGTTTTTATGACAAATACCTGGCCAACCATCCTGACACCTTATTTACCAAGGTGGCACTTACATATGATTTTCAGATAGTGGATGCGCTCCCCACGGAGCCCCACGATTACAAGGTGGATATGGTTGTGACTCCCACCAGGATCCTTCCTCCGCAGAATTAGGATCCCTTAGGTGGACCACACTTTTATTCCGAAATAACTACACGATTTCTGCCTCCCTCTTTGGCCTCATAAAGGGCCTGATCAGCACGGATAAATATCCCCTGATAGTCGGAGGCAGCATTTACGTTGACTACTCCCAGGCTTACTGTTTTATGACCGGCGGTCTCGAATTCATGGGCCTCAACGGCTTTTCTCAGTTCTTCAGCAATAGCGGCGGCTTCCTTAAGGCCCTTGTCAGGCAGAAGGAGGAAGAACTCTTCTCCGCCCCATCTTCCTGCAGCTTCATCTGCAGATTCATTTACAAATGACTTGATAATGGCTGCCACGTCCCTTATGACGATATCTCCGACGTCGTGACCGTAGGTGTCGTTAACCTTTTTAAAGAAATCGATATCCAGCATAATAAGTGACAGTTCTTTTCCCGGGTCATTCAGCGCCAGGAGGGCACTATGTATCAGTCGTTCTATCTCCCTTCTGTTATACAGGCCCGTCAGGGCATCCGTAACAGCGACACGGTGCAGTTCCCTGTTGGCCTCCTCCAGTTTCTCGTTCATTTCCTGAAGGGAATCTATACTTTTCTGAAGCTCCAGAACCATATTTTCCACAAGGGTAGACATGCGGTTTATCAGGGAAGTTCTGCCTTTTAATATGGATTCGTCCACCTGGCAGCTGGGAAGGGGTATGTTCTTCTTCTCACCCTCCCGCATGGCAACGGAAAGCAGGGTCAGTCTGTGTTCTATGACCCTTCCCGTCTGGTGGTTACGCATGATCTGCCCTCCGATACACCCTCCGCCGGTGCAGGCCAGTTTCTGAAAGGGTTCCATCTCCCAGTCAATAAAATTACCCCAGTAGTTTTTCCTGCCGTAACAGGAATATAAAAGTATGGCTTCAGGCTCAAATTCACGGATTTTATCGCAGCGGCTGTTTATTTTTTCTATGATGGTGGTGGGATCTCCGTAGGAGAGGTATATACTCATATCCTCCTTTACATTGCCGTCCAGCATTATGGAATCATCCTCAAGCCTCTCCTGAGGGTGTCTTAAAAGCTCCATTTTACCCCTTTGGATAATCAAGGGGAACTCCAGAGCATATCTTGATAGCACTTCGTCATTAGGGAATTTTAAGAAACTGTCATATAACTGATAGGCGGGAATACCGTTCATGCTGATAAGCTTCCTGCCATCTGCCCCGGTGACCGTAAAAGGCCGCCCGAGTTTCTTCCAGCCGGTGGTCCTGCCCGCATCTATGTACAGATCCTTCCCGCTATAAATTATCGCAACAAGACCGTCTTCTATCACTCCGTCTTTTGTCAAAAGAAATCTGGGATCTTTGTCGATATCGTGTCCCATTGCATAGCCGCCGAAAAAAGGCAGCTCCACGTCACACTTGTTCAGGCAGCTGTATACATCCGCAAAGGAAAGCCTCTTTCCGTTCATCAAAAGTTCAAGAGCTTTCAGGTCCGGTGTATCCATAGCAATGGACAACAAAGTTTCCCCCACTGAATCGACACTGAGGGACTCTCCTGTAAATGATAATACTCTGATAGTGGATTTTTCAAAAAGAATAGCAGACATCAGAATGCACTGTTTTGAAATAGTGCCTTCCATTATCTCACCATTGGATACAATACCGGCGATCTCCGCCTCCGGGAAAGCATGCCTGATGGAATCAACGACCTTGCGGGCAAAATCCCTGTCGCTGATGCCGCAAAAAAGATGGACCAGAAGATTGATTTCATTCCTTCCCACTGAAGATAAAGGTTCTTTAACCCATTCTGTAAGCCTGTCTATAGAATAAACTAAAGAGCCCTCATCGTAAATCTGTTCCAAAAACTGCCTCACCAAAAAACCTCCTTAACTAATACCATAGCCAGCAGAATTCACAACAATTTACCTTTAGTTCCCTATATTTAATTGATCGCACCGAAAAGATGCTATATTCCTAAGCAAAGATATTATAGCATACTACACATGTTCTGTCACGGGTAAAGCCTAAGGAGAAGCTGACAGGGGGACGTACCTTTTGTCAGCTTCTGTTAGCTTTTGTGTGTATGATAACTTTTTCAGAAGCTGACAAAAGATACGTCCCCCTGTCAGCTAATTATAGAACTTCGCCAGCAAAGCTGCGGGGGTGAGGTTACGGATTCCATCCGGGTCCGTAAGGCCGCCACTTATACTCGTATCCCAGGAAAAGATCCCTGCGTTTGGTTCCGTGAAATCAAAGAAAATCAGCGGATTACAGAGGTAAATATTGTACCTGCTGTACCAGTCCGGATAATACCTGGCAGCATAGTTTCGCGCCAGCTTGTAGGCCTCGCAGTCCTTTGATGTTCCGATGACCCCTATCTGGACTCCGCCTCCCGGCATTCCGGACCTGGACTCTGAGGGGTTGGAATGGAGCATCAGAGTGCTTCCGTCAGCACAAGTCCCCAATGAGATCCATACATGGCCCTTGATACTTACTATATCCCCGGGCTTAGTATCCAAGCCTCCTGCCATCTTTGTCTTCCCGGTCTCCTTGGTAAATGTCCCGTAATACTTAGATAAATCTTTTGCAAATCCCGTAGAGGCCTGAACATAACCCGGTCTCCCGTCAGTCTTTTCAAAGGTGTTATATAATACCCAGCCCAAATATCCGGAGCAATCCAATCCTGCATAGTAAAATTCATTGTACTCCCCGAAGGGGTAATAACTCTCTGAGGGCTTTGAATTATCTCTATAGGTATAATCCTCATTTCGCTCTTTAAAGAACCTGATCCAGTCCGGTGAGACTCCTATGGTTCTGGTCTGAAAGCCACTTCCATTGTCCTGCCAGTCCCAGCCGCCTCCGTAGACGTAAAGGGTCGTCCCCACAGGCATCAATGCAGTCTTGATGAAGTTGGTCAGAGTCTTAACCCCCGGCTCGCCTTTAACCACAGGCTCAAAGTCCTCGTACTCCCCGGTCTTTACCTGTTCTGCCGAGGTGATAACTCCCTCTTCCACCTTAATATTGTACATATACCCGCGTTTTAAGATGTTCTGGATGGGGTAGGAATATTCTCCCTCTATCTTCTCACCGTTGTACATGCTGTAAGTGACTTCCTTGCCGTCTACCTTAAAGCGGTAGGTGAAATGATCCTTATTTTCCTTGGTGGCTTTAGGGCCGCCGTAACCTGCCACTCCTAAGTAAATGGCCTTGATATCTCCGGTGCCCCCGGCATCCACTACCCCTGAGGATGGCACGGGAGGTGCCACCGGGTCAGGAATCTTATCCACCGCGGAAGTGTTCATGGCAGGAAGGCTGGAGAGGGATCTTTGCTCACTCTTACAAGCGGAGGCCCCTAATATAAGGGCCCCCACCATAATCCATATTATTAATGACTTGAATTTTGCTTTGCTCAAATGCTTCATTCTACACCGTATACTGTGAAAGGTCTGAGTTGATCTTATCGGAGTATTCATTAAGGTTCTCAGAAATATTTGTGATGTTCTCGGTTTCCGTACGTAGCTTGGTGCTTTCGGAAACGATGAGATTACTGAGTTCAAGTACATCGGAAATGTTGGACGCCTGAACCTTTGTAGTCTCCGCATTATCTGAAGCTACGCTGTTGATTCTCTCGATACCGTCAGCGATCTCATTTATACCATCCGTTGCATCGGCAACATGACCGTAAATCTTCTCAAATGAATCATTTGCTCCTGAAACGGCAGTTAAGCATGCCTCCATATCATTTACGCAGGTCTCTGCCTTGCGGCTGATATCGGAAATGTTTCTGGTAATATTCTCAACAAGTCTTCTAATGTCGTCTGTCGCTTCTGCGGACTGATTTGCAAGAGCTCCAACCTCTGTAGCAACAACCGCAAATCCCTTGCCCATCTCTCCGGCTCTTGCAGCCTCGATGGATGCATTAAGGGAAAGAAGGTTGGTCTGGCTGGAGATAGCATTTATGGTGTCAGTAATGCCTGTAATCTCTTCCACAGTCTTGGAAGTATCCTTAATAAGGTTGGTCAGGTCATTAATAGTCTCATTCAATGTGCCCACATTCTGAGTCATACTCTTCATCTCGTCACGGCCCTTTGAGGATGCCTCCAGGGTCTCATCGCAGAGAACCTTAACATTCTCAGCATTCCTTGATAACTGGCTGGATGTGTCAGCAAGATCCGTCGCTGCATTTGCTACTGCCTCGATAGCGGTGTTCATATCGCTTAAGGTAGCGTTAAGCTTATCGATGGATTCGCCCTGATTATTATTGGCATCAGACAGGATATGTGAAATGTCGTAGCACTCACCGGCCCTGCTGTTCATTTGCCCGGAAATATCGGACAGGCCGTTAAATGTGGTTCTCATCTTTCCTATATATTCATTAAGGCTTTCTGACAGGGTAGTTATCTCATTATTGCCCTCGGGAACGATCTCAACGGTGAAATCTCCCTTACTGATATCAGTAATACGCTCCGTAACTTTGGTTACAGGATTGATTGCCTTGCTGATCATGATATAAACAAGTATTGAGAAGATAATGATCATTACCAGGCCTATACCCATGGTTAAGAACATTACATTCAGGATGGTGTTGCTGAGTAAGGCTGATGGAACAGCGCTGACTACTACCCATGATGTTCCCTCAATATCGGTTGCAGTAAGCATCTGAGAGCCGGAAGTAACTACCTTCTCGCCTCCTGCAGATACATCTGTCTTCAGCGATGCAAATACAGGTGCCAGATCCTTTATAGCGGGATCTGCTGCCTCTGCAAGCTTCTTACCAGCTACATCATCTACACTGCTTATAAGGATATCCTTTGTATCCTTGTTAATTATGAAAAACTTAGCATCAGGTGAAAGTGATTTTAATCCTGCCACTTTCTCCGCAACCTTATCGAATACAACGTCACATGAAAGAACAACATTCTCCCTGAACATTACTGAGCATGCCAGACAAGTCTTGCCTGTAGATGCGTCCAGATAGGGATCTGAGAAATAAATCTCACCCTTCTTTGCCAAAGCTCCCACATACCAGGGTCTGTCAGTAAATACAAAGGAAGCATCCGGTGTCCAGCCCGAACCGTCAAGGAAGGTTCCGGTGTTTCCATATCCGATGTAGATATCCTGTGCATCGGGATCGGTCTTGGTAATCTCAAGCAGCATCTTCAGTTCGTCTTCCTTGCTCATCTCCGGCAGGTTTTTCAGAACATCCGCCGTCTGGCTGACCCTCTGCTCGATTCCCTTCCACCAGCTGTGAATCTCGCTGGCGTAAGTAGCTGACTCCCTGGCAAGAACATTATTCATCAACGGCTGGATATTATCCACAGCCAGCTTAATACTCAGCTGAGTGATGACGATAATGATAATCGCCACACAGATAATGATCTTGCTAAGCAATGACCTCTTTAATGATTTACGTTTCTTTGCTTTTGTTGAACTCATGAATTCCTCCTACCCTCTACAATAGTGTTTTATAGTTTCACTAATGTGATCATAATCTATGATAACACCTTATTTATAAAAAATAAAGCATTCCACACGATATCATAACAGCGACGCAGAGGTCAGAAACCGCTGCGTCGCAAAAAACTATTTTTGAATACGATAGGATTATTACAGCTTAAAGAAGTCTATCGCAGCACTCATATCTTCATTGATATTACGCATCTCTGCAGTAGAATTCTGAGTATCAGAGCATGCATCGGTAACTGTCTGGCAGGATGCCGCAACCTCTTCGGCAGATGCACCAAGCTCCTCAGAAATAGCCCCAAGCTCTGTAGTGGTGTTGGTAAGCTCAACCTTGATATCATCAAGCTGAGTAGCCATCTTTCTTATCAACTCTATCTCATTTATGGATGACTCAACAGAATCCGAGAGAACACTGAACTTCTCCTGAGCATTTTCAATATCGGTCTGCTCTCTGTTAACTACATCCGATACTCTGTTGGAGATTAAAACCATTCCGTTTGAAAGAACGATTACATTCTCAATGATCTGCTTGATCTCTTTTGCAGACTCTGCTGAAGAATCAGCCAGAGTTCTGATCTCATCGGCAACTACGGAGAATCCACGGCCTGCCTCACCGGCACGGGCTGCTTCAATTGAAGCATTGAGTGAGAGAAGGTTGGTCTGTGCAGCTATGGACTCTATAGCCTGAACAGCGGTTCCGATTCCTGTAATCGCTGTATTTGTTTCGTTGATCTTCTCACTGATATCACGCATAGCTTCAACTGACTCATTTGCACTTGATAATACCATGTTCATGCAATCAGTTGCTTCATTATTAGCCTTTTTGATGGTCTGAGAAGCCTCATGAAGTCTTTCTACATTTTCATTAAGCATCTCTATATCATCACCGAGATCAGCTGCTTTTGAAGCCATAGTCTGGGCATTCTCGGCAACGCTCTGGGAGGTTATGGCAACCTCGTTGATAGCCGCATTGATCTGTGAGATGGAGTCCACATTGTGTCCGGTCATTCCGTCAACGCTAATGATGGCATCGTTAAGCACATTTGCCGAATCCCTGACAGACCGCATGGATTTTGAAAGTGCATCCTTGAGTACATGGAAAGCATGAATGATGCTGACGGTCTCTCTGATATTGGATTTTGCATTGCACTCAGCCGTAACATCTCCGGCACTGATCTTATCAAGAGCACCTGCAATGGAGGTAAGCGGCTTGGATACCTTGCGCTCGATTATCATTGAAAGTGCCATAAATAACACGATGCACACAACGCAGATAATTATAGCCGATGTCCTTGCTGCATATACATCGGCAAGGATCTCGTTCTTATCAGCTGTAAGAACGGCAATATACCTGTTGGCTTCACCGACGTAGTATGCAGCGTACTTATCTGCTCCCTTAAAATTATACTCAATATAGTCCGGACTGGGATGTTCACCTGCGGCTAATTTTGCAACCAGCTTTTTAACCGCATCATTTTCAGCCGGAGCGCCTACTTTTGACTCATCCGGGTGATAAAGCATGGTGCCATTGCCGTCTACGAAATAAACATAGGCACTTCCCAGACCAAAATCAGAAACATCAGCCAGTTTGGCAGCAATCTCGTTAACCAATATTGCGCCCCCCACATATCCCAATGGCTTTCCGGAATTATCCATAACAGGATAATAGAAAGACATAACCAGCTGATTCGTGGATGGCGAGGTCATTATTCCGGTATTGTATACACCGCCGGCGGCCAGAATAGAATCCTGAAGTTCTTTTCGTGAATCTCCCTCACGCAGAACCTTACCTATAATAGGGGGTGCAGTAGGATGTGTCAGTACTTTTGTATTCCAGTCACAAACATATATTCCCTCCCAGCCTTCCAACTGCCCAAAGAAATCCAGAGTATACTGCTGGGCTTTGGCAGCAAGCTCCGGGTTATCCGGATTTTGCAAAAGATCTTTGATAACCGGTGCGGCAGAGTAAGTCCTTAGTATCTCTTCGTTTGTCGCTGTCTCTGTATCAAAAGATTTTCCTATCTCTTCTGTTATAGATACCAATGAATTGGACATTGCTTTATTAAGCATATTTATACTCGATGTAATAAGCATTACACTTAAGACTACAGCCGATATAAGCATCGGCAGCAGGGCGAATAGCAGCAGGGTCATACGCATGCTAATTCCGCCTGATTTCTTCTTGTTTTGGGCATTTTTACCTGTCATTTCTTTTACCTCCGCATTAATTTTCTGATAATTTTCATTATACTTTCGTTTTTGTAAATAATCAAGGAATATATTGTCTTGAATTAAACTTTTCAGAGTGATAAAATATATCATGTCAGAAAGCATAGCATAACGGATAGGGGAATTGTACCGTAATGCTGCGCTGTCGGCAAGAGAAGTTATTTTGAGGAGGTAAATGTTTATGAGGTATGAATTGATCATTGATGAAAAGCAACCAACCTGTGGCGGTAAGTCTCCTACTAAAGCTGATATCCAGACAGTTGAGACAGACGATCCCGTAGCTTACGTTCAGAGCAAGGAGAAGAATGCCAAGCTTGATGTTGAGAAGAAGGACAACGGCGGCTGCATAGTAAGACTTGAGCGCGGCGGATACGAAGTTGTTTACGAGTTTAATCCGGACTAAGATTTAAGAATGATAAATGACCCTGAGTCAATGGCTCGGGGTTATTTTTTTGCCGGATTCTGCCGATATATCTTCAGAAAAGGATTGATGTGCGCAAAAGGGATTTTGAGAAAAATATACCGAAAGGATGTGCACCAATTGACTATCAATAATTACAGAAACGCATTTCTTGCCGAGAAACAGCAATTTGGTCTTAAGCTTCAAAAAGGCGATATTACACCTAAGTTCCAGATAGGGGGACAGGAATTCTCAAATGATGAGTGGGAAAAGGTTCTCCACCGGGTGGACACCGCCATCAAGGCTGAAGAGAATTCTTCCATTATCGACTACCTTAAGGGCGGACAGAAAAAATGTCCCTACAGCGCCCTGGCCAAGGACGGGATCATCGAATATAACGGGGTCATTTTCAAGTGCGATTATGAGAAAAATGCCCTGTATCTGGGAGATATGAGCGAAGGGGCCGACATCATCACCGTCAATCTCCCCAGCGGAGGTACCCTAAAGATCAACGCCGATAATATCGACCAGATATCCAGATGTGCAGGAATGTTCACCCCGGAAGACCTGAATGCGATACTGCGGGCGATTCACGAGCACGAGCACACCAAACACGCAGACCTTAAAACCAAAGATGACTCAGATGAGTTCTGTATAAATAAACTGCATGTATCGTGACCCATTATGTATACTATTTATTAATTCTGTAAACTGATGTGATATCAGAAAACCGGCTTTCTAACTGCTGAAAGCCGGTTTTTTTAAGGTAGTTCGCAGGTTTTATACTGTTCGTGCCAGGGATGTTATCAGAGTTATGATTCCGATTATTATAAGTGCCGGGATGGCTATGTAGAAGATTCCTCCGATGATAAGTCCTATAAGTATCAGGGGGAGGAAAACCAGGGTAAAGAGTACTCTTACTATTCCCCAGGTCATCTTAAATGCAACTCCGAATAACCTTCCGAATATTCCTATCATTAAAAACATACAAATAAGTGTTAACATAGCATTTTCTCCTTTCACCGGGGCAATCCCTTTTGTTAACTATATAATAAGCCGGCTCCGTCCCGATAAAAATAAGTATTTGGGTATAATAACATATCTTATTTTGCTTTTTTAGAAAAATAGATATATAATGAGAAAAGTTACTGCTTGGAAACAAATATAACTTTATGAGGTATAGTTTCAATGGGAAGAAGATCCATTAAAGAAAACAAAAATGAATTTCAGTTAGCCCGGGAGGCAGCGGGTTATACCAGGGTTGAGGCGGCGGAGCTTATGGACTACGTCTCCGAGAGCCGTATAGAGAAGATTGAGAGCGAGAAATGCGCTCCCCAGCCGGAGGAGATCATCGCCATGGCTTCAGCCTACAAGCGGCCCGATCTCTGCAACTACTACTGCTCTACCAAATGCCCCTTAGGCAGGGACTACGTGCCCCGGGTTGAGGCAAAGGACCTCTCTCAGATCACATTGGAGATGCTCGCTACCCTGAATAATCTCAACAAGGAAAAGGACCGGATGATCGAGATAACGGCAGATGGTATTATTTCCGATGACGAGATGGAAGACTTCTCCCGTATCAGAAAGCAGCTGAACCAGATTTCACTTACGGTTGATTCACTGCAGCTATGGATTGATAAGACAGTGGCTGCCGGCGGCATAGATCCGTCAAAACTGTAAAAAAGGAGGTGCATCAGCACCTCTTTAATATTTTTGCAGCCTTAAGTATAGCCACCTGAGTTTTACCGTCAGTTATCCTGCCGGACATAATATCATCAACCAAATCTTCAATGGGAATGATCTCTACATTTAAGAACTCGTCTTCGTCCAGCTTCTGCTCTCCCTTATGAAGTCCCGTAGCCAGATACATGGTTATCCGCTCATCGGAATATGCGGCTGCCGGATAATAAATGCCCATATCCATCCACTTGTCAGCCGAATAGCCTGTTTCTTCCTTTAGCTCACGTTTAGCAGCTTCCAAGCGGTCTTCATCTTTAGAATCCAGCTTACCCGCAGGAATCTCGCTTATTACGGTATCAATGGGGTAGCGGTACTGCCGTTCCATAACCACCTGGCCGTCATCTGTTACAGGAACCACGCATACTGCGCCGATGTGGCGTATTACTTCACGGGTGGCTTCATTTCCGTTGGGAAGGGCTACATTGTCCTTGATAACGTGGAGAATACAGCCATCAAAAACGCACTCAGAAGAAATGGTTTTTTCGCCAAGGGCCTTTATTTCATCCATTTTAGAACCTCCTGATATTGCAAAGGGCGAGAGTTTTCACCCTCGCCCCACAATTCATTTCTTATGCATTCATCTGTTTAGCTACTTCTGCTGCGAAGTCCTCTTCCTTCTTCTCGATTCCTTCGCCGGTCTCGAATCTTACGAACTTTTTGATCTTGATGTCTGCGCCAACAGCCTTTGATACGCTCTCAAGATACTTGCCGACTGACTGCTTACCGTCTTCAGCCTTAACATAAACCTGATCTACAAGGCAGATCTCCTTAAGCTCTTTGCTGATACGTCCTTCGATCATACCGTTGATAACCTTCTCAGGCTTCTGGCTTTCTTTAGGATCGTTCTTAATCTGAGCAAGAAGGATCTCCTTCTCATGTGCGATATAATCAGCGCTGATCTCATCTCTTGATACATACTTGGGATAAAGAGCAGCAATCTGCATAGCGATGTTTGTTAAAGCTTCCTTAACCTCATCATTTACAACGCTTGTCTCAGCGTCTACGATAACACCGATCCTTCCGCCGCCGTGGATATAAGATACTACGCATCCCTTATCCTCAACAACTTTCTGGAAACGACGGATCTTAAGGTTCTCACCGATAACTGCAATCTTCTCAACAAGAGCTTCCTGAACAGTCTTGGATGTGTCCTCGTTCCACTTCTCAGCCATAAATGCATCTATATCTGCTGCATCTGACTTTAAAGCCTGGTTAGCTACTGCCTTAACATAATCCTTAAATGTGTCATTCTTGGCAACGAAGTCTGTCTCTGAGTTAACCTCTACAACAGCTGCTGTGTTGCCCTCTACTACAACGGTGCAAAGTCCTTCTGCTGCGATACGGCCTGCCTTCTTCTCAGCCTTAGCCTGACCTTTCTTTCTAAGGTACTCAACAGCCTCGTCCATGTTGCCGTCAGTCTCTGTAAGAGCCTTCTTGCAATCCATCATACCTGCACCGGTCATCTCTCTTAATTCTTTTACCATTGATGCTGTAATTGCCATAATCTATTCCTCCATCTGCTGATTATTCAGCATCGTCTGCTGCTTCATCATCGTAATCGTCATCATAGTCATCATCATAATCTGCATCGTCATATTCATCCTGAGCAGTTGTTCCCTGATTAGCCTCGATAACAGCGTCAGCCATAGTAGATACAATAAGCTTAACGGCTCTGATAGCGTCATCATTTCCGGGGATAACATAGTCCAGTTCCTCAGGATCACAGTTAGTATCTGCAATACCGATAAGGGGGATTCCCAGAATATGTGCTTCCTGGATACAAATTCTTTCTTTCTTGGGGTCTACAACGAAGATAGCGTCCGGAAGTCTCTTCATTTCCTTGATACCGCCAAGGTTCTTCTCTAACTTAGACTTCTCTTTTTTAAGACCGATAACTTCTTTCTTAGGAAGCACATCAAATGTTCCGTCAGCTTCCATACGCTCGATCTCTTTAAGACGATCAATTCTGCTTCTGATAGTCTTGAAGTTGGTAAGCATACCACCCAGCCATCTCTCATTTACGTAGTACATTCCGCAACGCTCTGCCTCGCTCTTAACTGCGTCCTGAGCCTGCTTCTTGGTTCCTACGAAAAGGATGGTACCGCCATCGGCAACGATGTCTGATACTGCCTTGTAAGCGTTATCTACCATACCAACTGACTTCTGAAGGTCGATGATGTAGATACCGTTTCTCTCGGTGAAGATGTAAGGAGCCATCTTAGGGTTCCATCTTCTGGTCTGGTGTCCGAAATGCACACCTGCTTCAAGTAACTGTTTCATTGAAATAACACTCATTTTGATTCCTCCCGGTTGTTACTTCCGCCATGCGTCCTCTCCACAGGCAAATCCCTCATTATAGGAATCACCGAGCCTTAGAGCACTCGCCGGCGTGTTTGATTGGTTTGTTTACATACGCCAGATATATTATCACAGAAATCTAGGTATTGCAAGGTTTTTTTGTTAGGCTCTGTCACAACAAATGGTTGGTTTTTGACGAGAAATAGCGTATAATAATAGTAAGAAACAGTACCACCGAAGGAGGTAATTGGATATGCCTACTATCAAAGACGCATTAGATATTATCGG
>Ga0256407_10009451_pt1 | contig 13962 bp, 6 predicted proteins | sample RumenRJG_04DNA_FD_193489 | JGI IMG/M metagenome (GOLD analysis project Ga0256407, IMG submission 193489) | Bovine rumen microbial communities from Lethbridge, Alberta, Canada - RJG_04 | ecosystem: Host-associated > Mammals > Digestive system > Stomach > Rumen | place: Canada: Alberta | collected... | reverse complement strand
GAAGCTCGATGCCCATCAGTTCCATCCTTGGGAGGGTGGCGAAGGTAAGGTGCCTGCACAGTATCAGTTCTGCAGGGTGGAGTTGGCGAAGCAAGCGCTTGAAAAGAAGAACTATGAAGAGGCTATTTCGTTGCTCCAGGAATGCTTGGTGTATCCTCATCATCTGGGTGAGGGCAAACTCTATGGTGCTCAGGAGAATGACTTCTACTACTATCTTGGCATCGCTTATGATGCGATGGGACAGCAAGAAAATGCCCGTGAGTGTTGGCTGGAAGCTACCAAGGGACCTCAGGAACCTGCACCAGCGATGTACTATAATGATGCTAAGCCCGACAAGATTTTCTATGCGGCATTGGCGTATCGGAAGTTGGGAGATGATGCAAAAGCCAATGGGCTTTGTTATAAGCTCATCAATTATGGAAAACAGCACATCTTCGAGCATCAGACGATGGACTATTTTGCAGTGTCATTGCCCGACTTGTTGATCTGGGACGACTCGCTCGATGTGAAGAACCGCATCCATTGTCTTTATATGCTTGCTTTGGGTTATGAAGGCATGGGCGATCACGAGAAGGCAGAACGCTATTTTGCAGAATTACAATCAATGGACATCAATCATAAGAGAGCATGAGAAAGCTGTTTTTATTACCGATATTGTTGTTGATGTGCCTTGTGGCAGGCGCACAAAACAAGAAAGTCGCCGTGCTGGGCGACTCGTATTCCACCTTCGAGGGGTCTATCCCCAAAGGTAATGCCATCTGGTATTTCAAACGTAATAACCCCAACCAGACGGATGTGAACCGTGTGGAGCAGACGTGGTGGGCGCAGCTCATTGAGCGCAAAGGCTGGGAGTTGCTGATGAACAACTCGTTTAGTGGTTCTACCATCTGTAATACAGGTTATAACAAGGAGGACTACAGCGACCGTTCGTTTACAAAGCGGATGGATAATCTGGGTGGCAATCCAGATATCATCTTCATCTTTGGTGCCACGAACGACAGTTGGGCTCATTCGCCTATTGGTGAGTTCAAATATGAGAACATCACCAAGGATGACCTGTGGAGTTTTCGTCCGGCAATGGCTTATATGTTGGACTGGATGACGAAGCATTATGTGAAGTCGGACATCTACTTCCTGCTGAACGATGGGTTGAGCAAGGAGGTGACAGAATCTTCAAAACTCATCTGTCAGCACTATGGTGTGAAATGTATTGAACTGAAAGGCATTCATAAGATGGCTGGTCACCCTTCCATCAAGGGTATGCAGCAGATTGCCGACCAGATAGAGCAGGCTATGAATCCTGTGGTGACATGGGATAAGCACAGTCTGATGATGGACGGGCGTCGCATTGTGCCTGTGATGGGTGAAGTGCACTATTCGCGTATCCCTGCCGACGAATGGCAGCAGGAGGTGCGTAAGATGAAAGAGGGTGGTGTGACGATGATTGCTACCTATGTGTTCTGGAATCATGTGGAGGAGGAAGAGGGCATCTTCCGTTGGGACGGTCAGCGCAACCTGCGTCGTTTCCTCGAGATCTGTAAGGACGAGCAGATGCCAGTGGTGCTTCGCATGGGGCCGTTCTGCCATGGGGAGGTGCGCAATGGCGGCATCCCTGATTGGATGTGGAGCCTCCCCCCAGCCCCCTCCGAGAGAGGGGGAGCTTCAAAGCCTATCAAGATGCGTTCGCAAGATCCTCGTTTTCTGTATTATGCTGAACGGCTTTATCGCCAGATCTTTACACAGGTGCAAGGTTTGCAGTGGAAAGACGGCGGCCCAGTCATCGCGGCTCAGTTTGATAATGAATACAGAGGACGTGGCGAGTATCTGATGGACTTGAAGAAGATAGCCACGAAGATTGGTTTCGACCTGCCGTTCTATACACGTACGGGTTGGCCAGAGTTGGCTACGCCCGTTCCCTTTGGCGAGATGCTGCCTCTCTATGGCGACTATGCCGATGGCTTCTGGGACCGTACGCTGGGCGAGACGGACGGCAACTATTACAAGGCGTTCAACTTCAAAGCGTTCCGTTCCAGTACAGCCATTGCTACGGAGCAATTGGGCGACCAGATGGCGAAGGTAAGCAAGGTTGATGAGGATTATCCTTACTTCACCTGCGAACTGGGTGGAGGCATGATGCAGGCCTATCACCGCCGTCCTTATCTCTATCCAGAGGATGCCTATTCGATGGCTGTTGTGAAGTTGGGCTCTGGCTCTAACCTGCTGGGCTATTATATGTATCATGGTGGTACGAATCCGGAAGGCAAGACGTATCTGAACGAGAACCAGCGCACCCAAGGCACGAACTACAACGATATGCCTGTTAAGAACTACGACTTCCAAGCTCCGCTGGGTGAGTTTGGCCAGAAGAATCCCCACTATTATCTCCTGCGCCCATTACATCTCTTTATGCAAGACTGGGGCGAACAACTGGCCGAGATGGAGGCATCGTTCCCAGCTCCGCAGGATATCAAGAAGGGCGATGACGCGCAGTTGCGCTGGGCTGTTCGCTCAAAGGATAATAGTGGTTTTATCTTTGTAAATAACTACGAGCGGTTGCAGAACCTTTCCGAGAAGAAGAATGTAGAGTTGGAGGCCTGTGGCGTAAAACTGCCAAAGCTAAATATCCCCGCTGGCTGTATCGCTATCTTCCCCGTGAATATCGATGGTATCAAGTATGCCACAGCTCAGTTGGTGGCTAAGCGCGACGGAAAGATTTATATGATGCAAGTCCCAGGCATTCCCACCATCATCTCTATGATGAATGGAAAGACATTGAAGAACGTGAAGGCAAATGGACTCGCAAAGCCCGTCTATCAGAACATCTACCTGCTGACACAACAAGAAGCGGAACACCTGCTTTTAAGTGAAAATGGAATAGTGAATAGTGAAAAATGTGCTGCCGCATCCCCGTTGGTTGCAACGAAAGTGAAGGAGGCAGGACCGCTGCGAAAGATAACGATGGGTGTGCAGAAGGTGGCAGAGGAACCTACAGACGAGGACTTCGAACAGGCCGCTGTTTATAGTATCAAACCCTCTGACGCGGTAGCCGATTCTTCACTCTTCACTCTTCACTCTTCACTCTTGAAAATCACCTATCAAGGTGACTGTGCACGTTTGTATGCCTCCCTCCCCTCTGACTCTCCCCTCGGGCAGGGGCGAAAAGTGTTGGTGGCCGATCATTTCCAATATGGCCGCCCCATGCTCTTTGGCTTGTGGCGTCTGCCAAAAGGTGTGACGGAATTAGAACTGCGAATCCTTCCTATGCAAGAGAATATGCCCGTTTACTTGCCACGTGAAGCTGATAAAACACCGGGCGAATGTGTGAAACGTGTAGAACTCACTAACGAAGGATTATGAAACGATACCTCTTTCTATCGATTAGCTGTTGGCTATTGGCTGTTGGCCATGCAGCAGCTCAGCAGATTCTTGACCTTTCCGGGCTGTGGGAGTTTGGTATGGGCGATGAAGAACGCTATGATGACTTTGTGGAGTTGCCTGGCTCAATGCTCACTAACGGCAAAGGCAACGATGTGGATGTTCATACAAAGTGGACGGGTTCGCTTTACGATTCATCGTACTTTTTCAACCCCTATATGGAGCCATATCGCCAGAAAGGACAGATGAAGTTTCCTTTCTTCCTGACACCAGAGAAACATTATGTGGGCAATGCATGGTACAAACGGTCGGTCTATGTTCCGAAGGACTGGGGCGATCAGCGTATTGTTTTGTTTTTGGAACGGCCACATATTGAGACGACGGTTTTTGTAAATGGTCGTGAGGTGGGTCATCAGATGTCGCTGTCGGTGCCTCATCGTTATGACGTGACCAAATATATCAAGAAAGGTGAGCGCAACGAGATTGCCATCCGTGTGTATAATGGCATAGAGAACGTATGCGTGGGACAGGATTCTCATTCAGTGACCGACCAGACGCAGGGCAACTGGAACGGCATCACGGGTCGTATTGAACTTCAGGCACAGTGGAAGAAACTGAACATCCGTCACGTGCGCATCTTGCCTTATGCTGCTGAGGGCACCGTGACGGTGGAAGTACTGTTGGAGAACCATGTCGATGGCCTTCGCTTCTTCCCCATGTACGATTATCAGGTGAAGGCGCAAATCCGTGAATTAAGCGAAGGAACAACGAGAAAGTTCGTCACTAATTCAACGGCATTTGCCGAGGGGCGCAAAATCACGTTTAAGTTCCGCATGGGGCGTAATGTCAAATACTGGGACGAGTTCCATCCCCATCTCTATCGACTGACGGTAGAGGCTGGCGAGACTGCCTATGAGACGCAGTTCGGCCTGCGCGAGATTAAGATAAAAGGCCGACAGTTCTATATCAACGGCCGCCCGTTGTTCCTGCGTGGAACGGTGGAGAACTGCCTCTTTCCAGAGACGGGCTACCCGCCTACCGACGAGGATGAGTGGATGCGTATCTTCAAGAAATGCAAGGAGTATGGGCTGAACCATGTTCGCTTCCACAGCTATTGCCCGCCAGACGCTGCTTTCACCGCCGCCGACCGTGTGGGCATCTACCTGCAGCCCGAAGGTCCCTCGTGGCCTAATCACGGGGTGAAACTGCGCCGTGGTCAGAAGATTGACCAGTATCTGTTGGAGGAGTCGAAGCGTATCATCGACGAATACGGACATCACCCCTCGTTTGTGATGATGGCAGCCGGCAACGAACCTGCCGGCGACTGGGTCACGTATTGCAACGACTGGGTGAAGCAGATGCACGAGTATGACTCTACGAAGGTGTATTGCGGTGCCAGCGTTGGCGGCGGATGGGCGTGGGACGACGGCTCTGAGTATCATGTGAAGGGCGGTGCACGCGGACTTGACTGGGATCGCAAAGCCCCTTCGAGCAATGATGATTACTATGCCCAGATAGAACGCCCCCGCAACTTCAAACCCTCTGACGCGGTAGCCGATTCTTCACTCTTCACTCTTCACTCTTCACTTAATAACTCGCCCATTATTGCTCATGAACAAGGCCAGTGGTGCGCCTTCCCTGATTTCAAGGAGATAACGCAGTACACCGGAGTGTATAAAGCCCGCAACTTCGAGATATTCCGTGATATGCTGCGTGACAATGGCATGGAACGAATGGCCGAGAAGTTCCTGATGGCCAGTGGACACTTGCAGACACTGTGCTATAAATACGAGATAGAGCGTAACCTGCGCACCAAGGACTATGCCGGTTTCCAGCTTTTGGGACTCAACGACTATAGTGGGCAGGGCACGGCCCTTGTAGGCCCACTGAATGTACACTGGCAAGAGAAAGGCTACTGTACGGCCAGCGACTGGCGTGAGTTCTGCAACTCAGTGGTCCTTCTGGCTCGCTTCCCCAAGTTCGTCTTCACCAGTCAAGAGACCTTGCGGGTGCCTTTGGAAATATATAATGCCTTCTATGGGTATGTTGCCAAGGCCAAGATTACCTATAGTATAGAAGACGATAAACAGGTGGTTTATCATCAGGGCACGCTCATCTCTGACAGTATCGGTATTGGGAAGAATAATGCATTGGGCATGGTGGAGTATTCGCTTGAATCTATCACGGAACCTGTGAAACTGACTCTTACCGTACGTTTTGGCAATGCCGTGCACAATCATTGGGACTTTTGGGTGTACCCTTGCGTTTCGCTAAATGATAAAGAAAAAATGATAAATGATAAAGGCCCTTACATCGCCGACTCAATAGACGCTCATGCCTTGAAGGTATTGAAACGGGGCGGCACCGTTTTGCTGACAGCAGCCGGACGGGTGACGCTGGGCAGCGATGTGAAGCAGACTTATCTGCCTGTATTCTGGAACACGTCGTGGTTCAAGATGCGTCCGCCGCATACCACTGGCGCCTATATTGAAAAAGAGCATCCGCTGTTTAAGCACGGATTCCCCACTGACGACTGGGCTAACCTCAACTGGTGGGAACTGCTGAACCGTGCTCAGGTGATGAACCTCACGGAGCTCCCCCGTGACTACCAGTCGCCCATCCAGCCCATCGACACCTGGCACGTGTCGCGGAAACTGGGTATGCTGATTGAGGCCAAGGTCCTGAAAGGCAAGCTGCTGATGACCACGATGGATATCAGTCGTGACCTGGATCACCGCCCCGTGGCCCGACAGATGCGGCATGCTATTCTCGGCTATATGCAGAGCGACGATTTCCAGCCTGTCATTACATTGGCACCGGAAACCATCCGACATTTCTATACTGAACAGGCACCGCCTGTAAATATGTTTACCAACGACTCGCCCGATGAGTTGAAACCAAAGATTAAATAATCAAAGAAGGGTGCTGATGTCAGCACCCTTCTTTGATTATTTCTTAAGTATCTTCTTGCCGTCCTCAATAACGATACCTGAGACATTGGCTTGATGAGCAGGCTGCCCGCTCAAGTTGTAGACAATGCCTTTCTGGTGATAAGCTTTTGATGCGTGTATGTCGTTTACAATCTCTTTGCTGACCACGTCGATATAGTCGATATCGGGCAGCCAATTGCTGGTGTTCACCAGTCGGATGGTGTTCTCGCCGGGCTCCAGGGTGATGTCGAACGTCTTCTTGCCCACCTTATCCCAGCCGCCGGAGTTGCATCCGCTGAAGGTCTTCACCCTCTTGCCGTTCACGTAGACGTTCATGGTGCGGCTCTCTCCGCAAATGTAGCCGATGGTGAGTTGGTAGTCGCCGCCTTCCTTGCTGTACACGTTGCGCCACTCCAGGTAGTTGTTCGTGTTGCTGCCACCGATGTAGCCCGCTTTGTATCCCCCCGAACAGAAGGAAGCCTCTGTGTATTGGCATACGTTCCATTCTATCTCCGAGTATGCTTTGCTGTAGGCCGTCTCTGCCTCGTAGCGTGTGCGCTCCATACGCGAGCCGGCCTCGGCCACATATATCCTGGTGCCGTGTTTAGGCACGGTGACCTGATAGCTGCCCAGGAATGTTCCCACATCCTTTTTGGTGAAGCAGTTGTGCAGTTTCACGCTGTCGGCCAGGTCTATATCCCTGAAGTTCAGCGTCACGGTTTTAGCCCCGTCGTTGGGGTTGTAGATGGCGAATGCCCTTTTCAGGCCGTTGGCCCTCTCAATATCCTTCACCAAGATATAGCAGTCGTTGACTTTTGCCGCGAGGTAGGCCTGCTGGTAGAGTGTGTCCTGGTTCAGCGCAATGAGTTCCTCGTTCTTCAGCAGTTCCAGGGCCGTGGCGTTGATATTCTTCATGTTGCATCCTATGAGCAGAGGCGAGTTCATGATACACCACATACCGAAGTGAGTCTTGTCTTCCTCTGCGGTCATCGAGCGTCCCACCTCCAGCATATCCATATCGTTATAGTGGCCCTTGCTGCTGTATGCGCTCATATAGAGGTTTTCTGCCAGTATGCCTTTCACCGAGTTCCATCCGTCGTAGATGTCGCCCGTGGTGCGCCACGAGAAGCCGGCATTGTCGGCCCATGTGCCAGGATAAGCCCATCGGCAGATGTTCATGCGCACGTCTGTGCGTCCGGTGTTCTTGATCGCTTTGGCGATGGCTGTGTAGCGTGTCTTTTCGTCAAGATCCAGGTTCTCGTTGTTGTGGATGGGGTCGCCGCCGCAGAAGTCCACTTTGATGAAGTCGAAGTCCAGGTCTTTGAAGAACAGGTCGCAGTCCTGCTGGTCGTGCTCGTACAGTCCTACGCCGACTCCCGTCTTGTCGCCGCCGTGATAGCTGCCGCAGGTGTTATGTCCTCCGTCGCTGTAGATGCCAGCCTTCAGTCCCTTCAGATGGATATACTCTACCACGGGCTTCAGTCCGTTGGGGAATCGGGTGGGGTGAATCTTCAGTTGTCCCGTAGCGGCATCGCGTCCGCCGAAGTAGCCGTCATCAATATTGATGTGGTCATAGCCTACAGCTGCCAGTCCTTTCGAAACCATTGCAGCGGCCTGTTCCTTGATGATTGTCTCGCTGATGTTCAGTGCGAACGTGTTCCATGAGCTCCATCCCATCGTGGGGCCTTCTTTCACGGGCTCGTCCATCATCCGTTCGTATTCCGTGGCAGCCAGGATAAAGCCCCCCAGCACTTTTCCTTCTGTATAGAAATCACTGCCTTCGGTACTAGTGGGTTTTGTGTCCTTACCCATCAGGTAGTAGGCTGCCGAACCGTCGCGATAGTTGCTTCCACCCAGTCCTGCCGACTTGCAGCATCTGACGAGGTGTACCCCTCCGTTGCCGTCAGCAACCATAAACTGTTCCACCAATCCCTTGTAGGCTTTCTTTGCAATATCAAGATAGAATTTGTTGAGCACTCTCAGACGAACGCCCTTGAGATAGGCAGCGGTGAAGATGGCTGTGCACGACGATTCCAGATAGTTGTTCACGGGTCCCGAGGTGTATCTGTAGCTGCTGTCATAGTCGGATGCCACGAACGTACCGTCGTGTGCCATCAGCTGATACCAGCATCCCGTCTTACTGTCCTGACGGGCGGCAATGCCTGCAGCCAGTTTCGTGAGATAGCCCTTCAGGGTCTTATAGTTAGCGGTAGCGGTCTTCTTGGCCTTCTGCATCTGCTCCAGTACGTCGACCAGTGCGAGGAAGTACCAGGCTTCTGCGCGTCCCCAGAACTCTGCCGAGTGATAGACCTCCTTTCCCTCTTCTGCTGAGATGCCTGCCCATTTCGAGGCTGCCTCGCCTGCGGGATCGGCGGTAAAGGCATGATAGAGCAGTTGTGCATCCTCGTCCCACAGGTATTTCCATGATATGGTAAACTGCTTGGTAATCAGGTTCCAGTCGTCAGTGGTCAACTTCGTATAGTCTTTATCCTCGTTGATCATCTGAGCCATCAGTGCCGCCCCCATATACAGACCGTCGCACCACATCTGGTCGGTGTACGATGACTTGTGCCACCATCCGCCAGCTGCATCGGCCAGTGTGCTCTCCTTGATCACATAGTTCTCATTGGCTTTGGCAAAGCCCGTTCTGGCATCGGCAAAGCGCTGTTTTGCAGTTGCTAAGGCCGTACTGTCAGTGAATCGCGTGTCGGCAGCCAATTCCTGCAGCTTGAAATAGAGTTTCACGCCGTTCAGGTCGTCAAAGCTCTTACCCTGCTTGCCGTTATTGGGTATGTCGCACGTGTTGCCGTAGTGCCTGATGGCATAGTACCAGGGCATCACGTCCACGTCCTTATTGTCCTTATAGTAGTCGGCAGCCTCCAGAATAGCCTTTGCCACGAGGCCAGGCACGTAGTCGAGTGTGCTGGCTGTGCCGTTGGGTTCCTCAATAACATTCCCCTCGTTGTCGTATTTCCCGAATCCAGCTGCCTTGGTGTTGGCCTTGAAATCGTTGATGCGGCTGTTGATGACGATTGAGGAATAGCGGGTGTTCTCGTTGAAGGTGCAAGGTTCGCCGGCAGCCTGTGGCGTTCCTACTGCTGCGAATATCCATGAGAGTACGGATAGTGTGAGTGTATGAAACATATTAATGGTTTTTTGATATTGGTTTCTAATCAGGTGCAAAATTACGCTTTTTCCTCGACACAGCCTAAAAAAAGGGTCGAAACATTTTGTATGTCATGTTTTTTTAGTACTTTTGCAATTGATTTGAATACCGTTTCGGTGGAAAACGACATTAACCTATTAATAAAAATACTAACAGAAATGAAGTTAAAAACCATTCTTTCCCTGTTGCTGTTATGGATAACAGCGGCTGGTGCGATGGCAGAAGAGACATCTTCCTCGCTGTTCGTCTATCTGAAGAGCGGCAGCAAGGTGCAGTTCGTCTTGCCTACACAGAAACCTACTGTGAATTGTGAGAAAGGCGCGATGTACGTCTACAACAATGGTGACTCTAACGAGGATGGCAGCTACTCCGTGGCTTTCCAGCGCGACGAGGTGGACTATCTGAAAGTGGACAAATCTGTGGATCTGACTGGCATTGAGACTGCACAGGCCGACGAGCCACGCATCCGTTTTGACCTGACCCGCAAGGGTGTGGTGAGCATCAGCGGCTTGCAGGGTACTGACCGCATCCAAGTATTCGGACTTGACGGTAAGAGCATCAATGCAGCTATTAGCCGTCACGACGGCGAGGCTACGGTAGATCTGACCCAACAGCGGCACGGTGTCTACGTGGTGAGTGTGAACAAGAGTTTTACCTTTAAATTGATGAAGCCATGAACAGACTGCTACTTTCAATAGCTGCGGCCGCACTTTCGATGACAGCCTCGGCACAGTATATCCTCGTGAACGATGAACTGCCTATACCTGCCAGTGAGGTGGAGAAGATTACCTATGAGCAGGATGACCAGTTCGATGCATCGTTGCTGCCTGGCAGTATTGCCAGCGATGCGAAGATTTCCCTTTTCAGTCAGGCTCTTAAGTTGACGGGGTTGGCCGATACCTTGCGAACCTATATCTATGATAACTACCAGAGGGATATTGATAAATACTATTACAAGTCACACGTGTGGAATGAAATAGCTTGGTATAATGAAAACCGCTTCAAGGCATTCACCGTCTTTGCTGAGACCGACTCTGCACTGGCAGCCAATGGCATCAGCAATCTGGATCAGTTGAAGGCATACGCCAAGCAGGTCTATGATGAGTCTTACCCTGAGGATGCCTCGGTGAGCGATTATACCGACCGCCGTAACTCGCTGAATCGCTTCGTGGCCTATCACATTCTGCCTCACGGCAGCTCTTACTGGTATTTGACCGCCTACGACGGTAAACAATCAAATTTCTGGTTAAACACCAAAATGGCTGATATGTCGGCTTGGTATGCCACTCTGATGCCTTACGGTTCGCTGAAGTGCAGCTATCCGATGATTGGAACTGACAGCGGTATTTACCTGAACCGCAGGGGTGTGGGTAATCAGCCCGACAAGTATGGCAAGCAGATACGTGGTGCCAAGGTGTTGGCTGATGGTGAGCTGGGCTTCGACCACCAGTGCTTCAACGGCTACTATTTCCATATCGACAGTTTGCTGGTTTACGACAAGAAGACCCGTGAGGATGTGCTGAGCACGGAGCTATGGCGTGTGGACTTCAAGGCCCTGTGCCCAGATATCATGAACAATGCCGATGAGCTGCGTGGCAACTATATGATGGATGATAATCAGTCTCTGCCTAATGACAGTCCAAATCCAGTAAATGGTCGCAACTATATCTATAAGTGGGACTGTATGGAAAATATCAAGGGCGATACGGCAAAAAACCATCAGGGATTGATACATCGAAGGGCTCACTACAATTTTTGGTCTTGGCAGGGCGACGAGGTGAATGTCTTCGGCGACTATGACATTACCATCAAACTTCCGCCATTGCCTCCCACTGAATGGGAAATCAGAATGGGTATCTGTGACCTTGAGACTAGAGGTGCTGCCAGAATATATTTGAACGGCATACCAGTGATAGATTCGCTTGACATGAGACATTCTTATTATGGAGTAGATGTACCATTTGTAAATCATCCCCTGCAAACAGAAATTCTCGACTATATGGCTGATCATTTCTTTTCCGTTGAGTTTGACTCTATAGAATACAGCTACTTGGTGACCGACCTTAAGACAAATGAAAAAATATGGATGTCACAAGATCCCTATGGTAAAAGAAAGACCTCATCATGGTCAGAATCATACACTTACAATGGTATATTAACACGAGAACAAATCAGGGGTTTTGGTGGCAGGAATCCAGATATTGATGATTATTCTGATTGGACGCAGCGAGCCGTTGAGTATAGGGAACAGGCTTTAATTGAAGTTGTTTCCAAGCATCCAAAGTGTATGAGAGGACCTCGTGAGTGTACCTTGGGACAAGGTGGTATTAACAGTTTTGCTGATCAGGCAAGTATTGTGAGATTTCCGCTTGGAAGAATCTATACCGACGGGAAACTTAATAACTACCTGCGGATAGAAAACTTGCCTTTGCCTTATAAAGGCAATAATGTAGAGGCGATGTTCGACTACTTCGAGTTCGTACCCAAGTTCGTGTATGATAATCAGGAAATACCGGAAGAATAAACAAGAGGAGGAAACAAACGATGAAAACAAGAAATATATTTTTGACCGCGGCTTTATTGGGATGCTTTGTCGGTGCTGCGGCACAGGATGTCACCATTCTACATATGAAAGACGGTACCACCAAGCGCTATACGAATGGTGTGAAGTGGAAAACGTCAATGGGATTCTATGAATATACACCCGTTAATACTAAAACTTTCAATTCTTCTACGACACATGATAACGGTTACGTATATGATTGGGGCGTAACTCAAGTGCAGAAAGTCGATGGGGAGTATATGGTAGGTCTGTTTTGGCAAGACTTTATGCCTGATAATTTCCACGCCCGGCACGGTGTGTGCTTTGGTACAAAGCCTGGGTTGACGGTAGATGACTGTTTGGCGAAAGAGTATGCCACAGATGAAGTAGTAGTAAAAAGGGACAATAGTTCAATTAACTTTGTGAATGTGTTCGGCGGACATTCTTATTATATGTGGATAGGCGCAAGGAAATCAACGAATTTGGAAATGTTTATTGGGTATGGTGATAATCCAATGAAGTTGGTGACAGTTGATACCCTTGTAAACTATATCACTATACCTCTTGAAATCGGCAAAACGTACTACTACCGTACGTTTGCTGAAGGTACGGTGTTAGAAGCTGGTCTGGAGAAAACAGTTGTGTTCTATGATGATGAGCGTAGCTTCCAGGTGCCGCGTGTAATGGGTGATTTCGGCTACTATCCCTATCTTCGTGCTACTGAAGAGGCATTGACTGCTTTTGCTAATGCTCATTTAGACAGTCTTGCAACTCTCACATGGCAACAGTTGGAACCATTATGGAACAAATGGCGTGCTACGGACGAGGGCAAGAACTATGACCTGAGTGCCGACATTACTTCGGAGAAATTTGATGATGGCACGGGCTATCGCCTGAACCGTATTCCCGATGAGTTCTATATATGGGCAGCAAACCGCGAGATTGTCATCGATGCGTTCGATGGACTGGCTGAAGTAAGCAAGTATTATGATAAAAATACCAAGGATTCTGTTTCAACTGCTTTGGAATACAGGGTTACCAATGTTGATCCTAAATGGGGAGTGCCAGGTGGAAAGTATATTCTTTTTAAACCTACAAATACAATATTTAGACCTCAAATAACCTATAGAAGTGATGAGGTGATGGCTGGTGTAAAATATAAAATTCAATTCAACTTTGCACCTGAGACGGATGAATTCGCAACTGATATGGATTTGCGTCCTACGAAAGTTAGAATTGGTGTTAAGGCTCCTTCTGGAAATAAATTTCAGAGTTTAAATTATCCCGATGGCAGGCGAAATATTGAGGTGTCTGCTACTGAAGTGACTACTTACGAAATCCAGGATTTTGTAATGCCAGCTATGGGATTGGATTTACAATATGAAAATAATGTCTCAATTTCTGAAACGAAATTAGATGGAAACAATCCAGACAAAGTTGTTTATAATCGAATCCTGCGCATCGCGGAGGTTCGACTTATTCCTATGAAAGACGAGTAGGGCATTTCTCTTAGCAATTATACCCTTTTTAAGCCGGCATCTGTCATGTATGTCGGCTTTCTTTAGCACTGCCTGTTTTAAATTATAGCTATAATTATCTCTGGGTATGCCTTCCTTCGTTTTTAATTCTGGCCAAAATTTATTAAATTCTGGCCAGAATTTAAAAAATAATGGCCAAAATTTTAATTTGCTAAAACAATAACTGGATGGTTTCAGCGTTCCATCCAGTCCTCAATCTTAAGGCCTTCAATTCGGCAGAAGTGATCGATATTGTCAGTAACTACTGTAAGCCCCTCCTCCATGGCATGCTCGGCAATTAATATGTCGAATTCGTCAATCATTTTCCCTTTGCTCTTTAAAAAGTGCTTAATGCGTCCGTATTGCTCACCCTTTGCTGAAAGATCAATAACGGTGAAGTTTTCAAGTAGCTTATTAATCTTTTTGATTTCC
>Ga0256407_10009449_pt1 | contig 13964 bp, 3 predicted proteins | sample RumenRJG_04DNA_FD_193489 | JGI IMG/M metagenome (GOLD analysis project Ga0256407, IMG submission 193489) | Bovine rumen microbial communities from Lethbridge, Alberta, Canada - RJG_04 | ecosystem: Host-associated > Mammals > Digestive system > Stomach > Rumen | place: Canada: Alberta | collected... | reverse complement strand
ATATTGAGGAATTTGATAAAAGGAAAGTATTATTAAATAAGGATTTTCAAATACCTAAAACTTGTATAAGATGTAAATCAGATCCTCCTTCTTTTGTTTGTGAAGAGTGTTCTCCTATTACTTATTTTTGTGAAAGTTGTGATGAATATATTCATTCTTTAGAAAAGAAAAAAAATCATTCAAGAATTCCAGTTGAAGAAATTATAGAAAGTCAAAATATAAAAAAAAATGCTAATATATATTTAAATTTAAGACATAATAATAATATAAATCAAAATTTGAGTCAAGATATAAATCAAAATTTAAATTCTTATCAAAATTTAAATAAGAATATTAATCCAAATTTTAATTCAAATATAAATGAAAATTTAAATATAAATTCTAATCAAAATTATAATCCCAATTTAAATATGAATTATCAGAGTTTAAATCCAGATTATACACAGGGTGTAAATCAAAATTTGAATACAAATAATACTTCACACAATATTAATTTTAAAACAATAAATAGAGATTCAACAATTTCATATTCACAAAATCAAGTTACATCATTTTATAATGAAAATAATAATGATATGATAAATAATAATTTTAATCCTGAAAATGAATTTGAAAAAATAAATACAAATGAAGAAAATAATGAATTAGATAATCAAAACTATAATTTTGAAGAATCAAATAATTTAGAAAATATAAAAAAAAATGAAGAATTTGAAAAATTAATAAATGAAAAAGAAGCAAAAATAAATTATTTAATTGAACAAAATTATGAATTAACACAATATAATGATGAATTAATAAATAAAATTAATTCATATATAACTGAATTAAAAAATTTAAATATTGATAATAAAAATCATGAAAAATATTTATTTGATCAAATTGATGTATTAAAAAAAGATAAAATTGAAATAAAAAAATATTATGAAGCAAAATTAAATTATTTTAATGAAAATTTTGGAGATGATAAAAATTTATTTTTACAATCATGTGAAGATAAAATGAATAAAGTAAAAAATGATTATTTAAATGAAAAAAATAGAATATTAAATACAATTAATCAAAGAGATGAAGATTTAAAAATGTTATATGAACAACATAAAATTGAAAGTGAAGAAAAAATAAAAGAACATGAAAAAGTAAAAAATAAATTTTTTTTACGTGAAAAAGAATTTCAAGATATGAAAACAAAATACAATGATCAAGTTCAATTAATTGAAGAATTAAAAAATCAAATAATAAAAAATGAAAAATTATATACAGATGAACAAAATAAAATTAAAAGATTAAAAAATAAAGCAAAAAATTTATTAAATCATCAAAATGAATTATCAACAAATATGGATAATTTAACAAGATTAACACAAGGTAGATTTATAGCAAAATCAAAAATTTCAAGAGCGCCTTCAATGAAATCTAAATTTTAATTTAATATTAATATTATTTTTTTAATATTTAATAATTAAATTCTTTAAAATATTATAAATTATAAATTATTATTAATTTAATTATTATTATTTTTATTTAAAAATATAAAAATGAATGAAAAGGATTCAATAGAAGAACAAACAGAAAAAAATATAGAAAAAAAAATAGAAAATGAAAAAAAAAGTGATAATAACAATATAATAACAAATGAATCAATTTTAAAAGAAATAGAAAAATATAAAGAAAGTAATTATTTAGAACTTTATAAAAAAAATTCTTTTTGTGATGTAAAAATAAATGAAAGATGGGTAACTGGAAGAATAAATGAAATAGATACTGATTCAGCAACAATAACAGATTATGAAAACCCAAAAAATCAAACAAGAGTTTTTTTATTTGATTCAGAAAATATAAGTTATTTTAGAAAATATACAAAATCAAATGAATATAGAAGAAAATGTTCAAGAGATGATATTAATAATATTCAAATAACAAAAAGTTTTTTAGAAAATATAATTGGGTTTAATTTTGGTGATTATGATGAAAATTCAAAAAATAGTGAAAAATATAAAAGTCTAAAGGCATATGATATGATTATTAATTTAAGAGGTAAAGTTTATTATTGGTTTGATAATGTTATGAATGTTAATGATAATAATGAAGGTATTGATTTATCAATAGATATTTTTGAATTACTTTTAGTTTTGATTAAAAATTATTTTACTTATTTAACAAAAATTAATGATATTGTTAATAAATATCAAGAAGCAATTAATAATCAATTAGAAGATATTGTTTTAATTGATATAAAATATTCTATTGTTTCTTTTAGAGATGATGCTTTGAAAATTTATTATAAAATTATGGGTCAAAATTGTATTTATAATGATTTTTATATTAATTATTCTTCTGAAATAGAAAATATTGTTATTAATAAATATAATTCTAATATTAAAAAAATATGTAATAAAAAAATTTATAGTGGAGATATTAATTTATTTAAAGTTAATGAAAATCAAAATATCCCTACTATTCAATTAGCATATTTTATTGATTTTTGTAAAAATATTGATTTTTATCAATCAATTTCTAATTTTATTGTTTCTAATAATAATTTTAAATTTGATTGTATTTATGAATATATTATTTTATTTAGGAAAGTTAATTCTTTTTTAGAAGGTTCTAAAAATCAATTAACTAATCAATTAACAATTGAATTAACACAAATTAAAAATTATATTTATAATAGAACAGAAAATTTAACTGAAAATGAAGTAAATTCAAATACAAAAGATAAAATAATTAATTTATGTATTAGTTTTATAAAAATATTACCTTATGAAGAACAAAATCAATCAATAATTTTTGAAGGAATGTATTTAAATTATATTAATGCATGTTTCAAATGTAATAAATTAGAAAAAAAAATTTATGCAATGAATACTTATAATTCAATAATAAAATCTTTAGATCCATCAGGTAATAAAATTTCAAATGCAATATTAAATTGTTCAAGAGATATATATATTAAATATTTGAAATTACATACATTTGCAGTTATTTTAGTTAATATGAAAATATTAGATTATATTCTTGAGGAAAATACTCATCAAGAATTAATTAAAAGATCTCTTCCAATTATTAATTTGTTATATATTGAAAATTTTACTTTAAAAGATATTGAAATTGAATCTATTATTGATAAAAGAATAAAAATTATTGATTGTTTATTTAATAAATTAATAAATATTGAAAAAAATGATGAAATAGAAAGTAAAATTATAAAAGATATTATTTCAAAATTATCTTTGTTTTTATATGAAGATGATAGAGAATATACTTATCAATTAATAAAAAAATATATTATAGAAAGAGAAATAACAAAAGATAATATTAATTTAATTAAAGATTATACTATTAATTATTTATCAAATGCAAAAATTGAAATTGTTAAAGATGATAATAATAATGAAATGTATTTTAAAGATATTCCTTTTAATGAAAAAGAATTTTTAGGAATTCAAATAATTTGGGATTATTTATTAGATAATAATTATAAAGAAAAAGAATTTAAAAATAATTTAAATATAATAGAAATAATTGAATGTTGTATAAATGCATTAGTAGAAATTTTTAATTTATCATCAATTAATGATAAATTAAGAGATAATATCTTAATGAAAATATTAAATAATATAAATTTAAATCATAGTAATGTTCAATCATATTTTTTATTAAAAAGTTTACTTCAAAATTCAAGAAATTCACATAGATTTAATCAAAGATTACAATATATTCATAAAAAAAATAATATTTTTGATTTAATTGTTGATGATTTAACTAGTTATTTTATGAAAGTAGATTCAATTGAAAAAAATAGTGAAGATAAAAATAATATTAATGATTTTGCTAATACTATTTTTCAAGGTTTTTATCCTCATTCAATTAATATTGAAATTAGAATTGAGTTAATTTTTATCTTATTAAATAAAGAAAGAAATTTAGAATGGAATTTTAATAATTTTTTAGTTTTATGGAAATGTGTAAATCAACAGAAATTTTCAAAAGATGTTTTTTTTAAAATACTTTTTAATAATATTAATAATCTTTCATATCAATTTAGAAGTACATTATTTAAATCAATTTTCTTAAATGAAAAATTATTTGTAATAGAAGATTTATATTCATTTAATTTATTTAAAAAATTAATGTATGAAATTAATATTTCAAATGGAGTTTTTCTTCTTATAAATAAAACAGAATTGAGAATAAATAAAACTTCAAATAATGAAATTATAGGATTAAAAAAATTATGGGAAGTATTAATTAATAATAAAAATAATGAAGTACAAAATGAAGTTTCTTCTTTTTTAGCAGATATATGTTTAAATGTTAAAAATCCTAATTCAAATGAAGCAATTACATTTTGGTCTAATTTTATAAGTGAATTAATATATTATTTAAATAAATCAATTGGTAATGATATTAAAGAACAAAATAATAATAATAATCAAATAAATGAATTACTAAATAATCAAATCCCAGAAAAATTTTATGATAAAAATGAAAATGAAGAATTTAAAAATGAAAAAGAAAAAGAACAATTTGATATTATAAAATTACCAAATATAGAAGAAAATGAATCAGAAGTAAAAAAATTAGACGAAAAAAAAGAAGAAGAAAAAAAAGAAGAAGAAAAAAAAGAAGAAGAAAAAAAAGAAGAAGAAAAAAAAGAAGAAGAAAAAAAAGAAGAAGAAGAAAAAAAAGAAGAAGAAAAAAAAGAAGAAGAAAAAAAAGAAGAAGAAAAAAAAGAAAAAGATTCAGAAACAACAAGTGAAAAAAACACAAATAACACATCTCAAATATCAGAAAATCAAAAATCAGAACCAAATGAAACAGGAATAAAGGGATTAATAAATTTAATAAATAAAATATATCAAAAATTTGGTGAAAAAGGAAAAATTGCAACAGACCTTTCAAATTTATCATCGAATTCTGATTTAACAGAAACAAAGAAATATATATCATTTCGTTTTACAAATGCATTTGATAAACAAAAATTTAGAACAAATATTTCATATAATGAACAATTTTATATTTTAAGATATAAAATTTCATATACTTTTGATATTCCATTAAATACTATTCAATTTGAATATGAATATAAATCTGATAATGGAACAATTTTATCTAAAAAATTTGATTTAACAAATGATTTTGATTATTTTAATCAATCAATTGTAGGTAATAAAAAATATGATCCTTCTCAAGTTTTAGATATTACTATTAATATTATTGAAAATCCTATTATTGAAGCAAAAAATAATCCTAAAATCTTATTAAATTCAGTTGGGGAATTATATAAAATTTTATCAGAGTTACTTAAAAAAAAAAATAAATCTTATATTTTAGATGTTTGGAATTTATTAAAAAATGACCTTGATAAGAATGAAGAATTGAATTTGAAAATGAAAAATTATATTATGGATATTCATGAAGATTTTAAAAATGATGTTGATTATATTTTTGATTTTGAAAATTCAAGTTTTTATTATCAAAGTTATATTTTATCACATTTAAAATATGTTTTAGATAAAAATAAAGAATTTCAATTATTTTTAGAACAATTTGTTCAAAGTAAAATTTGGAATGAAAAAATTGTTGATGTTATTAAAAAATATTCTGTTAAAATCTCTGATGAAGATATGGAAAATTGTGATGTTAAAGAAAAAATTGAATTATTACATACTTTAGATAATTTTATTAATATTTTTAAATTGTTAATTCCATTAGAAAAAGAACAAATTAATAATTTAATAGTTCAAAAAATTTTACAATTTATAAATGATATTTTTTATAATGCAATTAAAGGAGAAATTAAAGGTGATTTATATATTGCAGAATTTAATTCTATTGAAATGTTATTTCAATTAATGTGTAATCAAACTCTTTTTACAAAGATTATTCATAATATATTAGAAGATGAAAAAGAAAAAGAATTATTTATTAATATTTTAATTGATGGTTTGATATTATCAAAAAATAATTTGATTAAAGAAGAATTTCAAAAATTTATAATTAAAATATATCAAGATGATTTATTTGAAAAAGAAAATGATTTAAAAATCTCATTTTCAAAATTTTTATTATATTTTATATTATCAGAAGAAACATTAAATCACTTATCAGAAATATCAAAAAAAGAAGAAAAAACTTCATTTGATATTTTTTTTGAAGTATGTGATAATTTAATAGAAAAAATATATCCTTTAAATATAGAATTTGATTATAATAAATATGTAAATAAATTATTAATTCCTCAAATATTATCAAAAGAACCAATAAAAGAAGAATTATTATCAGGATTTTTTTTAATAATATATTCAATATCAAAAAATATAGAAATAACATATGATGATATAGAAGGAAAAAAATTTGATTTTGCTCATTATATTTTCTATGATTTATTATATAATAAATGTAAAGAAGAACCATTATTATCAAATTCAATAATAATAAAAAATAATAATACTTTCAAAAATGCTTCAAATTTATTAACTTTTTTAATAATAAATGATGAGAAAAAAAGAAAAGAAATTTTAACTAAATTATATCAATATAATAGTCTTCAATTTTGGAAAAGTTCTAATTATTTAGATTGGAAACTTTCTTTTGAAGATGATATAAAACAAAATTTTGTAGGATTAAAAAATTTAGGATGTACATGTTATATGAATAGTTTATTTCAAATATTATTTTTTATTCCATCATTTAGAGAATCACTTTTAAATTCAGAATGTAAAGAAGAACAAAAAAATGCTTTATATCAATTAAAAAATGTTTTTATTAATTTAAAATATAATAATTCTCAATATTTTATTCCAGTTGATTTTACAAAAAATTTTGATAATACAGAATTAAATATAAGAGAACAAATGGATATTGATGAATTTTTTAATTTACTTATTGATAAATTAGAAAATCATTTAAAAGGAACAAATAATGAAAATTTAATAAAATATTTTTTCCAAGGTAGAAATACAGATTATTTAACTTTTAAAGAAAATTGTAATCATCATCGTAAAAATGATATTTCTTTTTATTCAATTCAATTACAAATAATGAATAAAAAAAATATTTATGAATCATTAGATTCAATTATTGATGGTGAATTAATGAGTGACGATAATGCAATTTTTTGTCAAGAATGTAATAAAAAAATTCCTGCAATAAAACATCAAAATTTTAAAATTTTACCAAGAATGTTAATTTTTGTTTTAAAAAGATTTCAATTTAATTATAATACAATGACAAAAATAAAAATAAATGATTATTATGAATTTCCAATTGATTTAGATATGACAAATTATACTTCTGATTATTTAAATAATAAAGATAATTTTGATAAAAGTAAAGTTAATAATATGTATAAATTAAAAGGAATTGTTGTTCATTCTGGAAATTGTGAAGGAGGACATTATTATTCTTTTATTTTTGATAATAATTCTAATCAATGGTTTGAATTTAATGATTCTATTGTTACAAAATTTAATATTGAAAATTTGGAAAAAGAAACTTTTGGAGGATTTGATATTTTTGTTGATAAAAATAATGAAAAAAAAATTCCTAAAAGTAGAAATGCTTATTTATTATTTTATGAAAAAGTTGATAAAAGTAATTGCGAAAATTATGATAAAGTTGAAATTATTAATGAAGTTTCTAATGTTATTAAAGAAAAAAGTATTGCTAAAAAAGTTAATCAAAATATTTTTCATTATCATTTAGAAAAAATTATTTTTTCTATTGAATATCATAGATTTATTTTACAATTTTTAACAAATCTCATAAATTTATCTTTTAAAGATAATCAACTTTTAAATTATATTCCTTATTTTTCAAGAACAAAAGATGAAAATATTGTAAATAAAGAATTATTAAAAATAAGAAAAAATGCAATTGGTTCTAATTTAATAAATTATATTAATTCAAAACAAATAGAAATAATAAATAAACAAAAAAATATAAATCAACAAATAAATTTATCAGAAGAATTTAAATTAGATGATAATATTTCAATGTCATTTCAATTTCTTTTATTATACTTTTTTAATGTATTAGTAAGAGCAAGAGATAAAAATTATTTAGGAGGAACAATTGATTTAATAAAATTTTGTTTAAATGAATTTAAAGAATGTTCTGAATTTTTAATAGAAGAATTTTGTGATTATACAACATTAATGGAATACATTGTTAATTGTCCAATTTTAGAAATAAAAAAAGTGTTTGTTGGTTTATTATATTGTGCAATGATTAAAATATACAATTCTGAAACAATCAATTTTAAACTTAAAAATATAAACGACAACCAAACTTCCAATTCGAATATATTTGAAAATGAAAAGGATAATAATTTAATAAATAATAATATAATTGATGAAGAACTTGATGATAAACCAAAAACAGAAAGACAAAGTCGTTCTATTTTCAGTTTTTTTTCAGCATTAACATCATCAACAAATAAGAATTTACCACCAATAGAACAAAATGTAATAAATCATCTTGAATCAACACATATTCCAAAATTATTATTAAAATTTATAAATAATGTAATTTGTTTAATTAAAAGAATAAATGATGATAAAAATTGTATGTTTCTTTATTATATTTTATATAGATTTTCATTAATTTCACCTTATACAAAAGATCATTTAATAACAAAAATTCCAATTTTAACTTTTTTAATATATCATCTTTTTCCAAAATATTCTGAAAGAAATATTCCAGATAATTTTAATTTAAAAGTTAATATTGAATTAATTAATCCTGAACATAATATTTTAGCACCTATGAAAAGTAATGAAGTTGGAAATATTATTTCGAAAGATAATATTACTTTTTATATAAAGGAAAATTATATTAAATTATTATTATTAAATTTAATGACTGGACAAAGAGCTTCTTTAAAATTAGAATCTTGTTATGATTTTAATAATTATCAATTTACTGTTGAGTTATTTAATGGAATGGAAAATAAACAATATGCTGAAATATTATCTTATTTTATTAATAAATCTTGTCATAATGATTGGGGTATTGTAAAAAAAATAATTGATATATTTACGAAAATTATTGATGGAAATGATTTTGATAAATTAGATAATGTAATGTTAATTTTTAAAAGATTTATTATTGATATTAATGATGATAAAGATATGCAAATTAGTAGAGTAAAAAGTTCATTAAAACAATTTTTTAAAATTATGAATAATAATAATAAAATTTATACTCATTTTGATTATTGTAGTAAATTTATTATTGGTTTATTTATTTTAAATAATGAAAAAATGTTTGAATATATTGATTATTTTCATTCATATTTAGAAAAAATTAAAAATTGGTATGAAGATAATAAAGAAATATCAAATATGTATACAATTGGAGGAATGCAAATGTATAAAAATCAAAGTAATCACAGAGAAAATATTAATACAAATAGTAAAAGTTTTAAAGATAAAATTACAAAAAATGCAATTAAAATTATTAATATAATGGAAAATCTTAATAAAAGTATATTTAATATATAATTTTTTTTAGAAATTGTTGTTCCTCTTGATTTTGAATTTGATAGATTTGTTGATTTAACTGATTTTAAATTTTTAACCAATGATATAATTACATATTGGTAAGATTATTTAATATTTAATTTTATTTTAATTAGTGGGAAAACTGCAATTATAAAAGAACATTTAGATGAATTAATTGAAATTAAATATATTGATATATCATCAAGTAAATCAAATATTTGGATTGAAACAGACAATACTAAAATAAAATTAAAAGAATTATATGAACCAGACTCAAATAAAAAAAAATAATTTATTAAATTATTAGTTTTATATTTAAAGTTTTTTATATTTAAATTTTTCATTTTTAAAAAAAGACTTTTAATTTTAGCAAAATATAATAAATAAAAATAACAAAAAAAAAATAATAAAAAAACTAAAAAAAAAATATGTCATCAAAACCAACATCACAAAATATATATACAGTAATAGACAATTTAGATTCAAAATTAAGTAGAAGAGGACAAATAATAGAAGATGGCAATTACTATGATCAATATCAAGAAATAAAACCAAATAAAACAAACATAATAAATACAGATTATGAAATAAAAAATACAACACCAATTAATATAAATACAGAAACTCAATTTATCCAAATTCCAATTGAAAGACTTGTTGATGCTAATCAAATATCAATTAATCCAAATATGTATCTTACTCATCCTCAAATTTTCACTCAAACTCAAACTGAGTTAAATTCACCTAGAAATGATTATTATATTAAAAAATTAATTAAAGAAGAATTTCAAAATCTTATTAGTCCCTATCAAAATGAAATAAATACTAATTATCATAATTTAAATGATAAAATTAATAAAATTCAAATTCCTGATATTGAAAAAATTTTAGAAAGTCAAAAAGAAAATAATATTAATCCAAATGATTATATGTTAAAAAATGAATATGAAAATAAAATGTTACAAATTAATATTAAATTTGATAAATTAAATACATATTGTGATCAATTAAAAGACGCTGTGGAAAGAATGGAAAGATTAAATAATGAAAAAGTTGATTATGAAAAAATGATAAATGATCTTGATGATAAATTAAATGAATTAAATAATAGAGTGAATAATTCAAATTCAAATATAAATTCCGTTAAAAATGATCTTCAAATACAAATTGATAATTTAGGAAGTTTAATGCAAAATAGTAAAAGAGATTCTAAATATGATTTATTAACTTTAGAAAATAAAAAGATTAAAAATGATTTTACTAATTTACAAAATGATTTTTTTAAATTAAAAAATCAAATTGATCCTGATACACTTCAAAAAATTGATTTAAGACAATTAGAAAAAATTGATTTATATGATTTAAGTAGAGTTGATTTTAGTTTGATAAATGATTTAAAAAGTGAAATGGGTAATATTGAAAACTTAAAAAATAATTATAATGATTTAAATAAAAAACAAAATGAAATTAGTAAAAAAATTTTGAGTTTAGAATCTAGTATATTCAATTTAAATTCAAATAATAATTTTAATAATAATAATTATAATGACTTAAAATATGAAATTGAAAATTTAAAAAAAATGATAGGAAATATAGAATATAATTATAAAAATGATAATAATTTTTTAGATATGGAAAAATTAAATTCATTTGGTAATGATTTGAAGTCACAAATTGATAATGATTTAATTAAATTAAATAATGATATTAAAGAATTAAAAAAACAAAATTTTGAATTACAAAATAAATTAAATGTAGAAACTTTATCAAAATTAAAAGTAAATGATTTAAATAATCTTCCATTTAATGAAATTAAAAATTTAAATTATCAAAATATAAAGGAAATTCCAAACTTAAAAAATGAAATTAATAATATTAAAAATTCTTTTAATAATTATTCTACATTACAAGATAATCAAAATGTAAAAAATCAAATTATTCCTTTAGATAAAAAAATAAATGATTGTCTTCAAAAATTAAATCAACTTGATTTAAGGTTAAATGCATTTAGTTCAAATATCTTATCACAAAATAAAAATGATGATAATAGTAAAATTTCTTCAAATGAATTTTTAAATTTACAAAATGAAATTGATAATATTAAAAAAATTATAGAAAATAATGAAAATAATATTAAAAATAAAAATTTATCAGATGCTCAACAATTTAATTCTTTAGAATCAAAATTACAATCACATATTGATAATGATTATAAAAGATTAAATAATGATTTACAACAATTACAAAATGATTATAATAGATTAAAAAGTTCATTAAATATTGATTCATTATCAAAATTAAGAATAGATGATTTAAATTCATTAAAAATAAATGAATTAAATAATATAAATTTCCAAGAATTAAAGCAAATCCCAAATCTACAAAATGAAATAAATTCATTTAAAAATTCAAATAATTTAATAAATAATCAATTAAATAATATTCAAAAAGAAATTCAATTATTAAGTAAAAATAATAATAATAATAATAATGCAGATTTAAATAATTTACTATCAAATCATTTACAATCAATACAACAACCTCAATTAGATCAAAGAACAATTGATAATTTAAAAAAAATAGATTTAGATAAACTTTCACAAATTGATTTAGATTCATTATCAAAAATAAATATAAAAATTTTAAGTGATATTGATATGGAATATTTAAAAAAAATAGAAAGAATGGCACAAAGAACTGATGATGAAAATAATAAATTATTTTCAATGTTTAAAAGATATGATAAAAAATATAAAGAACTTGATAGTAAAGTTGATCAATTTGATAAAAAATTATCTAATGAAGAATTAAATAATAATATGCCAAATCTTAATGAAGGTTATGTGAATCTTTTTAATAATCAAATTTCTAAAAATACAAATGATATTAAAGAATTGAGAAATGAAATTGATACTATTAAAGAACTTTATGAGACTGATAATTTAGAGAAAAAAAATGATGATAATTAAATTGTTATGTTCTTAAAAAATATAATATTTTAATAATTATATTTAAGTTTTTAATAAAGAATTTTTTACTTTTTAAAAAAACTTTTTATATATAAATATAATTTAGAAAATTTTTATTTACTAGAAAAATAATATGAAATATTTTTCATATTACTTTCATTATAAATTTTACCTAATTCTTCATTTAAATTCCTTTCAGTTTCATTTTCTAAATCATTATTATCTAAAATTACCTTATTATTATTTTTTTTTTGTATAAATAACTCTTTTTTATTATTCTTTATATCATTGTCAGTATTTTTTCCAATCAAATGATTTTTAATATTTTCAATATCATTATTTTTTTTATTTAAAAGATCATTAATCTTATTATTTCTTTCTTTAGTTTTTTCTTTCATTTTCATATATTGATTTTGAAAATTTTCAACTTCAGAAAAAATATTTTCAAAATTTTGAAAAATTTTTGAATTAATTTTACTATTATTAATATTACTCATTGAATTATTACTTTGTATAGAATTAGTTCTATTAGTTGTAGAATGCTTTGAATTAAAACTTTTATTTATATATTTATTATTTGATTCATATTTATGATGATTTTTATTATTTCTTGCATTTGGATTTTTTATTGATGAATTATTTACACTATTATATTTAAAAGTTTCTTGAAACTCAGAACTATCATTTAAAAAATTATTATTATTGTTATTATCAATTTCTTTTTTTTTAGTTGATGAATATTCATTAATATTTTCATTAAAAGAATTTTCATTATCTAATTTATTATTTATATTCATAAATGAATCTCCTTTTTGAAGATAACTTAAATCATTTGAATTTAATTTAATATTTTTTGGTGTTTGTTGAGCTGATTTAATGGGTATTGGTATTTCATTATTTTTCTTTTCTTTTATTACTTTTTTACTTTTATTATTTGATTTAGGACTTGAAATATTATTTCTATTTGAATCATTGGAAATATTATTAACTAAAGAATTATTATTTTGTTGATTATAATTAAAAGAATAACAATCATGATTTGAATTTATATTATTATTAAAATAATTAATAGAAGTTTTTTTATTAGGAATTGGTAGTTTATAAATTATATTATTTATATCATCATTATTATAATTATCATTACATTTATTATTTATATTATCATCAATTTCTTCATTTTCATTAAATATAAATCCTTTATTTGATTTAAAAAAATTAATTAAATCATCATAATCATAATTTTTAGCATATTTTTTAAATTCAATACAAAAATTTAAAATTCTATTCCTTGGACCAATTGGTATATTCATTTCTAATAAATCATCTCTTGTTAATAAAAACAAATCATGAAAAGTAATGTAATTTAAATTAAATTCATTAAATAAATTTTCTAAATCTAATATTTTTAATGCATAAATTAATTTATTATCATTATTTAAATTTGGAATATTATTTTCCTTTTTTAAAATTGGAGATTGGGTTC
>Ga0256407_10009448_pt1 | contig 13965 bp, 11 predicted proteins | sample RumenRJG_04DNA_FD_193489 | JGI IMG/M metagenome (GOLD analysis project Ga0256407, IMG submission 193489) | Bovine rumen microbial communities from Lethbridge, Alberta, Canada - RJG_04 | ecosystem: Host-associated > Mammals > Digestive system > Stomach > Rumen | place: Canada: Alberta... | reverse complement strand
ATGGAAGCCCTCGGCCTCACGGACGAGGAGTACGAGAACATCTACTGGCGCACCTGCGCGAACTTATTTGATATTTCGTTCGATGACTGAGAACGAACAGGCTTTGTAAAAGAGAGTACCCAAGAAAGAAGGACACTTTTCCATGTCTAAGAAAACCTTTGTGACGGTGGACGGTAACGAGGCCGCAGCGTATATCGCCTACGCCTTTACCGAAGTCGCCGCCATTTACCCCATCACCCCGTCATCTCCCATGGCAGGGAAGACCGACGTCTGGTCGGCCAAAGGAAAACGCAATATGTTTGGTCAGACGGTCCGCCTCGTGGAGATGCAGGCGGAGTCCGGCGCCATTGCGGCGGTCCACGGCGCGGCCGAGACCGGTGCGCTGGCGACGAGCTTCACGTCCTCCCAGGGCCTCATGCTGATGATCCCGACCATGCACCGCATCTCGGGCGAGCGGCACCCCGCCGTCCTCCACGTCGCGGCCCGTACGGTCGGCACCCACGCGCTGTCCATCTTCGGCGACCACTCTGACATCTACAACTGCCGGCAGACCGGCTGGGGCATGATCGCCACGGCCAGCGTCCAGGAGGTCATGGACCTCGCGGCGGTCGCGCACCTGTCCGCCATCAAAGCCCGCGTGCCCTTCATGCACTTCTTTGACGGCTTCCGGACGTCCCACGAGATCGCCAAAGTCGAGCAGATGGACTATGCGGACCTTCAGAAGCTCGTCGACTACGACGCGCTGGACGCCTTCCGCGCCCACGCTCTCAACCCCGAGCACCCCATGCTCCGGGCGACGGTCCAGAACCCGGACATCTTCTTCCAGGTCCGTGAAGCCAACAACACGGACTACGCGAACCTTCCCGATGTGGTCGAAGGCTACATGGCCGAGATCTCGAAGATCACCGGCCGCGAGTACCACATCTTCAACTACTACGGCGCACCGGACGCGGAGCGGGTCATCGTGGCCATGGGCTCCGTCTCCACCTGCATCGAAGAGGTCGTCGACCACCTGAACGCGAAAGGCGAGAAGGTCGGCTTCCTGCAGGTGCACCTGTACAGACCTTTCGACATCTCGCGGTTCATCGCCGCCATCCCCGAGACCTGCAAGGCCATCGCGGTCCTCGACCGCACCAAGGAGATGGGCTCCACCGGAGACCCGCTCTACCTCGACGTCTGCGCCGCGCTGCGCGGTCGTGCGGACCTCAAAGTCGTCGGCGGCCGGTACGGTCTGTCCTCCAAGGACACCACCCCGGCGCAGATCGCCGCCGTCTACGCGAACCTCGCGAAGGACGAACCCCTGAACAGCTTCACCATCGGCATCGTGGACGACGTCACGCACCTGTCCCTGCCGGAGGAGGGCCCGCTCTACTTTGGCGGGGGCGGTGTCGTCAGCTGCAAGTTCTGGGGCCTCGGCGGTGACGGCACCGTCGGCGCGAACCACGACACGGTCGCCATCATCAACGACCACACCCCGAAGTACGCTCAGGCCTACTTCGAGTACGATGCGAAGAAGAGCTTCGGCATCACCAAGAGCCACCTGCGCTTTGGCGATGTACCCATCCGCTCTTCCTACTTCGTCAAACAGGGCGACTTCGTCGCCTGCCACAGCCCGACTTACATGGAGCAGTTCGACATCGCCGAGGAAGTCAAGCCCGGCGGCACGCTGCTCATCAATACGCCCTGGACCTTCGAGGAATTGGATGCGCACCTGCCCGCCCACGAGAAGCGGGAGATCGCGCGCCGCGGTCTGAACGTGTATACGATCGACGCGGTGTCCATCGCCAGAGAACTCGGCCTCGGCTCCCACTACAACACGGTCCTGCAGTCCGCGTTCTTCAAACTGATGCCGGTCATCCCGGTCGACGAGGCCGTCGGCTACATGAAGGATGCCGCGTCGAAGCGCTACTTCGCGAAGGGCGAAGAAGTCGTGGCGAAGAACCTCGCGGCCATCGACGCCGGCCAGAACGCGCTGGTCAAGGTCGACGTCCCGGCGGAGTGGGCCGACGCGGTCGACGAGCCGAAACCGGAGCGCAACGTCCCGAAGGTCGTCCGAGACATCCTCGACCCGGTCAACGCCCAGAAGGGTGACGACCTGCCGGTCAGCATGTTCGAAGACTACAAGGACGGCGTCATGGACATGGGCATGACCGCGTTCGAGAAGCGCGGCATCGCGACCTTCGTCCCCGAGTGGGACTCCGCGAAGTGCCTGCAGTGCAACAAGTGCGCCTATGTCTGCCCCCACGCGGTCATCCGCCCGTACCTGCTGAACGCGGACGAGGCGGCGAATGCTCCGGCCGGTTTCCAGATGGTCCCGGCGAAGGGCAAACAGGCGGAGGGCCTCCAGTACAGCCTGCAGATCTCGAACCTCGACTGCACCGGCTGCGGCTCCTGCGCGAACGTCTGTCCCGCGAAACCGGAAAAGGCACTCGCTATGGTCCCGGTCGAATTCTCTGTCGAGAATTCCGACGGCTGGGAGTACGCGCTGAAACTCTCCGACAAGGGCGACGTCTTCGACCCCTACACCGTCAAGGGCAGCCAGTTCCGGCAGCCCCTCCTCGAGTTCTCCGCGGCCTGTGCCGGCTGTGGCGAGACTCCTTACGCAAAGCTTCTCACGCAGCTCTACGGCGACCGCGTCTACTGGGCGAACGCCACCGGCTGCTCTCAGGCCTGGGGCTCGGCCATGCCGGGCATCCCGTACACCGTCAACCGCGACGGCCACGGTCCCGCCTGGACGAACTCGCTCTTTGAAAACAACGCGGAATTCTCCCTCGGCATGGTCCTCTCGGTCCAGCAGCAGCGCGCGGCGGAAAAGGCCCGCGTCGAGGCGTACCGCGAGACCTGCACGGACGACGCCGTGAACGCGGCCATCGACCGGTGGCTCGAGACCTTCGACGACTTCGACGCCTCGAAGTCCGCGTCCGAAGCGCTGGTCGTCGCACTGGAGACGGCGGTTGCCGACACCGGCATGTCGCCCGAAAACCGCACGGCGGCCGAGGCCATCCTCCGCTACAAAGACCAACTTTCCAAGAAGACCTTCTGGATGTTCGGCGGCGACGGCTGGGCCTACGACATCGGCTTCGGCGGCCTCGACCACGTCCTCGCCAGCGGGGAAGACGTCAACGTGCTCATCGTCGACACCGAGGTGTACTCGAACACCGGCGGTCAGTCCTCCAAGGCGACACCTCTCGGAGCGGTGGCGCAGTTCGCTGCCTCCGGCAAGAAGCGCCCGAAGAAGGACCTGGGCGGCATGCTCATGACCTACGGCAACGTGTACGTGGCCCAGGTCAACATGGGCGCCGACAATGCCCAGCTCATGAAGGCCATGAAGGAAGCGGAGAGCTTCCCCGGCCCCGCGGTCATCGTCGCGTACGCGCCCTGTCTGTCCCACGGCATCAAGCTGGGCATGGCGAAGGTCCAGGACGAGATGAAACGCGCCACCGACGCCGGCTACTGGAACCTCTACCGGTACGACCCGCGCCTCGAGACGCCGTTCCACCTCGACTCCAAAGAGCCGACGCTTCCCTACGAGGAATTCCTCGACGGCGAAGTCCGCTACGCCTCCCTGAAGCGCACCTTCCCGGACAACGCGAAGGAGCTCTTCGAAGAAGGCTCCCGCCTCGCCGCGAAGCGCTACGAGAAACTCAAAAACCACCAGTGATCTCGCAACTTCGAAGCTTGCACCCAACAAGCTTTCCACGCGAAAAACAATAAGCATCAGGCACCGCCAACCGGCAACGCCTGATCCAAAAGGGCCTCCCATCCGGGAGGCCCTTTCTTCAATCCTCACCCCTGCACCACTGCTAAAGCTTCCTCGGTAACATCCGCCAGGCAGCGGGGCGGACGGCGACGCGTAGCTAGTACACAGTAAACCGCCCCCGTTAGCTGCCGTGCGTATTGTCGCCCTCCACTCCGCTCCGGGCTCAGTGTCATACCCACCACAATAGCCCTTTTATACGCTCCCGCTCTCAAACTTGCTAAGCTTATAGGTGCCACAGTCCTTCGGTGCTGTCAAGGGCGCTCCCGAGCGCCGCATACCGTGCGGCAAAGCCCTGTGACAGCCCCTCCGCCCTGCGGCACAGGGCAAACAACAGGCTGAAAGGGGCGCTGTGCGCCTTTCCGCCTGCAGGATACTATGGACATGAGGAGTTCACGCTAAATGCCCGTTTCGGCGTTTTTGGCGTTAACTTTATTCTCTCTGCTTGTCAGGGTTCTCACGCTAAATCATCGTTACTCGGATTTTAGCGTTAGAATCAGAGTGATTATCATCCAATCATCAAAGGAGCAGAAGATGAAAACCGAGAAATCTCTAACGCTAAATGCGTATTGTTTTATATTTAGCGTTAACATCGAATGGACCGCCTCGAATAAAACTAACGCTAAAACCTAATATTTCAACAATTAGCGTTAACTCAGCGAGAAAGCCGGAAGGGGTGTGGGGACAGGGGAAGGTGGCTTTCTCCTACGCTCTTTGGCTTCCCCTTCCCCCACGTGCTATAATGAGGTGTGTAAATAGATGAAAGCCCGCGGGCGAAGGCGGAAAGCTGCAGCGTGCGGGTAGAAGGAGAACCATATGTTTCGAGAGATGCGGCGCTTCAAACAGGCGCTGAGTGAAGAAGAGTGTGTCGCGATCCTGAAAGAGGAGAAGAGAGCGACCCTGGCGGTCCATGGGGAGGATGGATACCCCTATGCGCTGCCCATCAACTACTGGTACGACGAAAACGACGGATGTGTCTACTTCCACTGCGCCAAAGCCGGCCACAAGCTGGACGCCATCGCGGCGAACGACAAAGTCTGCTTCACCGTCTGGCAGGAAGGCCCGAAAGAAGAGGGCGAGTGGTGGTACCACATGAAGAGCGTCATCTGCTTCGGCCGCGCGGAAGTCATGGACGACGGCGACGAGAAGTATGAAAAGGCCAAAAACTTCGGTGCCAAGTACTTCCCGACGAAAGAACAACTCGACGAAGAACTGGCCCACTCCTACGCCCGCGTCAACATGGTCCGTATCCGGGTGGACCACATGACGGGCAAGAGAGTGAAGGAGAATTGAGAGTTCCGTTAGATAGAAGTACAACTGCAAGCCGGAACAAAACGAGCTGGAACAAAACAAGCTGGAACGAAACAAGCTGGAACGAAGCAAGCTGAAACCAGGAACAGAAACCCTGTACACCCAGGAGGCATTATGATGGACAAAAACCTGTATACCAGAAACGAAAAACTCGCGCAGAAGGTCATCAAGGGGCTCGAGTCCCGCAATATGAGCGGCTATTACGCCGCCAGCAAAGAGGAGGCCCTGCAGAAGGCCCTCGAACTCATCCCGGAAGGCAGCACCGTCACCATGGGTGGGGCGATGAGCGCCTTCGAAATCGGACTGGTCGACACCCTCATGAACGGCAACTATGACTTCCTCGACCGTAACAAAATGGAGCCTCGGGAAGCGCTCCTCAAAGGCTATGACGCGGACGTCTTCCTGACGAGCGCCAACGCGATGACAGAAGACGGCGTCATGGTGAACATCGACGGCAATGCGAACCGCGTGTCGTACATCGCGAACGGGCCGAAGAAAGTCGTGGCCATCGTCGGTATGAACAAGATCTGTGACGATGTCGACGGCGCCATGAAGCGTGCCCGCAATGTAGCGGCTCCCACGAACGCGCAGCGGTTCGACATCAACACGCCCTGCAAGAAGACCGGCGCGTGCGCGAACTGCAAGAGCCCGGACACCATCTGCTGCCAGTTCCTGGTCACCCGTTACTCCCGGCACGCGGGGCGCATCCACGTCATCCTCGTGAACGACTTCCTCGGGTTCTAAAACCATGACCAGAGAAGAATTCTACCTGACAGACGACGGCATCCGGCTCCACGCGAATCTGGACCGGCCGGAGGGCCTCGAGAAGACCCCGCTGTGCATTGTGGTCCACGGCCTGACCGGGCATATGGAGGAGCCCCACCTCTGTGCGGTTTCTGAGACGATGAACGACCTGGGCATCGCGACCCTTCGGGTCGAACTGTACGGCCACGGGCAGAGCGACGGTGCCTTTGAAGACCACGACCTCGCCAAGTGGCTCCATAACCTCGACACGGTCACGGACTACGCGAAGTCCCTCGACTTCGTGACGGACCTGTACCTCTGCGGCCACTCTCAGGGTGGTCTCGCGGTGGTCATACAAGCCGGGCGGCGACCGGAGGAGTACAAGGCAATCCTCCCACTGGCGCCCGCGCTGATGATCCCGCGTCTCGCAAAGCAGTTCCCGGAAGATGAGATCCCGGACTGTTTCTATTTCCATGAGCAGCGGATCGCCCAGGGGTACATCCTCGCCAACCGCGCCCTCGATGTGGACGCGGCCATCCGGAACTACCACGGCCCGGTCCTCCTGGTCCAGGGTATGGCCGACACGACGATCGTGCCGCAGGATACGGTCGATGCCGCGAAAGTATATGAGAACGCGACCCTGGTCACCATCGACGGGGACACCCACTGCTTCGACTACCATCTCGACAAAGTGGTGGAAGCGGTGAAAGAGTTCATGGCAAAGCAACTGGGCTGAGTTAAGGCGGACTTTCCTTTTGGCCTTGTTTGTGCTATAACAGATTTGCGAATATTTTGCGCAGTTGGCGCACGAAAGGGAGAAGTTTTATGGAAAAAATCTACGCTCTGGTCGCAAAGACCGAAAAGCTCAACTATGTCCTCGTCCTGGGCCTGTGGGTCCTCGGCGGCGCTCTGACCCTCGTCGGATTCCCCTGGGTCGTCCTCGCTATTCTGGCGATGCACATCCCGGAGACCATCTTCATCGGCATCCCGACCGGCAAACAGAACGGCAACAGCCTTGCGGACAGCATCGCGCTCTGCATGACCTACGGCTTCCTGTGGTGGATGCCGGTCAAGCATAAACTCGCTCAGAAATAAGAGAGTGAGTTGTCTCGGACGAAACGCCAGAGACAAACAAGTTCAGAAAAGAAGAAAGACCTCTGCACAAGCAGAGGTCTTTTTGCGTCTATTGAGTTATTTGTTTTTGCGTGTTGTTCGCTCCGGATTTGCCCCGCGCTTATTTCGCTTCGTCCGGGATGTCCGCATCCGGCGTCATGTAGAAGTCCGCGTTGGAGTCGGAGCCGCCGAAGGTGCCGGTCACGGTGATGTCCATCGGAGCAGCTTTGTCCCAGTCGAGGTACTCGGTGTAATAACCTTCTGCCGAGTAGGAACCAGTGATGTGCCAGACCTTGTCATAGGAGTCGAGGAGCGCCTGCATCTCCTCGTTGTCGGAGGAAACTTCGACGAGGAAGCCTTCGTTCGAGGACTCGCCGGCGCCGTCATCTCTGTAGACCGTGCCGCTGGCATACCCGACGATGTGCACCGTCACTTCGGTGCCGTAGAGGTCGTTGTGGATCTCCTCGGGCTTGAACGCGGTCGTCACGTGGAACTCGGGCGGCGTGAGCTCGTTCTTCGGGTAGCCCGGCTCCGCCTGGAGGAACGCCTTCTTGACTTCGTCCGTATCGAGGAAAATGCCCTCGTAATAGTAATAGCCTCTGGCCTTTTCGGCGTCGCTCTGGTGTCCCTGTTCCGTTGCGGCCACAGTCGTCGTGGTCGTGGTCTCCGCGTTCTTCGCGTTGCAACCGGCCAGACAGACCAGCATCATCAGGGAAAGCAGGATGGCTGTGAGTTTTTTCATTGTTAAATTGCCTCCGGGCCGACAGGCCTCTCAAAATATCTTACGTTACGACTGTAGCACAACGGGGAGCGTTTGTCATGCTTTTTCCAGGATCTCCTCGATCTCCTCGACGCTGTCCGCGAAGTGGATGAGCGAGAGCTGGTCTTCGGACGCGAGTCCCTGTTCCACCGCAGTGCGGAGCTGCAGTTTCAGCCCCTCGTAATAACCGTTATGGTTGTACAGGATGCAGGGCGCGTCCAGGTGGCCGAGGCAGACTTTGGACATGATCTCCGCGATCTCCTCGAGGGTGCCGGTGCCACCGGGGAAGGCGATGAACGCATCGCCCAGTTCGATCATGAGTTCTTTTCGTTCGGTCATGTCTTTGGTGGCGATGAGCCGCGTGAGCCCCTCATACTGCAGGACAGCATCGATGAAAAACTGTGGCTCGACACCGGTAGCTTCGCCGCCGGCCTCGATGACACTTTCGGCCAGCACGCCCATGAGGCCGGACTTCGAGCCGCCGTAGACGAGCGCGTTCCCGCTCTCTCCGATCCAGGTGCCGAACGCGCGGACGGCCTCCCGGAGCGTCGGGTCTTTCCCTTCGCTCGAAGCAAGATAGACAGTTATATTCATGGCAAACTCCTTACTGTTTTCTGAGCAGGCACACGTTTTCGACGTGGGCGGTGCGGGGGAAGAGGTCCACGGGCTGGACACCGTCGGCGATGTACCAACCCTTTTCGGTAAACCTCGCGCAGTCTCGAGCGAGCGTCGCCGGGTCGCAGGAGATGTACACGACCTTGTCCGGGTCGAAGTCCGCGATGGTCTCGATGAGCTGTTCACTGAGCCCTTTGCGTGGCGGATCGACCAGGATGATGTCCGCCTTCACGCCGTCCGCCTTCAGCCGGGCCGCCGCGTCTGCGGCGTCGCCGCAAATGAACGTGGCGTTCTCGATGCCGTTCGCCGCGGCGTTGCGATTCGCGTCCTCGACCGCTTCGGGGACGATCTCCACGCCGTACAGCCGGCTGCACTTGTCCGCCATCGTAAGGCCGATGGTGCCGGTGCCACAGTAGAGGTCGAGGAGGACGGGTTTGGTAGTTGTGTCTGTTCCTGTGTTCTCGGCGTTGTCGGTTGCACTGCCTTCTTTGACACTCGCTGGCAAACTCTCTCCAGAACACGACGTCCCAAACGCCTTCTCCGCCGCGATGCTGTACAGCACTTCCGCCTGGGGCGTGTTCACCTGGTAGAAACTCTTCGGCGAGATGCGGAACGTGCAGCCGAGGAGCGTGTCCTCGATGAAACCGTCGCCGTACACGACCTCGGTCTCGTCGCCGAGGATTACGTTCGTCTTCGCTGGGTTATAGTTGATGCTCAGGGTTTGGAACCCCGGAATCGTATCTTTCAATGCGTCGACGAGGAAGATGACCCGCGGCACCGAAGTGGGGGACGCTTTGCGCCCCTGGGCGCCGGGCCTGCGGTTGAACTCCGCGGTCGCCTCCGGACCGTAGCCGTTCACCACGAGACAGACCATCAGTTCCTTGGAGTAGTGCCCCTGACGGATGTACACATGCCGGAGCAGTCCCTTGTGGGTCTGTTCGTCGTAGACGGTGATGCCGCGTCTGATGATCCATTCCCGGACGACGGTGAGCACATCGCCAAAGGACTCGGGCTGGAGCACGCAGTTCTCGCAGGGGACGACCCGGTGGGTGTTGGAGGCGTAGAAGCCCATGACGGGGTTCAGGTTGCGGTCGAGCTGGACCGGGAACTGGGCCTTGTTGCGGTAGCGCAGCGTTTCGTCGGAGCCGCGCACGGGGAGGACGTCCACGTCCAGATGGCCGATGCGCTCGAAGGCGTCGGCCACGCGCCGGTGTTTATAACCGAGTTCTGCTTCATACGAGACGTGCCGGTAGCAGCACCCGCCGCACTGTGCTGACACCGGGCAGTCCGGTTCGACCCGGTCTTTGGAGGCCGTGAACACCTTGAACGCCTTGCCGACGGCGTAGTTCTTCTTCGCCTTGATGATGTGGCAGAGCACCGTGTCTCCCACCGCCGTATTGGGTACAAAAACAGCGATCCCCTCATGCCGACCGATGCCGCTGCCTTCTGTGGTCATGGCGTCGATGGTGAGGGTGATCTCGTCGTTCTTTTTCAGCATAGTATGGTCCTTCCTGCGGGGGTCTGCCCGCGGTTCGTTATGAGTATTTTATCACAAATATTTTTGAAAGAAAATGAGCGTCCGCATGTTGTGGGTCGGGGCGGAAAAGGGCTTCGAAAACCGCCGTATTTTGTGGAATTCCGCTGTCCTGGGTGGGCGATGTACCCTTCCGCGCAAATAGACAAGAAAAACGGTTTTTGCTAAAATGAATTGCTATTGATTATCAGTTATGATGAAGCAGAACAGACTTTGTCAGCAAATCGATCTGTGAAGAACTGGAGAGAGAAAAGAATGAGTATTCGAGTCGCCCCGGAACTGCTCGGCCGGGTGTTCTTTGTGCCGAAAAGCATTGTCGACGAACACCTTGCCTACGTGAACGGGCAGCAGCTGAAAGTGCTGCTTTATGTGCTGCGGCACACGGGAGAAGACCTGGAGGTCCAGGACCTCGCGGGTGGCCTCGCCATGTCTGCGGCCGACGTCTCGGATGCTCTGCAGTACTGGTTCACGACGGGTGTGCTCGTCCGGGACGCCGCGCCGGAAGGCGTGGCGGTGCAGCCGACGACGCCGCCTGCGGCGGCCGGCCCGGTGCCCTACACCCGGGGCGGCACCGCCGGAGCGGGAACCACGAGCCCTGCACCGGCACCTGCGCAGCGCCCGGCTCCGCAGCAGCCGCTCCTCGACGTCCCGGACATCGTCCCGACCTACGAGACCGTGGCCGCACGGCTCCTCGAGGACCCCGCACTGAAAGCCATGTTCCAGGAAGTGCAGGCCCTCATGGGCAAGACCATCGGGTATGACACCCAGGCGAAGTTCATCATGATGCACGACACCTACGGCCTGCCGCCTGAAGTCATCCTGACCATCGTCGACTACTCGGTCAAAAAGGGCAAGGGCATCGGGTACATGTGCAAGGTCGGTAAGAACTGGGCGGAGGAAGGCGTCACGACGTTGGAAGACGCGAACGAGAAACTCGAGAAGATCGCCAACACCGACCGGGCCTGGGCCGAGTTCACGGGCCTCTTCTCCAAGGACGCGCCGAAAGCCACGGACAACCGTCTCGCGTACGTCCGCAAGTGGCGGTTCACCTTCGGCCAGTCGAGCGAACTCATCTACCACGCATACGAGACCATGGTCGAGGCCATCGACAAGGTCAACTTCAACTATATGGACAAGATCCTGACCCGCTGGAACGAGGAGGGCCTGCGCACCCCGCAGGAGGTCCTCGCGGCGGAGAAGGGCGAAGCCCCGGCTGCCGGGAAGGCTGCGAGAGGTACATCGCCCAAGGGAAAGAGAAACACGAAGATCGCGGGCAACCACACCGCCTCCTACGACTCGGACGCGTACCGGGAGAAGGCGCAGGGGCCCATTCAGTACAAACGGAAAGGGGAGGAGTAAATGCCGACCAACTTTGAACGCGCGAAACAGGTGCTGGACCGCCGGCGGGAGACCGCGGAGCGGGAGGCCGAGCAGAAGACCGAAGAACTCGAACTCCTGTCCCCGGAACTGCGGGCCCTGAACCGGAAACTGTCCGCCGCGGGCCTGAAAGCCGTCCAGCTCGCCATCACGGGAGACCAGGCGGCGATGGACCGTCTGCGGGACGAAAACCTCGCCGACCAGGAGCGGCGCCGTGAGATCCTCGAGTCCCTCGGCTCCTCCGAAGAGGCGCTGGAAGTCCACTACACCTGCCCCGTCTGCAACGACACAGGCGTCGTTGGCAACCACTACTGCGACTGCTTCAAACGTCTCGTGAAGAGCCTCCAGACCGAGAACCTCAACGCGGTCTCGCCGGCAGGAGACTCCACCTTCGACAACTTCAACCTTGCGTACTACCAGGGTGTCACGGACCCGGAGACGGGCGTGGACGCGTACGCGCGGATGGGACAGATCGTCTCCTACTGCGAAGCCTATGCCGAAGACTTCGGCCTCTCGTCCCCGAGCCTCATCCTCTACGGCAACACCGGTCTCGGCAAGACGCACCTCTCGCTGGCCATCGCGAACAAAGCCATCGAGAAGGGCTTCAACGTCGTGTACGGCTCGGCCCACAACCTCCTCTCGGAGATCGAGAAGGAGCACTTCGGCCGCCTCAAGACCGACGACTCCCCGGAGGACAACGTCCTGAACGCTGACCTCCTCATCCTCGACGACCTCGGCGCCGAGTTCTCGACGTCCTTCACGGTGAGCATGGTGTACAACATCATCAACACCCGCATCCTGAAAGGCCTGCCGACCATCATCTCGACGAACCTCTGGTACGACGAGATCTCGGACAAGTATGGCAACCGCGTATACAGCCGCATCATCGGCAACTACACTCCGCTGGAGTTCGCCGGCCGCGATGTACGCCAGCTGAAAAACTGAATTGCTTGTTAGGGGCTCTGCCTGTTTGGCGGCCCCTTTCTTATGAACCAAATCAAACGACTAAGGAGAAACCGCTTTGGATATTATCGCAACACTCACTTCCGAATTCGGCCTGCAGAAGTGGCAGGTGGAGAACACGGTGAACCTCATCGATGAGGGCAACACCATCCCGTTCATCGCCCGGTACCGCAAAGAGGCACACGGCACGCTGGACGACCAGGTCCTGCGCGAGATCAACGACCGCCTCACCTACCTGCGCAACCTCGACAAGCGCCGCGAGGAGATCCTGAACTCCATCGAGGAGCAGGGCAAACTCACGGAGGAACTGAAGGTGAAGATCGACGCTGCGACCGTGCTCGCCGAACTCGAAGACCTGTACCGCCCGTACAAGCAGAAGCGCCGCACCCGCGCCATGATGGCGAAGGAGAAGGGCCTGGAGCCGCTCGCGATGTACCTCTGGGAGCGCAAGATCGAAGAGGCGACTCTCGAAGAAGCGGCTGCCCCGTATGTCGATGCCGAGAAGGGCGTCGAGACGGTGGAGGACGCACTGCAGGGCGCGTCGGACATTATCGCGGAGCTCATCTCCGATGACGCGGACGTCCGGAAAGCGCTGAAGGAAGCCTTCACGGAGTCCGGTGTCATTTCGTCCAAAGCGGCGAAGGAAGAGGACAGTGTCTATGCCCAGTACTACGAGTTCGCGGAGGCCGTCTCCAAGGTGGCCGACCACCGCATCCTCGCCCTGAACCGCGGCGAGAAGGAAGGCTTCCTCAAAGTCTCGGTGGACCTCGAGAAGGAGGACGCGCTGCGGATCATCGACCGCACGCTCATCCACTCCGACCGGAAGATCAAGAAAAAGAACCGGGGCGTCAACAAAAAGAAAAAGGCCGGTGCCGAAGCGCCCGCGCCTGCAGCCCCTGTCTCTCCATACAACGAAGAAGGCTGTGCCGCCGCGCTGCAGTTCGTCCAGACCGCCGCGGAGGACGCCTATGACCGGCTCATCTACCCGAGCGTGGAGCGGGAGATCCGCTCTGTCCTCAAGGAGCGGGCCGACGAGAACGCCATCAAGGTGTTCGCCCAGAACCTGCGGCCGCTGCTCATGGCGCCGCCGGTCAAGAACAAGGTCGTCCTCGCGCTGGACCCCGGCTACCGCATGGGCTGCAAGACCGCGGTCGTCGACGGCACCGGCAAGGTCCTCGACACCTGCGTCATCTACGTCACCCACGGTGACCGCCAGTACGCACAGGCGAAGGACACCGTCAAGAAGCTTTTGAAGAAAGACAACGTCGACGTCATCTCCATCGGCAACGGCACGGCCTCCAAGGAGACCGAGATCTTCGCCGCCGAGACCATCGGCGAGTTCAAGGCCGAGACCGGCCGCTCCGTCTCCTACATGGTCGTGTCCGAAGCCGGCGCGTCTGTGTACTCCGCCTCGAAACTCGCGGCGGAGGAGTTCCCCCAGTTCGACGTCAACATCCGGTCGGCCATCTCCATCGGCCGCCGTCTGCAGGACCCGCTGGCAGAACTGGTCAAGATCGACCCGAAGGCCATCGGCGTCGGGCGGTACCAGCACGACATGCCGCAGAAGGAGCTGACCGCAGCCCTCGACGGCGTCGTCGAGGACTGCGTCAACTCCGTCGGCGCGGACCTCAACACGGCGTCTCCCGCGCTGCTGTCGCACATCGCCGGCATCAACGGGACCATCGCAAAGAACATCGTGGCGTACCGCGAGGAGAACGGCGAGTTCACCGGCCGCGCCCAGCTCAAGAAGGTGCCGAAGCTCGGCCCGAAGGCGTACGAACAGTGCGCCGG
>Ga0256407_10009447_pt1 | contig 13965 bp, 6 predicted proteins | sample RumenRJG_04DNA_FD_193489 | JGI IMG/M metagenome (GOLD analysis project Ga0256407, IMG submission 193489) | Bovine rumen microbial communities from Lethbridge, Alberta, Canada - RJG_04 | ecosystem: Host-associated > Mammals > Digestive system > Stomach > Rumen | place: Canada: Alberta | collected... | reverse complement strand
AGAAATGATAAAAATATCAATGAAAAAAAAATAGATAAAAACTTAAATGAAAGAAATGAAAAAAATATAAATGAAAAAAATAAAATAGATAAAAGTAACAATAAAAATCAATATGATAAAAATGATAAAAATATAAATGAAAAAAATGATAAAAATATAAATGAAAAAAATGATAAAAATATAAATGAAAAAAATGATAAAAATATAAATGAAAAAAATGATAAAACTATGATTGAGAAAAATGATAATAAAAATAATGTTCTAATTAATGATGAAGAAAAAAGTTATAATAATATTAAACCAAATAATATTATAGAGGGAACAAATTATCAAAATAAATCTGAAAATATAAATAATGACAAATCTATATTAAATGAAAAAACAATAAATGATAATATAAATATAAACGATAAAAATAAAATACCAAAAACAGAAAATAATACTTTAATTAAAAACCAAAATAATATGAATAATAAATCTAATGAAACAAATAAAAATATTTCAAATGAAAATATAGGAAAAAAAGATAATAAAAAAGATGAAAAAGTAAAAAAAATTGAGCATAAAACCATAGATTCAAATTTAAGTGAAGGAAAAACAATTGATAGAAAAAATATAAATTCTCATAAAAAAAATGAAAAAAGTGAGCATAATATAATTTCAAATTCTTCAGAAAAAAAATCAGAAAGAAGAAAAGGAAGTATAATAAGTCAAAGAAGAGATACTTCTAATAATAATAATAAAGATATTTCAAAAAATAAAAAATCTGATGAAGAGAATACAATTAAAAATAAATCAACAAATAAAAGATTATCATTAATAAAAAATAAAGAAGAAAAGAAATTAAATGAAAAAGAGAATATTAATGATAAACAGAAAAAAGAGAAACAATTAAAAAATAAAACAGAAAAAGAAGAATTAAATGATATAGATTCATCAATAAAAAAAGAGATAACTGAAGAAAAATATATTGAAGAAATGAAAAAAAGAGAAGAAGATGAACAAAAAAAAAATGAATTAAGACAAAAATTAGAAGAACAAAAATTAGAAAATGAAAAAAGAATGAAAGAAATTATTTTAAAACAACAAAAATCAAATTTAACAGTAAAAAATATGATGAATGATTATGCAAATCAATTAAGTAAAGGAACAATAGGACATCAAGATTTTATAAAACATTTAATGATAAGAAATAATCCTAATTTTTTTAATCAAGAAAAATTTGATGAGGAAATTTTAGAAGAATATAAAAGACAACAAGAATTAGAAAAATTAGATAATGAACAAAATGAAAATGAAGAAAATAAAAATAATAATCAAAATATTGAAAATAATAAATATAAAAGAAAAATAAAATTAGAAAATAATAATAATGAAAAAGATGTAAAATTAATATATGATAATTCATATTTATTAAAAAAAAAAAATAGTAATGGAAAATTTGAAATAAGAAAAGAAGTTCAAGATATTTTATCAGGTAATTATAAAAAAAAAGAAATTAAAGAAGAACCAAAAAAACAAAATGAATATAAATATGTTAAAAAAAAAAAACCTCTTCCTCAATTATTTATAAAAGGAATGAAGAATAAAATGAAATTATCAAATAAATTAAAAGCTTTTAAATTTAATTTAAGTGATGAAATTTCTGAAGAAACAAGAAAAAGATTAGAAATGAAAAAAAGAGAAGAAGAAGAAGAAAAACTTAGACAAATTGAGTTTGAAGCAAAATTAAAGAGATTTTTTCAAAAAATTCAACAATTAAAAAATGATACTAGTGAAAAATTTGGAATAGAAGTTGATAAATTATTTGATGAACAAATTAATGATTCTGAATTTGGAATAAATAGAAATATTGAAAATAGAATTAATTATTTTAAAGGAAATTTAAATTATTATGTTTTACAAAAAAAAAATTATAGAAAAATAAAGGAAGATACTTTAATTTTTAAATCACCTTGTGAATTTGAAACAACAAATAAAAGTCTTGATAATAGTTTTTAACTAATTTATTTTAAAATAATATTTTTATTTATTTTGATTATGATTAAAATTATTATTTTTTAATTTTTTTTTACACTTATTTAAAAAAAAAATTTCAAATTAATTATATTTTTACTTTTTACATTATTTTTTATAAAATTATTTTTTTTTTTATCAATTTACAAAATTTTTATTACTTAAGATTAGAAATTAGAATTATATTTTATATCAATTAATTAATTTAGATATATCAATTTCATATTCATAAGACATTTAATTAATAAAAAAAAGTTTGTTTCTATAGTTATACTAATTTAACATATAAATTACTTACATAAATTTAATAATTTATATTAATTTTCTTTTTTTGCTTTATTTACAAGTTCACTATTAAGATAAATATTTCGTAAAGATGCATTCATTTGTTTCCAAAGTTCTTTTGTTTTTTTTAATATATCTTGCTCAGATAAATCAGGATTAGTTTTTTTATATTCTTCTTTAAATAATTGAAATGCATTATTTTCTTTTTTTTTTTTTGTATTTTCTCTTTTTTTTTTAGGATTATTGCTAATCTCAAATCTATTAACAGATTTTCCTATTTTTCCCAATTTTAAATACCCTGGATTTTTACGATAAAAAAAATTAATATAATCCTCGTTCGACATTCCACTATTTTCATTTATATTTATAATTAAATGCTTAGAAGATATTAATGTTTGAGTGTATGAATCAGATTTATATTTCATTGATTTATTTTTATTCTCATTTTGTTCATTTTTTTTTTGAGTGTCCATGGAATTCCTTTGTTAAAAAATATATTATTTATCAAATTGATTGTTTTTTGATTTTCTTTTTGAAAGAGACAAATAAAATAACAAAATAAATTGCTAATTTATTGTTAAAATTATAAACAAAAAAAATTTATATAAATCAATGAATAATTATAAAATATCCTTCATTATTATTTTAGATTTTAATAAATAAAAATTAGTGATTTTTATTTGTAACCTCATTATAATTACTAATCAAGGAAAAATTAAATAATTTATGATTGTTGTTATTTTTTAATAATAGAAAAATTTTTTTAAACTCTATTAGTTATTTAAATATAATTTTAAACATTAGTTATAGAATTAATAATTAATTTTTTGTTAATTTAAATCAACTTATAAAATAATTAATTGAAAAAAATTTGAATATAAAAAAATATTTTTTTTATTCAAATTTCCAAATTTCTATAAATAGACTTTCAAAAAAATATTAAAAATATTATTTATAATTATATAATTATAATCATAACTTATTACATAAATTAATTTTTTATCGAGTGTATTATCAATAAAATTTCATCCAATGAAATTTATATTATAAAATACAATATTTTTATTTTTTTTATTTATACAAAAATTCATTTTGAAAAATAATAAATATTTAACAATTCACCAAGTTTACTTTTTTTCAAAGGTTTATGTATCATTTCAACAATACATTTAATATTTTTTAATTGTTTTAATAAATTTTCTTCAATATGTGCCGACACAATAATAATTTTTAATTCAGAAATTTCTTTATCATCAATCATTTTTTGTATTTTCTTAGCAGCCTCTAATCCATTCATAACAGGCATCATCATATCTAAAAAAATTAATTTATAATTATGTTTATAACAATTGCATTTTAATTTTTTTTTATTTTCAATTGCTTCAATACACTCTTGTCCATTTGTACTTGAATCACAATCAACATTAAATTTTTTTAACATATTTTTAAGAGATGTTAAATTAAAAGTTTCATCATCACATAATAAAACATCATTACAATTACAATTACATTTATTAAAATTAGAATTTTTTATTATTTCAAAACTTAAATTTTCTCTTGTTGTCGTTTTTGCTGTAATTTTATTATTATATGATATAGAAATTTCATTTAAAATTGTATCATTTTTTTCATTTGGATTATAAGATACATTTTTATCACTTAATCTTCCAACTGCTAAATAACCATTTTTAATTGGACGAAATTTATCATTAAAATGAATTGATTCTTCATTTGAAAATGTTTTTCTTTTTGGTTGAGTAGTTTTTGAAGGTTTAATTTCTGATATTGAAATATTTGAAATATCAGTATCATTACCTATTTCCATTGTTTTAAAATATTTATCTTTAGTTACTTTTATAAATGGATCATTTTCTAATGATATTAATTCTAAATTCTCATTTTTTGAATTTTGAAAACTATTATTTATATTGTTAGTTATACTATTTTTCTTTTTTTCATCACCATTTATTTTTATATTATATAATGGATTTTGAGAATTTTTTAATGATGATGATTGAATATTTGATGAATGTCTTTTATTTATATGAGATTTTAAATCTTCATTTACTGATTCAAACATTTTTCTGTTAATTGCTTCTATTGTAATATCTTTTTTTTCTTGTGAACATTCATTTATTTCTTCAATATCTTCTTTTTCTATTGTAAATGGTAAAATTATACTTAAAAGTAAATTTTCTTCTTCTTCATATATTTTAAATTTTATTTTTAACATTTCACTCATATTTATTAATAATTCTTTTGTTATTTCTACTGTTTGAACTGTCTTTGAAAAATCAAATTCTTCTTTAAATCCAAAATCAATATCATTTATAATTTTACTTTTTCTTCTATCTGATTTTTTAAATGTTTCATTATTATTTTGAAAATTTATTTTAATTTGATTATCTTTAATAATACTAAACTTATGTTCAAATGCACCTTTCCTTGGAATCATGTGATATAATAAAATATATATTCCTCTTAAAAAATTATTTAAATAATCTTCATTTGATTCAATATATTTATCATTTAAAAAAGAAAAATTTTTTGAATAGTGTATTTCTTTATATTTAAATAATATAGAAAAATGATTTAAAATCCTATTAAATTGATATTCTAAATTAATTTTAATGGTAGGATTAATTTTTAAATTACTTGTATTTTCAAATATTACTCTAAAATACCATATAAAATTTTTAATAAAAACTTTAATTAAATTAACTAATAAATTAATATTATTATTTCTTGTTTTTTTTTCTACTGAATTTTGATCTATATGATTTTCTTCATTTATATTTTCTTCAATTGTATTTTGTAAAGCATTTAAAGGATTATTTAATTCATGATATAAAGTAACAATATATTGATACTTAATACTTTTAATTAAATTCTTTTGAATTGATTTTCTTTCATCATTATAATTATCCATACATATATAAATATTAGTTTTAACAATTTTAATTTTTACATATATCATTGATAATGATGAAATAAAAGTTCCAGTTTGAATTTTATTTTGATTATCTTCACTTTCAAATATTATTTTTTTTAAATTTGTTTCACTTAAATGATTATTTTCCCATTGTTTAAATTCTTCCATTCTTTCTTTAAATACCTTAATGCTTAAATTTTTTGGTAAATCCAATAATTTCAATAAATATGAATTAACATTTGTTATTTTATAGTCATTAGTATCATTTTCTTTTTCTAATATTAAAAGACCAATTGGAAAAAAGTCTAAAGTATTTTGAAAAATTGATTCATTATTATTTATCACAGTTTCAAAAGCAGCATTTTTTAATTTTTTCCTAATCATTTATTATATTTAAAATATTTAATAATGTTATTTAATTTTATTTAATAAATGAAAAGAATTTTTCATCAAGTATATCAATTATGGATTTAATTTTTATTATTTTTTCTTTCAAAAAATTATAAAAAAAATTTTAATAATATGTTTAGGAATATAAAATTGAATATATATATTTTAGGAAATAATACTTTAATTTTATAATATTATTAGTTGGATAATATTTATAAATAATAAAGTTATTTTTTTTTGTTCATATAAAAATAATATAGGATTTAGATTTAAATTAATAAATTTTTATATTTTGATTTTTTTGTGTTATGAGTTATTTAATTATTCATAAAAAAAAAATAAAAACACTTTATTATATCGAATTTTTAATTTTTAAATTTATAAATATTTTTTGAATTTATTGTATTTAATGGAAAATAAAAAGGAAGAAAAATACTTTCATTCTATTAATAATAATATAATAATATCAGAAAATCCATTTCAAATAGCATTTACCCAAAATAAAAAAATTGAAATATATGAAATAAACATCACTGACTTATCATTTAAAAAAATAAACGAATTAGAAATTCCAGATGAAATATTAACAATAGGAAAAATTATTATAACAAATGATATAATCGTAGTAGGAAAAACAAATAAAACAATATATTATATATCATTTAAAGATAATAAAATAAAATTTTCAAGTATTTGTAATAAAAATTTAATATCATTAATAATATTAAATGAAAATAATATAAATTATCTATTATACGCAGATAAAGTTGGTGAAATTTCAATAAAAAAAATATTAGAAAATGAAACAGAAGAATCATTTAAAAAAATGGGAAAAATAGTTTGTGGTCATAGTGATTCTATTACTCATTTAAATATTAGTAATGATAAAAAATTATTATTATCTTGTGATACTTTTGGTAAATTAAAAATATATCAATTTCCAAATTTATTTAATGTACTTTCTGTTATAATTTATCATGATAATGATGTTAAATTTGTTAATTTTGGAGGAGAAAGTGATAAAAGTTTAATTATTTTTACTAAAAATTCTGACGTTGATATATGGTCACTTTATGATTTCCAATTACAAAAAAAGGAAAAAATTGAAGATAATGTTATTTATTGTAATACATTTAATAAAAATAATATTTTATTATTACAATGTGAAAATCATATATTATTATATTCAATTGATAATATTCATTTTTGTCTGAGTGATAAAAAAGAAATAAAATATGATTTCAATAAAGACAATAATTATATTTTTTTTGATTATAACAATAAAATATATTTATCAATATTTAATAATAAAAATGAATTAAATAAAATAATATTACTATATGAATAATAAATAAAAAAATATAAAATATAATAAATTATTTAAATAAATTTAAAAAAAATGTCAAACCCCGAAAATAAAAACATAACAAAACCAATCCCATTTATAACTTTTGATCCATCATCAAAAAAATTTACAATATCAAAAGAAGCAAAAAAAATAATAAGTAACCCAAATTACAAAGAAGTAGGAATAATAAGTTTAGTAGGAAAATATAGAACAGGAAAATCTTTTCTCTTAAATCGATTTTTAAAACAAGCAAAAGAAAATTCAATAAATTCCAATTCTGAAAATGAGAATATAAAAATAGAAAATTCAGAAATCAAAAACGAAAATTTAAATGGTTTTGACGTAGGTCCGACAATAAAACCATGTACAAAAGGAATTTGGATTTGGCCAACTCCAATAATAATAAAAAATAATCATAGTGAAAATACATTTCCTTCTTTTTTAATTGATACTGAAGGATTAGGAGCTTATGATGAAGAAATAAATCATGATACTAAAATTTTTTTAATAGCAATATTAATTAGTTCTTTATTTATTTATAATTCTTTTGGTACTATTGATGAAAATGCTTTAAATAATTTGAGTTTAATATTAAATTTATCAAAAAATATAAAATTAAGAAATTCTTCTTTTAAAAATGAAGAAGAAGAAATGGGAAAATATTTTCCTTCTTTATTATGGTTACTAAGAGATTTTGCTTTGAAATTAGAAGATAATGAAGGAAATGTTATTACAGCTAAACAATATTTAGAAAATGCTTTAATGGAACAAAAAGGAATGTCTGATGTTATTATTGAAAAAAATCAAGTTAGAAAATTAATTAAAACTTACTTTCCTGAAAGAGATTGTTTTCCTATGGTTAGACCAGTTGAAAATGAAAATGATTTACAAAATTTACAAAATTTACCTGATGAAAATATTAGACCTGAATTTTTAAATCAATGTCATGTTTTAACTAATAAAATATTAAAAAAAATTAAACCTAAAAATTTTAATCAAAAAATTCTTTCTGGAGAAATGTTATTTAGTTTAATTGAAAGTGTTATTTCTTCTATTAATGAAGGAGCAATTCCAGTTATTGAAAATTCATGGAAATATGTTATTAGTACTGAATGTATGAAAAATGTAAATGGGATTATTAAAGAATATAAAGAAAATATTATGAAATATCAAAAAGAAAATTTTGATAAATCTGATTATTTTTCTCTTTTAGAAAATTATAATTTAACTTTATGTAATGAATTAATTCAAAAATTTCAAGATGAAAATTCAGGTAAATTTGATGATATTAATGAATATGTTAAAAAATTAAAAATTGGGTTAAATCAAGAATTTAAAAAAATAAATGAAGAAAATGTTAATTTATTAAAAGATAAATATATTATGGAATTAGATAAAGAAATTAATAAAATTATTTGTGATAAAGATAAGTTGACTAAAGAAAATTATATTACTTTTATTAATGGGTTATTACAAATTAAAGATAAAGTTGATAATTTAATTCCTGATTTTTTATTAAAACAACAAATTGCTTTTGAAAAAATTATAAAAGCTATTAAAAAATACATAGAAGAATTTTTCGTAAAATCAAAAAATGAAATTGAAAATAAAGTAAATTCAATTAATAATGAAAAAGAAATTTTATCTTCAAAATATAATAATTTAAATAATGAATATGAAAAAGATAAAAAAGAATTTAAACAATATATTGATAAATATAATGAAATGTTAATAGAATATAAATTAATAAATAAATCAAATGAAGGAAAAATAAAAAATTTTGAAAATGAAAAAAAAACATTAAAAGAAACTCATCAAAGAACAATAGAAGAATTAAAAAAAGAAACCCAATCACAAATTGAGAAACTTACAATGGAAATAGAAAAATTAAAAAATGAAATAAAATCAAAAGATGAAGAAATATTATTAAATAAATTAAATAATGAAAAAGTAAACGCATTAAATATTCAAAAAATAAATTTTTTAGAAAAAGAATTAGGACAATGGAAAGAGAGATATAATATACAATCAAAAGATTTTTCAGAAGCAAAAAGTCAATTAATAAATTTAACAGCAGAAAATGATAAATTAAATGGAGAAATTCAAAGTTTAAAAAATAAATTTTTAAAAGGAAATATGCGTATAAATACAGGAGATAATACAAATGATGAAAATATATATTTAAAAACTGATAATAATACTAATTTAAGTAATTTAAATTTGAATAATATTTTAAAAGGACATGATGAAATAAGAGATTATATTCAACAATTAAAAGATATAATTTCAATTTTAATTAAAAATAATACAGAATTAAATTATTCTAATCAAAATTTAGCTTTATCAATTTCAAATATAGAAGATAATAATATTTCATTAAATAAACAAAATGATGAAAATGAAAAAAATGATAATTTAATTTCAAATGCTTTTTCTTATCAAAAACCAATATCACAATTTAATACTTTTAAAAATGTAAAATTAAAAACACCACAAGAAAAAAAAACAAATAAATTACAAATTAAAATAATAAATTCAATGTTAAAAAAAGATGAATATGGAAGACCATATTTAGATTATATATGTGAAGTAAAATATAATGATAAAGAATGGAAAATTTTAAAAAAATTTAATCAATTTGCATTACTTCATAATGCAATTAAAAATTTATTTAAAGATACTTTTCAATTACCAAAAACTGGTTCTTTATTTACTAATATAAATGATATGACTGGAAATGCTTTTCATGAAAATAAAATAAATCAACTTGATAAATATATTAATGAATTAATTGAAATTGATGAAGTCTCAAATTCAGTTCCTTTTAAAAACTTTTTTGAATTAGATGAAGAACATATTCAAAATGATAAAATTAAAAATAAAGCTTATAGTTTAGGAAAAGAAACCTTTAATAATTTAAGTGATAGTAAAATTAGGAAACAACAAATTTCAAATCCTAGAAAATTTAATGTTCCTATTCCTAAAAAAAAATAATATTTTTTTTATTGTATAAATAAAAGAAAAGTAAAATAAACATTTATTCAATTATTATTTATTATATTATTTCATTAAATAAAGTGTTATTAATAATTCTTTATTTATAATATTTTTTAAAAAAGATTTTTAAATCGTTTCAATTTATATTTATATTAATCTAATTATACATTTTATATTTATAAACACCTAAAATTGATTAATTAAATCAAAATATTAATAATTATAATGAAAAATCAATATAAATAATATAATTTATAAAAAGTTTTATACTTAATATTTACCTTTTTTCCCATTAACAAAATCATCATCAAAACTTTCAATATTAAAATTATGTGTTAAATTATTACTACTTTTTTTCTTTTTATCAAATCCAAATTTTTTAATCCATTCATGTTCCAAAGCTTCATTAATAGTCATTCTTTTTTTTGGATTTTTTTCTAATAATTTAGATATAAAATTAATACATTCATTAGAAACTTTTTCCCAAATCCCATATCTAAAATTTGGTTGTTCATAAATAGTTTTCCTAATAATTTCTTTATCATTTAAAGGATGATCAAAAGGTAAAGAACCACTAATTAATAAATAACAAGTAACTCCCAAAGACCAAGAATCGACTAATTTATTATATTTTTTCTTTAATAATATTTCAGGAGCAACATAAGATAAAGTTCCACAAGTTTCATTACAAAATTCACCAGGTCCTAAAATTCTACTTAAATTAAAGTCATTTATTCTTATATCAAATTCTTCATCATTATTATATGTTATTAATATATTTTCTGATTTAATATCTCTATGAATTATTCCAAATGAATGAAGATATGATAATGCATTTAATATTTTATATATTATTTTACATGATTGTCTTTCTGGAATATGGAATTTATTTCTTTCTAAATATGAAAATAAATCACCACCTGAACAATATTCCATTATTATATAAAAGAAATTTTCATTTTCAAATATATCATATAAATGAATTATATTTTTATGATGACATATTTTTAATATATCTATTTCTGTTTTTATTAATGATAATTGATCATTTCTCATATTTGTTTTACATAATATTTTTATTGCAACTTCTTTATTTGTTTTTTTATTTTTACCTAATTTAATTAAACCATATTTTCCTTTTCCTAAATTTTTAGTTATTTCATATAAATCATTTAAATTAGTATAATTTGTTGCTATTTTTAAATTTTCAATCCATTTTTTATATTCATCTTCTTCACTTGTATAATAAACTCTTTCTTTTTTAGGATAAATAATGGAAAAATTATAAAATTTAATTCCATTATAAATTTCAGGTAAATTTTCCTTTAAAAAAACACCACTTAAATGATGCATTCCTTTACGAATTTTAACTTCTTTATCAGAATAAAAATATAAATCTTTATAAAGAAGTTTAAACCATAATCTTTTTAATTTAATATTATCAATTAATTTATATAAATAACCTTCAAATTTAACAAAATTATCATCATCTTCTTCTTCAATTTCTTCATCATTAAAATAAATTATATTTTCATCTATATTTTTTTTTTCATTATTTTCTGATATTTCTGAAATATCATAATCTTTATTTATTTTATCATATTTATATGCAGGCATTAAATTTAAATCTTTATATTCAATATTATTTATATTTTTATTTGATTTTATAGATTCATCTTCAGTATTTAAATTTGTTTTTCTTTTAACAGGAATATTTTCTAAATTATTTTCTTCATTATCAAAAATAATATTTTCTTCTTCATTTTGATTTTTTTGTTTTGGTGTTCCTATTTTATTTTTCCAAAAACTCATTTTTTTAACATTTAATTTTGCAGTATATGTTTTTCTTTTTTTATTTACTCTTTGAAAAAAATTATTTAATTTTAAATTTGTATTTATATTAAGTGGTGATGCAATAAATTTAATTCTTTTATTCACTTTATTAGGACTATTTTTATTATTTTCATTTTCATTATGAAATTCATTTATTGCATTTTTATTAAAAGGTTTATTTTCTAAAAGGAATAATAAAATTAATAAATAAATATCACTTCCAATATTTTCAATTAAATAAATAAATTCATTATAATTAATTTGTTCATTTTCAAAATTTTTAAAAGAATCATCTAATAAATTAGATAATTCATCTTGTGTATAAGTTCTAACATAAAAATTTTTATTTTCATTATCATCATTATTTTCATTATTTAAATTATTTGAATTATTTGAATTAATATAAGATAAAACAATTCTAATATCATTTTTATTAATTAAACCATCTTTATCAAAATCATAAAAATTAAAAATAAATTTTGAAGAATTTTCAAATGAATCATAAAAAAGTAATTTCATTCCATTTATAAATTCTTTCATATTTATATATTCATCATTATCTGAATCAAAAACTGAAAATAAACGTTGTGCAATTATACCTGGAACTTTATAATATGAACTAAATGTTATTTTTGATATTCCTTTTTTACCAGTTCTATTTGATAAATCTTGCCATACATCTTTTAAATATGATATAAAATTTTCTATATTTATTATTCGATAATTTTTTATTAATTGCTCGAAATTAAATTTAACATTCATTTTTTTTTTTAATATTTTGTTAAAATTTCTAATCAAGTTTTTTATTTTGATTTTTTTATTATTCTTAAAAAAGTAATTTTTGAAATTTAATTTGATTATAAATAAAAATTTAATGGAAAATTCTTCTAATAATAATAATGATATAATTCAAAATCTTCAAAATTCTATATCAGAATATGAGAAAATAAATCATGAACAAAATGAAAAAATTGAAAATTTAGAACAAATAATTTCAGAAATGAATGAAAAATTATCAACATTAGATAGTCTCATTCAAGAAAATGCCAATTTAAATTATGAAATAAATAAACAAAATGAATTAATTCAACAAAAAAATCAATATTTATCAGAATTTCAAGAATTGGCAAAAATATCAAAAGTACGTTTTGAAGATTTTATGATAACAAATTCAGAAAATCAAAATGAATTAGAAAAAAAAAGTCAAAAATATTTAGAATTAAAAAATAAATATCTTCCTTTAATTCAACAATTTCAAGATTTAGAAAAAGAATATAATGCATTAATAAATCAATCAAAAGAAGAAAAAGAATATTATGAAAGAGAACTTTCATCATTATCTAATCAATTAGAAGAACTTAATTCTAAATATAATCTTTTAGAAGAAGAAAATAAAAAAATAATAAATGAAAATCAACAATTTAGAATAAGAGAAAAAGAATTAAATGATAAAATTTTAATTTTAAATAAATTTAAAGATGAGTTTGAAAATGTAAAACAAGATTTTTCTAATTTAGAAAAAGAAATGATTGAAAAAAGTACAAAAATAGAAATGTATGAAAAAGTAAATGAAGAATTAAAAATAAATTTAAATGAAATGGAAAATATAAATAAAAGAAATGAAAATAATATAAAAGAATTAGAAGATAAAATTGATAATTTAAATAAATTAAATGGTACATTGGAAAATGCATATAATGGTGCAATTCAAGATTTAGATAATTTAAAAATTGAATTTGATAAAACAATTAAAGAAATGAATAAAAAAAATAAAGAATTTGAAACAATGAAAAATGAATATAATAATCAATTTAAAATTTTAAAAAATGAAAATATATCTTTAAAAAAAAGAGAAAGAATGTATAAAGATATATTATCAAAATTAAAAAGTTTTTCTGATATGAATCAAAATAATTTAAATCAAGGTTTTATGAATAATAGTTATTATACATATAATCCAACTAGAGGAAGTGAATTTAATATAAATTCAATTGATAGAGATGATTCAGTTAGATATTCATATCATTTAATTGAGAATTTAAAAAATTCTTTGAATAAAGTTGATATGAAATAATGGATATTTTATTTATTTTTATTTTTTTAATTTTTTTTTAATTTAAATTTGCTTTTATAATAATTTAATTAATTCTTTATTTTTAATTTT
>Ga0256407_10009446_pt1 | contig 13966 bp, 11 predicted proteins | sample RumenRJG_04DNA_FD_193489 | JGI IMG/M metagenome (GOLD analysis project Ga0256407, IMG submission 193489) | Bovine rumen microbial communities from Lethbridge, Alberta, Canada - RJG_04 | ecosystem: Host-associated > Mammals > Digestive system > Stomach > Rumen | place: Canada: Alberta... | reverse complement strand
GGGAGATTTTAAGGCGCGCGTCAACTGGTGGATCGACGTTTATTACGTTATGGGAAGCAAAAAGATCAAACACCAAGGCGCGTGTTTCGGCGTTATTCGAGGCGGCGCGAACGACCCGTCCGCCGATCCTCCCGTCTTTCGGAACTACGACCCTGAGTCGGGATACAACGTTAAACTTGCAGACGTTTCCGACGGTCTGTCCAACACGCTGCTCTTTTCAGAGGGACTCCAAGGTTTTAACGACGACTGTCGCGGCGTAACGTTCCGGGGCTACGCCGCGTTCTTTACGGCGTTTCAAACGCCAAATTCAGAGTCGCCGGACGTTTTGGAACCGAACGTGAGCGTCTGCGTCGACGCGCCCTACGCCAATCTTCCGTGCGAAATATTATCTGGCGCCTTTCCCTTTAGGTTTACGGCTAGAAGCCGTCATCCCTCAGGAGTCAACGCGGCGTTAGCCGATGGTTCCATTCGCTTTGTTCCCAATTCTGTCGACGGCGACGTCTGGCGGAATTTGAGTTCAATCCACGACGGGAACGCCGTCTCGCTGTAATCTGGAACGTCTACGCGCAAAACGTCGGCGTCGCTTAACGGCGCGAGAAAACGTAACATGAAGAAATTTGATTTTTCCCAAACGCCGCTCCTCTTGCTCCTCATTCTCGGAGGAGCGTTTATTTACGCGGGACTCTTTGGAAACGAATCGTTTCTTTCAAAACTAGCCGGAATCCGTTTGAGCTGGTTTTCCATCGCGTCGACGGCGATCACCGTCTGGTTTTTACTCGGCTGGAGAAAAATCTACCTCGGATTTAAAGAAAACTCGATGGACGAGTACGAAACGGCGCTTGCGGCGCGGTATATGCGCATGACGCTTTTCGTCGCCGTCACGCTCTGGGCATGGGCGTTCTTTTCCGGTTCGAAATACTATCCCAAGTTTCAGTTTGATCTTTCCCAATGTCTCGGCGGAACCGGCTCGCCTCGACTTGTAATCGTCGTCGTCGCAGTCTTTGTCGCGCTCATCGCGACGACGACCTATTTCGCGTGGAAATGGTTCGAACTCAAGTTTCGACCTTGAGGAAAGGCGCGTCCCGCGCTAAGGGCGGCGCCGACGGTTTTCTCTTCGTCACAAACGCGAACGTTAGACTGCGGATTCGCCGCCAAACTCCGCGATCTTTCCGACGAACGTTTCAAACTGATCTTTCGCGCAAAGGTGCGACGAAGCCTCAATCGTATCGAGGCGCGCGTTCGGGATTTGCGACTTCAGCCATGCGCCGGTTCGGGGCGAATAGAAGGAGCCGGGAGACGCGTAGAGACAGAGCGTAGGAACGTCGATCGTCGGCGGGACGCGCAGAAAATCGCCGCCTGTCATACTGTCCCAATACGCCTGCTCTTGCCGAAGTTCCTCGTCCGTCGTCTCTTTAAAGAAGACGCGCCGTAAGAGACGGTCGCGCAGCCCCGTCTTTTCGACGATCGCCGCAAGCCACGCCTCTGCGTCGTCTGCCGGGGGAAAGATTAGATCGTCGTCGGGATTCGACAGGGTCGCCGCGTGGAGGTAGAACGTCATGTGGAAAAGAGGGGAATTCTCGCGAACCTGACGCAGGTCAAACTCAAAATTGTCGCGGGTATAGCGTCCCTGCCAGAGACCGAGATTCCAGTCCCCTTCGTTGATAAGTTTCGGCGTCGTGTCGACAAGCGCCAGCCGTCCGATCCGATCGGAGCCAAACTGCTCGAAGTAGGAAAACGCGACGGAGCCGCCCATCGAATAACCGACGAAAAAGACGTCGCGAAGATCGAGGAATTCGAGGAGATCGTGAAGGTCGCGCGCCGACTGCTCGACGCCCGCGACAGGCGCCGCGGGCGTCTGACCGAATCCGCGATGATCGAACATGACGCAGAGGAACCGCTCGCTCCAACGCGCCATTAACGACTGACTTGTTTCGACCGTGTCCAGATAGCCAGGCACGTAGACCAGAGGTGTTCCCGTCCCCTGCTCCGCGTAATAAATCTCGGCTCCGTCCTGCGCCTTAAAACGTCGATAATCTAGCGCCATAACGCTTCTTCCTCAAAAATCTCTTGTTCAAAGTCCAATAAGTTTTAATTTCCCGATTCCGGAGAACTGACAGGGGTCAGCGAAAATCGCCGGTCGTAAAGTACGGTTCGGCGTCGCGCGCGCCGAGCCGTACGGCAATCTGCGGCGTCGCGCGAAGTCGTTCGACGGCGCGACGCGGGAGACGAACGTGAATCGTCACGCGTCCTTGAACGTCGTATTCGCGCGACGTCACCTCGCCGTCGCGCGCAAGGCTCGCCGCCGTCTTGCCGTCTGAGAGGGGTAATTCGACAAAAACGTCCCAGAATTCGCGACTTAGCGCGGCGCTAACCGCAGTCGTAAGCTTGTCAAGTCCGATTCCCTTGAGAACGCTGATCGGAATCGCCGTCGGGTAGCGTTCCTCGAGCGCGCGAAGAATCGAATCGGATTCAATCGCGTCGATCTTATTGAGGACGAGAATTTCGTCTTTTTCGTTAATTCCGAGGCGCTCGAGAACTTTGCGCGCCGCCTCAATCTGTTCAAACACGTCTGGCGCGCTAGCGTCGGCGACGTGAATCAACAAGTCGGCGGTCGTCGCCTCCTCAAGCGTCGCGCGGAAGCTCGCGACCAGATGGTGCGGAAGATCGCGAACGAACCCGACCGTGTCGCTCAGAAGAACGGGGCCCCAGCCGGGGAGCGACCATCGGCGCGTCCGCGTGTCCAGCGTCGCGAAGAGCATGTCTTGGGTAAACACGCCGGCTCCGGTCGCGGCGTTGAGAAGAGCGCTCTTCCCCGCGTTCGTGTATCCGACGAGACAAACCCGGCGCGTCTGCTCGCGTCCTTCGATTTCGCGCTTCTTGCGTCCGTGAATCTCCGCGAGTTCGCGTTTGAGATCGACGATGCGTTTCTGCGCGATTCGGCGGTCGACTTCGAGCTGCTTTTCGCCTGGTCCGCGAAGCCCGACGCCGCCGACGGTCTGACGCTCGAGGTGCGTCCACATTCTCTTCAAACGCGGCATCGAATATTCCAACTGCGCAAGCTCGACGGCAAGGCGCGCCTCGCGGGTCTGCGCGCGACTCGCAAAGACGTCGAGAATCAGCTCGGTGCGGTCGATGACTTTGATTTGAAGAAACTTTTCGAGGTTTCGCGTCTGTCCCGGCGAAAGATCGAGGTCAAACAACACGACCTGCGCGTCCCGCGCTTCGACAAGCGCTTCAAGTTCGAGAAGTTTGCCGCGACCGAGGCAGAACGCGACGTCGCGAGTCGTTCGACGCTGGATCAGTTCGCCGACCGGCTCGACGGAAGCGGCCTCCGCCAATCCGTTAAGCTCCGCGAGAGGATCGTCGCCAAGACCATGACCTGGAGTATAGACCCCGACGAGAATCGCCCTCTCGCGCGCGACCGTCGCCTCGCGCGTCGTAAGATCGCCTTGCGTCGACGCGTCAAAGCGTTCCTTCGCGCCGCGACGCGAAGAATTTCTATGATTCTCTGAAGACGATTCGACTGCGTCCGAAGGAAAAGAGGATTCCCAATCTTTAAGATCTATCTCGACGCCGTCGCGCAAAGAAACGAAGTTAAAGGCTTCTAGCGCACGACGGTCGTCGGGTTCGTTTGGAATGTTATGATCGTTATGACTCATCTTCGTTGTAAACAGCCCCCTGTCGACAATTTGGCAAGCGATAACTGAAAGAGCAGAATGAAACGACGCTATGTTACCGCGGAACGCTCCTTCTTCACGTCGCCCGTTGCTCGTTGCCATAGCGCGCAAAGAAACGCGTCAGGATCAACGCGATAAGGAAAGTGCGACTCGCGCGCAAGAAGCGCCGCCATCGGCGAGGCGATTTCGTAGAGACGGAGCGGCGAAATCTCAAGTCGACGGGCGACGTAAAGAGAAAGCGCTTTATGAATCCTCGGCGTTATTGTAAATTCATCTGGAATACGGGATTGGATCGTCAAAATCTTATTTTCGTTAAAAACGATCGCCGGAGTCGCTTTTTTCTGCAGCCTTTCGTTGACGACAAGCGTTCCCGCCGCAAGATCGCCGAGCCGCGCCATTCGATTGTTTGAACCCATAACTAGGAGCAAAAAAGGACCAAGCATAAAGTCGGCGTAACGAAGGATGTTACGTAGAAGCGCTTGACCAACCGTCAACGGACGTCCCGAGAGAGAGATTGAACGCAGTCCGAAGATCGCTTTACCGGGCGTACGACCTCGACAAAACGCTTCGAACGTCGCGTTCCAAAACCAAATGCAGAAGAGTCCGTTGAGAATGGCGAAAACGAAAAAGAGCGTCTCCAAAACGTCTTCAAAATCCGTTCCTAGAAGATCAGAGAGAGAAATCATCAGATAGGCGGCAAAAGCCGTCGACAGAACGAGCCAACAAAAGACGATCGTCATATCTGCCATCCAAGCTGCGGCGCGAATGAACGGGCCGGCTAGTCGATACTGAAACGCGACGTTTTCCGGCGCGACGACGTCATAGACCGTATCAAGAGGCTCGAAGGTTCGCTTCGACTCCGTCGCCAAATCTACGGAACTGATCGGCATTCGGCGTTTCTCCCTAAAAAGACGACACAAAAGGATTGAAAACGATACGTTCTATCCCCGAAATCGGAACGCGTTTCCAACCACGGAACTCCATTATAACGATTTCTCTGAAAAAAACCGAGTCCCAATTCGTTTTTAGCGTGTATTTCTCTCGCAAAAGAATAAGCGGCGTTTCGTCCCCACGTAGATACGGTGAAAATATTTATACAAATGTGACAATTATTAAAAACCTCCCTTTACAAAAAAACTCTTTTTTTAATATAATTACGAAGACAGTAACTTTGGAGTCTCGACGCGGCGATTTTTGTTGTCGCGTCAGATCTTACAACGCGCGCGACAGCGCGCTCAGGCGCTCACCCCCTCAGGAGCCAATAATGAAACGTTTCGTTCTTCTCGCGCTCGCCGCCGTCTCGGCTTTCGCGACGCTCGCCCCCGCCAAGGCTCAAGAATACGCCCCTCTAATTCAAAAGGAGACGGTTTCCGTCGGTCGTATTAATCTCGACAAGCTCGATGCGGACAATCTTTCCGCCCAAGCGCAAAAGGTCGCAAGCGCTGCGATCGATTACTTCGTCGAAGACAAGGAAAAAGCCAACGAGTTTAAAGAATCCCTGTCCCTCGCCAAGGTCATGATCACCGGGTATTTTGCGACGGCAGTTCAGCCGCTCAAGGACGCCGGCGTTAAGAATGTCTATGTCGTCGTCGAACAATCTGACGATCCGGACGAGACTCTCTATCCTTACCTCGCTATTCCTACGGAATCTCTGACGAAGGATCAACTCGACGGCGCTCGCAACGCCATGAAGAATCTCAATCAGCAGCTCGGTTCTGTTTTGAAGTACCGGTTTGTTCGCAACGGCTTCTTCTATACGTTGATCGTTCCTGACGACGCGGACGACGACGAGGTCAAGGCGTACGTCAAGAAGCGCTTCACGAAGCTCAACACGGTCGAAAAAAGTCAGTTTGCCGATGGTTTTAAACTTGCCGGCGACTCCGGCGTAGTCACGTTCGTTTCTCTCTCCGCGAAAAACGAAGGCCTTGCCGCGAGCCAAATTGAAAAAGTTTCCGAGCAACTCGACGAACTCGGAGACCAAGAAGGCATGGAGGAAGTCGGCGATAAGCTCAAGGATTTCATCCAGTTTGCGAGCGACCTGAATCTCAAGTGCGCCGACCTTGTTAAGTTCAACGTTCAGGTTGTCGATCTCGACAATCTCGAGACCGTTTCCCGAACTGTCGCCAACTCCGACGGCGACGCGAAAAAGTATGCCGATCTCATGAAGACCGATCTCGGCGACAAGATCAACGAACTCATCGATTTCGGGTATTCGAAGGCGACTGAACAGATGAAAGACAGTCCTGTCTCCAAGGACGATCTTGACGCCGCCGTCGCGGCTGTGAAAGACGTCGTCGCGCTATTCCTCAACTACGACGTTGAAGGTTCCGAGGTCGTCTGGAAGATGAACGGCGAATTTTGGACCAAAAATGAGACGACGATCAAAAATCTCGTCGAAAAGGGCAAAGTCATTTTCGAAGCCTTCCAGGCGGATATTGACGTCGACGCGTCTAGCAGCGACGACGATGAAGAACTCGACCTCGACGAGGAAGAATGAAAACTAACCGCTATTAACGCGTAAGTTTGACGAACGGTTATAGAAAACGGGAACGGACGAAGTTAAACGTCCGTTCCCGTTTCGCGTTTAAGGGGAACGACTCTCGAGACGCGCTTAGCCGTCGATCGACGGTAGCGTACCGACGGCTATTGTAAAGGGATTGTCAAAACGATAGCGTTTCAAAATCCCGTTGACGTCGTCCAACGTAACGTCGCGGACAATGGCGAGTTCTTCCTCCACCGAACGATAGACGCCCGTCGCCAGCCAGTCCGATCCCATTCCGAAAAGGCGCGAGGTAGGACTTTCCTCGCTCATCGCCGTCGCGGCAAGAATTTTGTTACGGGCGCGCGTCAGCTCGTCGGCGGTCACGCCGTCTCGACTCGCCTCGGCTAGAATGTCGCGAATCACGCTTAAATTGGCTTGAACTTCTTCAGGACGACACGACAGCGAAGTAATAAAGCATCCTGAATCAGAGTAGGAGTTGCAAAAGAGGGACGCGGAATCGGCGCGCCCCGTGTCGACCAGTTCCCAGAAGAAGCGACTGCCGACGTCGTCGCCAAGGACGACGGCGAGAAGCGCGGCGGCATAACGGTCTTCGTCGCGCATACTCGGTCCGTCGACCGCTTGGATTATATATTCAAAGGACGTTTTTTCACGACGGATAACGCAGGTTTCACGAACGCTCGTCGCGCGACGTTCTTCCCTATGAACGTCGCCCTGCTCCCACTCGCGGCACGACGCTTCGAGCCATCCGGCGAGCTTTGCGACGTCGACTTTCCCAGACGCGGCAAAAACGACGTTGTTCGGACTATACCGCCTATTGTAATATTCGCGCATCGCGTCTACCGTCAACGCGCCGACAGATTCGCGCGTTCCTAGCACGCTACGCGCGAGAGGATGACCGCGCCAAAAGTATTCGCGCCACTTCTCGTCGATTCCGAAGGGCGGCTTATCCTCGTACATCTTAATTTCTTCGAGAATAACCTGCTTTTCCGTATCGAAATCGGTCTGGCGAAGCGCCGGACGCAGAATATCGGCGAGAAGTTCGACGGCGCGTTCCTGAAGTTCAGGAAGAACTTTGATATAGAACGCCGTTAACTCTTCCGACGTAAAGGCGTTGGAGACTCCGCCAAGCTCGTCAAGTTCGCGATTAACGTCCGCGGCGGTACGGCGCTCCGATCCCTTAAACGCCATATGTTCGAGAAAGTGGCTCACGCCCGCTATCTCGTCCGACTCGTCGCGAGCGCCCGTTCGAACAAAAAAACCCATCGCGGTTGAAAGCGCCTGATCGTTAATCTCGGCGATGATTTCAAGTCCGTTGTCGAGTTTCGTTTTCTGAAAATTCATCATTACGGCGCCCTCCGGGTTTCACAAGCGATTCGCAACGCTTCGATAAACGCGGTTCAGAACCGCCAAGCGTGCGACGTCATTCCTGAAATATACCAGAAAAAAAACTGGAGTACAGACGCGGGCGCGCGTTAGCGCGATCTTTTAGAAAAGCGACCACGTAAATTTATTCCTACGCGTTCTAAGAGGAAAAAAAAATCTGCGGCGCTTGTAGGGCGCGGGGACGCCGAATATAATTAGCGGGAACATATTTTTTGCGACGTCTTGCCGACTGGGCGATTTACACGTTCAGGTCGCGAGCGCCGCCGACGTTACGAGCGACAAGAGTCGCCGACCGCAAGGTTTTCCCCTCAGAATTGACGCGCCGTTCCTTTGAGACGGGCGCGGTTCACGTTCGACGTTTATCGAGACAAGGATTTATTTACATGTCGAAGTACAGCCCTGAAAATATTCGAAATATCGTTTTGTGCGGACACGGCGGTTCCGGAAAAACCACCCTTGCGGACGCCTTTTTGAACGCTTCGGGAAAGGTCAAGCGTCAGGCGAGCGTCGACGACGGCACGAGCATCTGCGACTTCGACGATGAAGAGAAAGCGCACAAGTACACGATCGAAACGTCCTGCATCAATTTCGACTGGGCGGGCAAACATTTCGACGTGTTCGACTCCCCCGGTTATCCTGACTTCATCGGCGGCGCGATCTCCGCGATGGGAGCCTCCGACGTCGCCGCGATCGTCGTGAACGCGTCTGCGGGTATCGAGGTCAACACGCGCCGCGTTTTCGCCGAGGCTAAAAAGGCGGGACTCGGAAGAATGGTCATTATCGCCAAAATGGACGGCGACAATATCGAGTTCGACTCCCTGATGGACTCCATTCACGGCGTCTTCGGTCAAGAAGCGACGCTCTTCAACGTTCCCGTCGGGCACGGCGCCAACTTCAAGGGCGTCGTCGACGTTCTTAAGCCGACAGACGTCGAGGGCGCGCTGGTCGATCCTAACTCGCTCCATGAATCGCTGATCGAAGCGATCGTTTCTGTCGACGACGCCGCGATGGAACGCTACTTCGAGGGCGAACTTCCTTCCGACGAAGAGATGCCTAAGCTCATCGCGAAGGGCGTTAAGGAAGAGGCGCTCATTCCCGTTTTCTGCGTCTCCGCCAAGACGGGCGTCGGTCTCAAAGAACTCATGGACGCTCTTGCCGCTTACGCGCTCCCCGCTAACGTTCTTCCTCGTACCGCGACAAACGCCGAGGGCGAGACGGTCGACGTCGTCGCCGATCCGGAAGGTCCCGTTGTCGCGCAGGTTTTTAAGACGCGCGTCGACCCCTTTGTTCAGAAGATCAACTACCTGCGCGTCTTCTCTGGAACGCTCAAGACCGGCATGACGGTTCCGCTCGTCGGTTCTCGTAAAGGTTTCAAAATTGCGCAGCTCTTCGAGGTTCAGGCGAACGAGCTCACGCCGATTGACGAAGCGACCCCCGGCATGATCGTCGCCGTTACGAAGACGGACGAACTCCACACCTGCGTGACGCTCGGCGATTACGCGATGCCGGAATTCACGTTCCCCACCCCGATGGTCGGACTCGCCGCGTTCCCAAAGAGCCGCGGCGACGAAGCAAAGGTTTCGATCGCGCTCGGCAAGCTTGCGGAAGAAGACCCCACGTTCAAGGTTGAACGCAACGAGCAGACGAAACAGCTCGTCATCACGGGCATGAGCGATCTTCATCTGCAAGTTCTTCAGGAACGCCTGAAGCGCCGCGACAAGGTCGAGCTCGACACGCGCGAGCAGAAGATTCCTTATCGCGAAACGATTCAGCAGAAGGCGGAAGGTTCCTATCGCCACAAGAAGCAGTCTGGCGGCGCGGGCCAGTTCGGCGAAGTTCATATCCGCATGTATCCGTTCCCGAGCGGAACCGATCCTGAAGAATTCGCGACGGACAAGGGGCGTTTCCCGTCCCTGAAGGACTGGAAGTATTTCCCGAAGAACAACTTCCTGCTCGTCGACACCGTCGTCGGCGGCACGATTCCGTCGAACTTCATGCCCGCGATTGAAAAGGGTTTCTTGGATCGTATGGAAAGCGGCGTTATCGCCGGTTATCAGGTTCAGGACCTCTGCATTGAAGTTCACTTCGGAAAATATCACCCGGTCGACTCGAACGAACAGGCGTTCCGCACCGCGGCGAAAGGCGCGTTCAAGGAAACCTTTACGAAGGCGCGTCCGGCGCTTCTCGAACCGATTGTCAACCTCGACGTGACGATTCCCGTCGACAAGGTCGGCGACGTCAACTCCGACGTCGTCGCGGCGCGGCGCGGTCGTCCTCTTGGCGTCGAAGACGCGGGCGGCGGGTTCCAGACCGTTAAGGCGGAAGTCCCCTTCTCCGAAATTACGACCTACAGCCGCACCCTCGCCAGTATGACGGGCGGTCAGGGAAGCTATTCGATCGAATTCGCGCGCTACGACGTCGTTCCGGGCAACATCCAGAGCGAAATCATCGCGAAAGCCGACCTCAAAGAAGAAGAGGAATGACGCATATCGCGCCGCAGTTCGCCCTTTGAACCAGAAAAAAGCCGCCGAAACGCAAGTCTCGACGGTTTTTTTTGTTAGATCAGGCGACTTTAAAAACGGCGCCAGATATGCTATCCTTATTGTCGCAGTCAAAATTCCCGCAACAAAGAATCATAAGGAACAAGAAAATGAGCGAAATCATCGAACTCACCCAAGATCAATTCAAGACCCTTGTCGCGGACGAAACGCGTCCCGTTCTCGTCGACTTCTGGTCGCCGACGTGCGGTCCATGTAGGCTCCTCGCGCCCGTCGTCGCGCTCCTTGCGAAGGAGAACGAAGGCAAAGCGGTCGTCATGAAGTGCAACGTCTTTGAAAACATGGAACTGGCGGCGAGTCTCAACATTTCCGCCGTTCCGACGATTATTCTCTTCAAGAACAAAGAGATCGTCGCGCGTCTTACCGGGGTTCAGAAGCAATCGAAGCTTCAAGAACTCATCGACGCGAACCTCTGATCGAATCGTCTAATTCAAAGTTGTTTCCCCCTCTGGACGCGACGCGCGACGCTCGCGTCCGCAAAAGAAGGAGTCGTTATGAAACGTTGTTTACTGACCGTCCTCGCCGCCGTCTGCGGTCTCGTCGCGAGCGCCGCCGTCGCCTCGGCTCAATCGACGGGGACGCCGTGGGTTGCCGTCGACGGACTCGGACGCGCCGTCGAATCGTCCGAGAAGACTGGAGAGATCCGTCCCGACAAAAAGGTAGGGATTTTCTATTTCTTATGGCTGACGGAATCCTTGCAGAAAGATCCTCAGTCCGACGGTCCTTACGACCTCATGAAACTGCTCAAAAACCTCCCGCCCGAAGAACTCAAAGACATAGAGAGTAACAAAGGCGACTTTTGGCCCAAGGGCGAAGGCGTCATGATGTACTGGGGCGAGCCGCTTTACGGATATTACGTTTCCCGCGACCCTTGGGTTATCCGGCGCCACATGCAGTTGCTCGTCGACGCGGGCGTCGATTTCCTCGTCTTCGACACGACGAACAACGTCACGTATCCCCGCGAAGTTCAGGCGATCTGCGACGTTATGCTCCAGATGCGTTCCGAGGGCGCCCGAACGCCGCAAATTACGTTCATGATCAACACGGCGGCGGATCAGACGGCGGAGAAGCTCTGGAAAGAGGTTTACAATACGGGCAAGTACGACGAACTGCTCCTCCAGTTAGACGGCAAACCGCTGCTTGTCGGCGATCCCGCCGTCATTAAGAACGAAGAGATTCAGAAGAAGCTCACGCTTCGCCGCGCGCACTGGCCTTTTACGATGGTCAATACGGAGAAGGCGTGGCACTGGGAAGCGGCGTATCCTCAGCCTTACGGATGGTCGACCGATCCGAACAAGGCGGAACAGGTCAACGTTTCCGTCGCGCAAAACCTCAGTCGTCAGCCCGACGCTCACGTGGAAAACATGAGTTCCGGCTGGGCGCGAGGGCGCAGTTTCCAAAAAGGAAAGCTGGAAGAAGACCTCGCAACCGACGAGGGACGCAACTTCGCGGAGCAGTGGACGCGCGCATACGAGCTTGATCCAGAATTCGTCATGATAACGGGCTGGAACGAATGGATCGCGGGACGTTGGACAAGGGGCGACAAGCACGTTTTCGTCGACCAGTTCAACCGCGAATACAGCCGCGATATCGAGCCGATGCGCGGCGGCCATCTCGACAACTACTATCTCCAGATGGTCGAAGGGATTCGCCGCTATAAGGGAACGCCCGCGCTTCCGAAGATCGCCGTTAAGAAGACGATCGACGTCGACGGCGATTTCTCGCAGTGGAACGACGTCGAAACGACGTTTGACGACTGGACCGGCGAAACGACGAAGCGCGACTTCGTCGGCGCGGGCCAGACGCATTACGTCAACGAATCGGGCAGAAACGACCTGATCCTCTCCAAAGCGACCCGCGACGACGCCGCGTTCTACTTCTACCTCAAGACGAAAGACGCGATTACGCCCGACAAACCGAACGGCCTCTGCCTTCTCATTAACGTCGACGGCGACCTAACGACGGGCTTCATCGGCGGCGACGCGTTGATCGGCGCGCGATACGATGGAGAAAACGCAGTCGTCGCGACGTTTAACGGGCAAAAAACGGATCAATGGAAGTGGAAGAAAAACGGCGCCGTCAAGTATAAGGTCGACGGTTCCGAACTCATGATCGCGGTTCCCTACGAAACGCTCGGGCTGACCAAAGAAACGGCGTCCTTCAACGCGATCTCGTTCAAGTGGCTCGACAACTTCAACGCCGATTCCGAAGTCGCCGACCTCTATACGACGGGCGACGTCGCGCCGGAAAGCCGATTCTTCTATCAAGCGACCGAATGATTCGCCGTCGCTTGTCGACGAATTCAACTAAAACGAGGCGAACGAGAGTCTTTCTCGTCCGCCTCAAATTGTTTCGCCGCGCGTCTTAACGGCTATCAGCGGCGTTTTGTCGCTTGATCGCGAGTTAATAAGGCAACTTCGCCAACTGGCGAACGACTTCCATACCCGCTTCGATCTCTTCCGAAGGCTTGCCGCCTTTCAACGATTCAAGATAACGCTCGTAATGTTCGTTCATGTAATCGACAAACGCAAGATAGGACGCTCTCGACAACATGACGATACGCGCGATACGTTTCTCCCTCCCCGTATTCGGGGACCACACGGTATAGTGAAGTTTCGGATTCATGGTCTGCGCGCAATGTTCGCGCAGCGTATAAAGGCGGCGAATTTCATAGTAATATTTCGAACTACACGGAATCGGAACCTCCTTAACAAGGTCGTCTTTTTCTGGAACGACAGAGTTAAGTTCCGTTATGAGTTTCTCGAAATCGACTCCTTTGTATTCCTGAAGTTTTCGACAGAGAATTAGCAATCCCACGCTTCCCTGCGTCCAACTGGGGTCTTCCGAAGATATTTTAATTCGCGCGTCCGCCCAAAACATTTCGTCGGATATACCGCGCTCAGATTGCCCATACAAAAGATTGTACAAATTCCACGCTGGATAAAACTCGCCTTTAAGTTCTGCGGCAAGCGCATAGGCGTAGAGATACCTGCGAGTCTCCGCTGTCGACATGAATTCGTTTAGGGGGGTGAAATCCGTTGAATCTCCAATAAAGGGCCAAAAATGTTTCAGGTACCCTTGAATATTTTGTATAGCCTCGTCGTATTTACCGTTGAAAATTAGCCGATATGTGTTCGGTTCGAAGGGGGTGCGATTTGAATTGTCCACGGTAAGGGGATCGACAAAATCGATTGTCAGTTTGTCGTATTCCAACCGCCAAAGGTACGGATCATGACCAAACGTGTAAAGATCGTCATGCGTGAATCCTAACTCCTGACCCAAGCCGGTCCAATCGATTTCTTTTTCTTTTTTTTCGAGCAATCCAAATCGCTTCAAAAGAGATTCCGACGAAGAAGCGTCCTCTAGAGAACTCTCGGTATTCTGCGTCGTCTCCTGTTCTTCCGAATGAGATGAACGTGTGACGCCGAAAAAAAACAACGCGCACATCAAAAAAAGAAATAAAAAGCGGGAAACGCGTTTTTTTAACAAGTTCATATCTATGCCTCTCTTGCTATAGTAAACGACTAAAATTGTTTTTGAATACATATCGCGAACATGAGAGTTCACTTTAACTTCTAAACATATTCGTTGTCCTTGAACGATTTAACACCGTTCATCGCCAAATCTAACCTCGTGGTAAATAGCAATTTAATGACCACATACATTTTACTGAAGTTTCCTCAGTTTTTCAGCTAAGCGGCGTTATGAATGCCGATTAACCGGACAATTTCATCGATTTTTTTTGCGGGAATCTTGCCTTTTAACCTCAGTTTTATAAGACTTGGTAAAAATCTCGCTCGGCAATAATCCCTTTTGTTTTTATGGGAAGGTCTTCTCTCCTTCTT
>Ga0256407_10009445_pt1 | contig 13966 bp, 10 predicted proteins | sample RumenRJG_04DNA_FD_193489 | JGI IMG/M metagenome (GOLD analysis project Ga0256407, IMG submission 193489) | Bovine rumen microbial communities from Lethbridge, Alberta, Canada - RJG_04 | ecosystem: Host-associated > Mammals > Digestive system > Stomach > Rumen | place: Canada: Alberta... | reverse complement strand
ATTTAAAACCAAAAAAAAAAAAAAAAAAAAAAAACAAAGCATAATGAAAAAAAGACAATAAAAATAAACTTATCATTAACCAAAAAACTCATTAAAAATAATAATTAAATATCTTAAATATAAGATTATTTCCAATTAACAAAAAATTAGAAAATAAAAAAAATGGGAACTGTGGAGGTTTCTCACGGTCCAATAACAACAAAAAATACATTAGATAAATCAACATCAATGTTACGATATGGTATATGTGAAATGCAAGGTTGGAGAAGAACAATGGAAGATGCAACAATGGCAATAGCAGATTTTGATAAAAAAAATTCATATTTATTTGGTGTTATGGATGGTCATGGTGGTAAAAATTTAATATTTTAATATATTTTTTATTATATTTTAGGTCCAATTATTTCAAGATTTGTTGCTTTTAATTTCAAAGATATTTTAGTTAATATGAATTCATTCAAAAATCATAATTATGAACAAGCTTTAATAGAAACATATTTAAAATTAGATGAATGTTTAAATAATCCTCAAGTTAATGATTTTTTATATGAAATGAATTATCAAAATGGTGAAGAGACACAAGAAGAAAATACAATTAACAATGAATTATATGATAATATATATCCAGAAATAAAAGATAATTCAAAATTAACTAAAATTAAATTTAAAGATAAATCAATTTATGTAGATTTAATGAATAATAATATAGAAGATGAAGGAAATAAATTTAAAGTAGCAAAAGAAATGGGAACAACAGCAAATATAATAATGATAATAAATAATACTTTATATTTAGCAAATTGTGGTGATTCAGTTAGTGTTATGTTTAAAAATGGACAAGCTATAAAATTAAGTCAAGAACATAAAACAACTTTAAAAAGTGAATATGATAGAATTGTTAAATCAGGTGGTCATATTTTAAATAATAGAATTGAAGGTAAATTAAATTTAACTAGAGCAATTGGTGATTTGGCTTTTAAAAATAATAAAAATTTGAAATTTTATGATCAAAGTGTTACTTCTTATCCAGAAATTAATAAAATTAAAAATTTAGAAGGAATTGAATTTATTATTATGGGATGTGATGGTTTATGGGATTGTGTTAAACCACAAAAATTATGTGAGAGTATTTCAAAAAAATTAAAACAAGGTGATTCTATTGAAGATTTTAAATTAAGTGATATTATTGGAGATATTTTTGATCAGATTCTTTCTAAAACTAATAATAGTAAGATTTATATTTTTTAATTTTTTTTTTTAATTTTTAGCACCTATTGGAACTGATAATATGAGTTGTATTATTATTGAATTTTTGCAAAATAGAAATAAGAAAATTAAAGTTACTGAATTAAACAATTAATTATTATTATATTTTGTTTCATTTTTCTCTCTTGGAAAAATGAAAAAAATTGTAAAAAAAAAATAAAACAAAATTATAATTTAAAATATAATATATTTTTTATTTATATTTTATTTTTTTTAATTTAATTTAAAAAATAAAATAAAAAAAAAAATAATATTAAATAAAAAAACTTCTTTTAGTTATTTATTATGTAACTTATAATAAAAAACAAAAAATATAAAATCAAAAAAAAATGGTATCAATATCAAAAGAAGATTTATCAACTTTACAAAAAAGGAATCCTCACTTAATATTTGTAATAGGATATCCATATTCAGGTAAAAGTTCTCAAATAAAAAAAGTTGCAAATGACTTTAAATACTCATCAGTTGATGTAAAAAAATTAATAGAAAAAGAATCAAAAATTGATTCTGATTTAGGATATACAATAAAAGATTGTTTAGAAAGAGGAGATGATATTCAAACAAGTACATTATGTGCTTTAGTAGTAAAAGGAATTATTGAAAGTGGAAATGATTCAGTTTTAGTAGAAGGATTTCCAGAAACACTTGAACAAGCTTTATATTTTGAACAACATATTCTCCCAATTAATTTAATTTTAAAATTAAATTGTACACCTGAAATTTGTAAAGAAAGATATGAATATATTATGAAAGAAGGAAATAATATAAATCCAGAAGATTTTCAAAGAATATATGATAGAATGACTAATTCATATAAAGAATTAATTGATTTTTATTCATCTTATGGTATTGTTAGAGATATTGATGCAAATAAAACTTCACCTGAAGTTAATACTTTAGTTAAACAAAGTTTATATCCTATTATTTATACTATTATTGGTAAAAGATATTCTGGGAAAACTACTTTGAGTAAAGTACTTAATTCTAAAATGGGAATTACACTTTTAGATTTTAGTGAATTTTTAAAAGAACCTAATATTGCTAATAGAATTAATGAAAATAATTATGTTATTTCACAATTTATTTTAAAATTAAGAAAAATGAGAGATATTAGAGTTTTAATTGAAAATTTCCCTCAAACTCAAGAACAATATGGTTATTTTGTTAATAATTGTAAAAATATTGAAAAAATTTATTATTTAAATGCAGATGATTCTTCTTGTTTGGAAAGAGCTAATAAAATTAAAGAAGGTGATTGTAATTATACTGATTGTTCTTCTTTGGAAAATTTATTATTTGAATTTAATCAAAAAAAACCTTTTATTGAATTTTTGAGAAAAAAAACTAAAGTTCAAGATATTGATGTTAATAATCATGAAATTTTAACTATTGAAAGAATGATTAAACAAATTCAACCTTATTGTGCTTTTATTAATATTGATGGTGGTGATGAAAAAATTAAAGAAGAAGTTTTTAGTAAATTAAAAGAAAAATATAATTTTATTGAATTAGTTATAAAAGATATTGTTGAAAATGCAAATAAGAGAAAAATAATATATCCAGAAAAAAAATGTGAAGAAGTATCTCTTGATGAAAAAATAAAATTAATAAGACCATTATTATTTAAAGAAGGATGTGAAAAAGTATTATTAAATACATTCCCATTAACAATGGAAGAATTATCAGCATTTGAAGATAATTTATGTAAAATAAATAAATATATAGAAGTATCAAATCAATTAGAATTAATATCAATAAAAGATCAACATTCAATTCCAGTTAAATTTTATAAAGAAAATAAATTTTATGTATTAAATCCAGATGGTTTAAATGATTATAAAATTGAAGAATGTTTAGATATGACAAGAGATTTTAATATAGTTTATGGAATGCCTTTTTCAGGTAAATCAACAATTACAAAACATTTACAAACAAAATATAATTATAAACTTTTAGATTTTAAAGATTTAATTGAACAAGTTAAAAAAACTAAAATTGATCCAGAGAATCCAGATGCAGAACCAGAAATACAATTACCAGATTTAATAAAAGGATTAAAAGATTATTTAGAAAAAGAACCATTAAATAGTAAAGTTTTAGTAGATAATTTTTTCATACCAAATGCACCAGAACCATTTTTAATTGATACTTATGAAAAAGCATCTGAAGTTATTAAAACTATTGGTGGTTTTAGAAATTTATATGAAATTGAATGTAAAGAAGAAACATTATTAAATAGATATAAAGTTAAAGAAGGTATTACTGAAGAAATTACTGAAGAACAAAAAACTGCTTTTAATGAAACTTGTACTAATCCTAAAAAATTATTAGATGATATTAAAGCATTATCTGCTAATGTTATTTTAGTTAATTGTGATGAAAATGAAAGTAAATCAAAATTAGCATTTGATTCTAAATTCGGGAGAAATTTCCTTGTTTTAAAACATGAATATGATATTATACTTGAGAAAACTTTAGAATTATATTGTGCTAGAAATAGAGTTTTATATATTAATGTACCTAAATTATTATATTCTCATTTTTATGAAAATGATGAATGGGCTAAGAAATTAGAAGGAAAATATGGTAAAAAAGAATTTAAAATCCAACCAAAAAATCCAAACGATTTTGATGAATTAGTATATTATAAATATAATCCAATTAATTTTGAAAAATCAGTTGTAAATGAAATAATAAAACAATATTGTAATGAAAATTCAAAAACTATAGAAAATTCAGGTAATTTTGTTATATTAGGTGGATATTTAAATTATGATTTATTATTAAAACCAGAAGAACCATTTAATTTACCACTTCTAGAAATAAAAAGTGCAATGGAATTAGGAGATTTAACAGCATATGTACAAATAACTCGTGAAGATATAAAAGAAGTTGAAGATGAAGAAGCAGTTCAATTAGTAATAGAAAAACCAAAAAAGAAAAAAAAAGCTGAAGGTGAAGAAGGTGAAGAAGGAGAAGAAGGAGAAGAACAAGAAAATGAAGAAGAACCACCTGAAGAAGATAATCCAGATGCTCCAAGATTTAAACCTGAAGAATATAAATGGACTAGTTATGATGGAATTCCTAGAAATTATGTTCAAGTTTTAAAAAGATTAAAAATGTATCCTGTTCATTGTATTGAAGCTAGTGATAATTGCAGAGAAGAATTAGTTAAATGTTTAAATAATCATTTTGATAAATATTATTATAGAGAAGAATTCCCTTATACTGGTATTATTGAAATTATTAAATTAGTTGGAGAGGTTCCTCAAGAAACTGTTGAAGAAGTTAATGCTGTTAGTAAATTGATTGAAACTAGAAGAGAAGCTGAAGGACTTGGACCTAGAGGAAAGAAAGCTAAAGGTGATAGTGGTATTGCTGAAATTTTATAAAAGAGGGTTTATTATATTTTTATTTTCTTTTTGTTTTTTGAAAAAAATAAATTTTGAATAATTTAAAAAATTAAAAAAAAAGAATATATTTTTTTTTATTTTTAAAATAATTTATTCAATATTAAATAATTAATTTGTAGAAAGCAATTAAATACTAAATAAAAAATAAAAATTAAAAATAAATTCTATATAAAAAAATAAAAATGTATTACACAACAGATGACTATCTCGATGACTTAGATTTTGGTTCCCCTCAATCATTCCAATATTTAAATCCTTCAATGACACCTGAAACAAATTTAAACATAGACACAATAACCCATAATGACGTAATAATAAAATTAGCCCCAACAGAGAACCCAGAAAATTTTTATAAATCATTAAAAGAAAACCCAGTAACAAAAAAATTAACAGATATAAAAAAAGGAACAACAACATTAGCATTTGTATATAAAGAAGGAATATTAGTAGCAGTAGATTCAAGAGCATCAATGGGTTCATTCATAGCATCTCAATCAGTACGTAAAATAATAGAAATAAATGAATATCTCCTTGGTACAATGGCAGGAGGAGCAGCAGATTGTTCATTTTGGGAAAGACAATTAGCACAATGGTGTAAATTATATGAATTAAGACATGGTACAAGAGCACCAGTATCAGCAGCAAGTGAAGTTTTATGTTCATGGGTAACTCAATATAGAGGATATGGATTAAGTATGGGAACAATGGTATGTGGTTTTGATGGTGATAATCAAGGACTTTATTATATTGATGATGATGGTACTAGATTAAAAGGTACTTTATTTTCTGTTGGAAGTGGTAGTACTTATGCTTATGGAGTACTTGACTCTAAATGGAAATATGATATGAGTACTGAAGAAGCTGTTCAACTTGGTAGGGAAGCTATACATCAAGCTACTCATAGAGATTGTGGTTCTGGTGGTGTTTGTAGAGTTTATACTGTTCATAAAGATAAGTGGATTAAGAGGATTGAAGCTAATGATGTTAATGAAATTCATACTGAGATGGAGAATAAGAAAGGTTTGAGAGATGATGGTTTAGATGGGTATAATATTGATGTTTTTGGATATTAGAAATGATAAATTAAAATGATTTATTAATTTTAAAAAAATTTTTTTTAATTTTTTTTAAGGTTTTTAAAGAAAAAAAAAGAAAGATGGATTTTTTATATTCTTAGAATAATATTTGTTAATATTATGTGTTTAAAATATTAGAATTTATTTGTTTTTGAATTTGAATATTTAAATATATTTAAATAATTAAAAAAATATATAGTTCAAAATTATACTGTGAGTCATAATAAATAATCTTGACAAATATTAATTAATTCCAATTATAATTTATATATGGTTAACCAATATTTTTAATGAAAGAATTATAAGATGTATGAGTTCTATTTTCTTCTCATCTCATTAACTCATTCATCCTCGCCATTTTTTTAAATTAAAAATTAAATAAATTATTCAACAATCAAACAAAAAAGCAAAAAAAAATCCAAAGAAAATTTCCATAACATTTTTTAATTTAATATGAAAAAAATATCTTTAATCATCTAAATTCATGTTAAATAAACTATCAAAATCAAAAATTTAGAAGGAATAAAGTTAAAAACCAATAAAATTCTAATATTAAAAATAAATGATTAGAATGAAAAAAAGAGGAATTGAAATCATATTAGCGCCATTATATAAACAAATAAAAGTCCTTTAATAAATATATATACAGTTAAAATGAAAAAGAAAGATATCGAAAATAAAGGAATAAAAAAAAAGATTAGAAATAAACAAAAAGAAAATTCAAAAAAGAAACTTCAAAATTTCAAAATTGTCAGAAAAAGAAAAGTGAAACATATATATAAAATTAATGAAATTAACAGTCAAAAATTAAAAGAAGAAAAAATTGAATATAAATCAGATGATAAATTAGTTGATAAATTATTTTCATTGAAAAATGTTTCAGGAGCTCTTTTTAAAAAAATTCAATGATTTTTCCCATACTTTTGAAAAACAATTTTTTTTAAACAAAGTAGGTTGGTCAAGAGTTCAATACTGTCATATAGATTTTTTGTTAAATAGAATTTTATAGTATTTTATTTTTTTGATATATTTATTAATTATCAATATTCAAAAATATAAATATAAAAAAGTTTTTAATAACAATTAAAAATATTAATCATTAATTCAAAATAAAATTCAACATTTTAATTTTTTTAAATTACATTTAATTCTCATATTCAAAACTTAAAATAATTCTTTAACTCATATAAAAATTCTAAAAAATATTCTTTTTAAATTAATAATAAAAAAAAATATAAAAAAATGAATTAAAATAAATTTAATTATCCTCAAAATTACAAAATGGAAATTGATGATGAAATTGAGGAAGAAATAGATATAATATATTCAGGAGAATTCCAAAATGAAGTTAGTTTATTCCAATTTCCCTTAATTCCAAAAGATAATTTAAAAACAGAAACTTTTAACACATTATCAATAAATAAAGATCATTCATCAATGAAATTAGAAGTTAATATTGATCCTCAATATTTAGATAATAGATCATATAATTATTCAAAAACTCAAACAATGAAAGGAGAAAAAATAGATTCAAATACAAATTTATGTATTGGTATATTTAAAAATGGAAAATTATTTTTAACACCAATATCAACTGTTTATCAATTTAGACATGATTTTTCATCTTTTGAAAAAGATATAACAATTAAAAAAAAAGATAAAAGAGATTTTAGAAATAATATGATAGTAGAAAAAGAAAATTCAAATTTAGAATATATTCAATATCAATTATTTCAACCAAATACAATTGATTCTAATCAAGTATTAAATAAAATTTCAAATATTGATTATTCTAATAAATATGATAATTTACTTAGTAATGAACAATATTATGATTTGTTACTTAAAAATATTGTTGATGAAACTGTTACTGGAGATTATGATATTCCTATTGAAGAAAATGATTTTGAGAATAAAAATAAAAAAATTAATAATAATCAAATTTCTATAAATAATAATAATATTGATATTGAAAATAATCAAAAGAAAGATAATAAAGATTTGTTTATTAATAAAAATTTTGAAAATCAAAATAAAAGTGTTATTGGAAGTATTATTGAAAATACAATAAATAATATTTTTGCAAATTATGATTGTTTATTTTATAGTGATTTATTAGAATTAATTTGTAATGAATTAAAAATTGATTTAAATGATGATGAAAATGTAAAAAAAATAAGAAATGAAATTAATAATTATTGTTTAGTTATAAAAGAAAAATATTGTTTTTTAAAAAATATTGATGATGAAAATAATGATATAAGATTAAAATTAATTGATTATATAAGTAAAGAAAATGGAGTTAAGAAACAACAAATAAAGAATTATTTAAAAGAAAATAATTTAAATATTCAAGAAAGTAAATTAAATAAATTAATGAAGACTTTTAGTGAATATTCTAATTCTGTTTGGGTAATTAAAACTCCTTCTAAAATACATTAAAAAAAAATTAATGTAAAAAAAAATAATCATTAAAATAAATTAATGTTAAATATTCAACTTCACTTGTAATAAAAAAATAATCAATAATAAATAAAATAATAAAAAAATTTATAATAAAAAATAAAATTTAAAAAAAAACAATAAAAAAAAAAAAATCTTTTGAAAAAGAATATATAAACAAAATTTAAAAAACTATATTAATAAATAAAATTATTAAATGTTAGATACTTTAAGAACAAATGAAAAAATGTTTCTCCAAAGTAGAAATTATGTTTTAAAATCACAAATTTTTGGTCAAAATCATATGCAAAATTCTTTAATGTCTGATGATAAAATTGAAATTGAAGATAATAAATTCATTCCAAGTATTTATAACTAGTAAAAATTTTTTTTAATTAATATTTTAGTTTTTCTGATTTTTTAAGTTATGAGCAGAACAATTATTACAAAGAATATTTTAAAAAATGCATGAGTAGAAATTTTATTCTTCAAAAAAAATCTTTGAACAATTTTGAAGAAATAAAATCAAATTCATTAAATAAAAAAGTAAATGAAGAAAATCAAAATATTTCCATTTCACAAAATCAAAATATACAATTAGAAAATAATCAATTTTTATTTTTTAATTCATCTTTAATAAATGAAAAAAATATTAATCAGATTTCTCCATTTTTAATTATGGATCAAAATGGAAGTCGTTACTTACAAATTAAATTAAGAAATGAAAAAAATTTTACAAATAATGTATTTTTTCCTTATCTTTATAAGAATTATTCAGAAAAAGAATTTATTAATCTTATGTGTGATCAATTTGGAAATTATTTATTTCAAACTGTCATTGATGTTTTATCAATTGAAAATCTTGATATTTTTTTAAATATTATTGAAAATAATTTTTATTTAATTGGAATTAATACTTATGGAACAAGAGTTTTACAAAAATTAATTTCAATTATTGAAAATAAAAAAGATATACTTGATAAATTTAATCAATTATTATTTAAATCAATTGATAAATTAATATTAACTTCACATGGAAATCATATTATACAAAAATATCTTGAAAAAATTCCTTTTCCAAAAAATGAATTAATTTATGATTATATAAAAAATAATTTTTTCTCAATTTCAACAAATAAATTTGGTTGTTGTTCAATTCAAAAATGTTTACAAATATCACCATTAAATATTAGAGAACAAATATTAAAATTATTTTTTGATAATATATTTATTTTATTAAGAGAACAATATGGTACTTATGTTTTTCAATATATTATTGAAAAAGAACCTTTAGATTTAAAAATAAAAACAATTAAACAAATTTTACCTCAATTATTAATTATTTGTAAAACAAAATATTCTTCTAATGCAATTGAAAAATGTTTAGAATTTAATTGTAAAGAAATTCATTCAATATTACTTGAAAAAATTCTTGAGAAAGAAGAAAATATTATTGAATTAATTACAAATCCTTTTGGTAATTATATTATTCAAAAAGCACTTTGTGTTTGTGATGAAAAGAGTTATGATTATTTATTAAATGTAATTGGGAATAATTTAAATGAAATTAAAAAATTAAGTTTTGGATTTAAATTAATATCAAAATTAATGTCAATACATCAAAAACTTTCAATATATCTAACAAAACAATTAATTTGTAAATAAAATAATAGGAAAAGAATGAAGATATAATATTCATTTTTAATTTGAAGATATAATATATAATATAAAAGATTTAATTTATTTATTAATTATAAATATTTTTTATAAAAATATTTATTTATTTATTTAAATATTTTTTTAAAAAGATAAATGAAAAAAAGTTGTCATATATATACATTTTTAAATACATAAAAAAAGGGATTTCTATAATATAAAGTAACATAAAAATAAGTTAATACATCAATTAAAAATATTAATTGTATTCAATAACCATTCATTTCTTAAAATATTATTAATAGTAATTCTACTAATTGGATTAACACAAAGCATTTTTTTAATTAATTCCTTAACTTCAAAAGATAAATAATCAGGAAATGAAATATTATTTTCTAAGAATTCTTCTCTATTTTTATTATTATTAAAAGGAAAACAACCACATAATAAATAATATAAAATAATTCCAATATTCCAAACATCAACTGCAAAACCATTATATCTTTTTTTTTTTATTATTTCAGGAGCTAAATAATTTATGTTTCCATCATAATAATTTAAATAAGTATTATTATTAAAATATATTGAATAACCTAAATCTATTAATTTAATATTTATTTTATCATCTATTAATATATTATCTAATTTTAAATCTCTATGACAAATATTATTTTTATGTAAATAAGATATTGCTGATATTAACTGATATATAATTCTTTTTGTTGTTATTTCATTTAATTTTTTATTTTGTTGATTTTTTATAAATGATGATAAGGTTATTCCATTTACATATTCCATTATTATATAATTTGTTGATTCAATTTTTATTTTTTTAATAAATTTTATTATGTTAGGATGACATATATCTTTAATTAATGATATTTCTTTTTCTATTAAATATTTTCTTTCTTTTTCATTTTCATCATATATTTTTACATAATAATTTATACCATTTATTTTATTTTTACATTTTTTTAAATTCCCTGTTGTACTATAAGTTATTGTCTTTCCTATTATATAATTCATTGGTTCTTTTATTGAAATAGTATTTGGATTTTTATTTTCATTTGTGTTTTGATTATCTAATAAAAAAATTTTTTTTTTTAATTTTAAATTATATACATATTTTTCTTTTGAATATTGATTTTTAAAACATTTATTTATTTGATTTGGTATTTTTTCTTTTGATATTTTTGGTAATGAATTTGAGTTAAATTTTATGTTTTGTTTTTTATCATATTTTCCTAAGAAATCTTTTAATCTTAATGAATTATTATTAATTGATGTTTGAGTTTGAAAATTATTTCTATTTTTATTTTTTATGATAGAGCAATTATCTGTTAATTGGATATTGTTATTATATCTTATTTTTAAAATGCCATTTCCTAACATTTTCATATATATTAAATATATGTTTTAATTATTTTTTTTTAAATATCTATTTAAAAATTTAATATATTTAATTAATATATGATTTAAAAATTGAATATTATTTCTATTAATATTATATAATAAATAATTCATTTTTTAAATATAAATGGAAAAAATAGATTTTATAAAAATTCCAAATTTAAAATATACAAATTATTATTTATTTGAAAGAAGGGAAAAGGAAAGAGTATTATCTGAAGATAATAAAAGAAAAAATAGTTTTAACACAATAGTGACTCAGTCACATTATAGAAATAATAATCAATTTCCATTACTATCAAATCATCAAACATTAACAACAATGAATTCTTCAATTAATCATTTATCAAATATTAAAAACATAAAAAATAAAAAAAAACAAGAACAAAATATATTTGACACTTTAAATATTAAAAGTTCTCGATCTAGAAATATAAATTCTAATATTTATAATTTTAATTCTCTTAATAGTAATAATAGTATTAGTAATTTATATATAACTGAAACTCCTTTTAGAACAATTCAAACTGAAAGAACAATAAAACATTATAGAAATTTTTCAACAGAAGATGAAAAAGATACTAAAATTATGAAAATAAATAAAAAGAAGAAAGAAGAAAAAGAAGAAAAAAATAAGAAAGATTTAAATAAAAATTATAAATCAGATTTAAAATTATTAAATATTTTTGAAACAAATACTCAAAATATAGAAAAAATTCCTTCAAAAACCAAAATTGATTTCAAAATAAATAAATTAAAAGAAAAAAAACAAAGTTTCAGAGATATAATAAATAAAACAAGAGAAATAATATTAAATAAATATACAATAAATATTAAAAACGAAAGAACAATTAGAGTAAAAGAAATGAAAGACAATAATTTTGATAGTATAGATAATATAATTAACTCAATGAAAAATGCAAATAAATTATTTCATGAAAGTTTTTTTCAAAAATTTAGTGATTATATAAGAGTATTAGAAAATCAAAGAGAAATTGAAAAATCAAAAAATACAAATTTATTGCAACAAATAATAAAACATAAAAATGAATTAACACAAATTGAAACATTAATTCGTAAACAATTATCAGATAAAAATAATATAGTTAGATGGATTTTTTTTCAAATATTAGTTAAAGAAAAAAAATTAGATTTACCAAGTTATTATAAATCATTAATAGAAGAAACTGATGAAAATATAAAAAAAATTTTTAGTAATCCTCAAAATTTTTCTGGAGAAGAAAATGATATAAAATATAAATATAAGAGACAATTAACAAAAAAAAAAAAAAATGAAAGAAAATCATCAAGAAAAAGTATAATATATTTTGATAAAATATTAACATCAAAACCAACATTAGTGGGAATTTATAAAAATATTTCTTTAAGAGAAGCAAAAAGAATTAGAGATTATAAATATAATTTATGTTTTTCAACTCCTGAAGAATTTTTTGATAAAATTAAAAAATTTGAATATGAAACAATTAATTATCTTGATGAATATAATAAAAATAAAAAGTTAATTCAAGAATTGAAAAAAGAAAGAGATGAAATAATAAAAGAAAAAGAATATGAAATTAAAATAGAAACTGAAGATATTCAAGAAAAAGAAAATATATTAAATATACAAAAACATAAATTTGAAGTTTTAAATAAGGAAATAAATAATTTATTAGAAATAATGAAAAATACAAAATCTATAAAAAATATTAAAAAAAAAGAACGTATGAGTATATTTGATCAAGGATATATTGAAATTAAAAAAAGAAAACCAAATTTATATAATTCTATTATTACTTTATATAATACATGTTCACAAATTAATTTAGAAGATATTATTAATATAAATATATTAATTCCAAGAAAAATTCATTCTAAAGAAAGTGAAATGATGGATATGTTAAGTAAAATTGAATTAATTATTGATTTTCTTATTTCTCAAATTTCAATTTATAAAAATAATAAAGAAATTTATTTTGATTTATTTAAAAAAGTTCAAAGTGAAATTGAGAAAAATAAAAAAATTGAAAAAAATAAAAAACAAAAAGAAGATGAATTTAAAAAGTTAAAGAAATTAAAAGATAAAATCCAAAAAAGAGATAATAAAATTTATTTTCTTCCAAGAAGAAAAATTGAAAGAAATTATTCTTCTGAACATTTAAAAAGAAAAAAAAGAATAATAGAAGATAATGCACTAATAAATCCTGGTTTATATGATTTTATATATGATTCTGATGAATAAAAAAATAATAATTAATAATATTGTCTATTTATTAATTTTTTTTATTTTATAATATTATAAATATTTAAATGTAATTGAAAAATTGAAATTTTAATCAACTTTTTTTTACAAATAATTAATATATTATTCATCATTATAAATTTCATTTTTTTTAATTATTAATAAATTAAAATAATGTCAAAAAATGATAACAAAGAAAAAATTGCAGATGTTCTTTTTGATGATGATGAAGATGAGGCAGTAATAAATAAAATTGATGAACAGAAAGAAATAGTTAATTTTGATATTATGGAACCTAATAATAATCAAAATGGAGAAATTAATTTTTCAATTTCAAAAAAAAAATCTAATAAAATAAAAAACGAAAATCTAAATATAAATAATCAAAATATGAATAATATTATTAACAATAAAGGAAATAATAATAATTCAAATGATTATTTTGATACTCTTTTTGGGGA